>Ga0099797_101108_pt1 | contig 15075 bp, 15 predicted proteins | sample Uncmet_Sort48C_1_FD_89871 | JGI IMG/M metagenome (GOLD analysis project Ga0099797, IMG submission 89871) | Marine eukaryotic communities from CALCOFI LINE 67, Pacific Ocean - C012_Sort48C_1 | ecosystem: Environmental > Aquatic > Marine > Oceanic | place: Pacific Ocean: Monterey Bay | collected... | reverse complement strand
CCTTCCCTCATTTAGCAGTTAATCTTTAGAAGCGCTTACAAAATGGTGGTGTTATTGTGTTGGGAGGGCAAAAAACAGACATCCGCCATAATTTTTGTTTTTTTTACCGTCACCCTGGATTTTTGGCGCAATTCCTGACAGCACCTTAAGCTGTCAGCGAGTGGTCCCCCACCCCAGTAGGCCACTTTGCCTAAGTGTCATGATTTGGGTCCAGAATCGACGGTTTGAGATGAAACTCGGTCCAAATCGATGTGTATCGGTCCAAATAACCATTCAAACTATTCGAAACCATTGAAAACAATTAAAAACATCGAAAACCGCAAAAACTGATTTTTAAATTGTTTCCTATTTTTATTTTTACGTGCTTCTAAAGATTCGTGCTGTGATGGCTAATGTGGCTCAAGATTTTAGTGATGGCGTGTTGTACATAGATGCCGCAGCCCTTCTATGGCAGCCAAGGCAGTGTGTGCATCCATGTGTGCCGGGGCAGAACCAAGGGGTGCCCGTTTGGTAAACCTTTGTCATACTGTTGACGGTATAAATTAAGCAACACCTTGCAGGAAAATATATAGAAATCATATAAACATATTGAAAGAAATGCCAATTGAATCTTGCATTTGGTTTGGTACCGGTTTTGACATGGGGATTCATCGGAAACCACTTATAGTAACAACTATTGGTCTGAGAAGTTGTCCATCATCCAAACTTGTCCTGGGACAACTTGTTTGGGACCGGTAAAAACCAGTATATTCGTACAGTCACCAGATCTTCGCCAACCCGGAATTCCAATCGAAACGAAAAAGACGCGCAACGCCATTCGGAACCGGGTACACCGAATATCAGCCCGAGATCATTTTTCTGGACCTGTTTCGTGGCAAAAACGTCTTCTCCTTCGGACCAATATTCAAGCCTCAGAACACCAAAGTGTTGCTTAATTTATACCGTCAACCGTATCTTAGTAGTGTTTTTGTCATCACCTAGTGTCGGATGTGTTGTTTTTCTTTCCAGACTTGTGTTTTTATGTGTTGTTACCCGTTTCCAGGTCCAGGATTGGTCCCGTTGGACTCGTCGTGTAAGTTCCTCAGATTCTGAGGTGTTGTTGCGACCATAACTCCGATGTGATATGTCACGAACTACAGAACTCCAATGTTGTGTGTTCTTGTGTAGCATCTTCTGACTGTATTGGGCAGGGTGTGGGTGGGACCCCTCCTTATGTGCCCAGGGTGCCAGACTTCGTACAGGGGCCCAAGGGGCCTACAGGGTCGCTGAAAGGGATACCTAAGGAATTTGTCCTATTTAGGCGTTGGAAGGTTTAATTCAGTGCCAAATATTTACACAAGGCCCACTACTCCGGATTTCGAATGATTTTTTCCACAAAACCGTTTCGGACACGAATGCATCCGACAGCAGTAATTGCTGTGGGCATGCTGTCGTGCGCCTATGCCCACAGCAGAAAATGCTTGTTAGTCTACACACGTGGCGCGTGTCGTCGACTAACCACTAACCTTGGCGATTCGTTGGCTTTGAAATGACTGCTCTTGCTTGCTGTTGTTGGGGGTTGCGCTTTGGATGGACCTCCTGGTTCATCTTTCCACCAACTCCCGGCATACACCAGCCGGATGGTGGGGCCTCTCAAGGAGGCTAAGGCGGCTGGTGGCCCCATTTGTTGTAAGCTTTTTGGAGTTTTGCAGGGTTTTTGGATGGACTGTGGGACGCCTTTGGACGCCTTTCGGATGACTTTTGGAAGTTTTTTTGACCCGCGCGCAGGGGCGGCGTGGCAGCGTTCGGTTTCTTTCAACTTTTAGGTTACCTGTCGATCTGTGCCCCTGAAAATGCTGTGGTGCGCATTCGCGGTGACGTCCCGCAGCTGTGGCAGCTGTGGTGTGCATGCGCGGTGACTTCCCATTATTGGTTCGTAATCAAGTTTTCTCCATATTAAGACCTAAGTCACCTAACTTATTCACAGATTTTCGATACGAATGCAACGGAGATCACGGAATTATTTAGAAATGCATTGTTTGGATTCTGGGGTCTGGGGATTGGAATTCGAGGGTCCGGAAAATTTCATTCGAAATGTGGATTTTGGGGGGTTTGTCCACCAAGCAAATCAAATAGTTGTTAATGGGTTTAATATTAATGGACTGGGGCTACTACCACGCCTCAGTAACAAATATTGGAAACTGGAAAAGTACTCTTGCATAGTCCTCTCCCCCCCTCTGCAGGAGGGTTACTGAAGGCTACTATTATTATAAAGAGTGGGGTCATGTGGCTTGCGGTTCCATAGACATTGGCACAGTTGCCCGCAAGTGTACCTTCATGCATTCCCCAGATGTTCAATAAACACAACAAGCATGTCTGCATTCTAAAGCCCCAACCCGCCCATAACCACAACTTCTTTGTTTATGTTGTGTTTATTGTGTGGGATGTGTTCAGGGGGCTTGCGCGATAGTTATATATATATATATATATATAATGTGTGTTTGGGGGGTGGAGTTAGGCCGTAGCCCTCTTGGCTCAGCCCAAAATGCCTTGCTCCAAAGTTCCTCCCTGCCACCCTCCTCGGGATTGAGAGTTCGTTTTCTTTTTTTGGGGGGACCCACAAAACAAAAAAACTGTAGGCGCAGACTCTTACTTGGGCTGGCCCATGGCCCAGCCCTCTTCAAAAGGTGCTTCCGAATTTGCGCCTCCCCCCCCCGATCCCTCGGCCGGTGGCCCGGTCGGTTGGGTCCGGTTCTCGTCCCCTTCTCCCCCCGTAGGGCCTTTGATGAAATTTTGCCAGGAATTGAAGTCGCGAGTCTTTGTCTCTGGGCTGCTGGCATCGGTGCTTGACAGCATTCCTACATCACGGGACTAAATCACATGGGGGTCCGGCCAAAATCTAAGGTGGGGACGGCCGAATCGCTAAGCCCCGTTGTACCCTAGTGTCCTGCCTATGGTCTCTCGGGGTGTTGTTGGGGTGGTGGCTCTGTGTCATATTACCATGGCGTTTGGATTACCGATGGTTTTCAGCACCGATGAATACAAGGTCCAACACTCTGCTTGGTGGCGTCAGTGCGATGGCCTGACCGTCCCCCTGGCAGGCATGGCACACGCGGAAAACTTGGGGTCGTGGGAGAGGTGGCCTGCAAAAGGGCCTTCATGCATTCCCCCAATGTCTGCACTCCTAAGACCACCCATAATCCACCCATGACCCACCCATAACCATAGCATCGTCAAATATACATATATATATATATATATATGAAGTTAGCTCATGAAGACATACACATATGAGCAGATGTACCCAGCTTTCCATCAAATTGCTTGCCCTCATAGGGCCGGGGGCATGGGGCCAGAGGCAGGGCCGGGGCAGTGACTGCGGGCACCGGGGCGACCAGGCAGGGCCGGGAAGGCCACGCCGGGCCGGGGGGCGCCGGGGAGGGGCAGGGCCAGGGCGGCCAGGGGCCCGGGCATGAGGAGCCTGGGCAGGGGGGGGCCCAGGAGTCAGGAGGGATGGGGTGGACCCCGTAAAATTTTCAGGCCCGAAAAACGTCGCCGGCACTTTTCACCGACGAGATTTCGACATTTTCGGGGGGTCGGAAAAGTAGACACGTGGAGTGACCCCATTTTTAACATTTCCTGGCCACCGTTTTGGGAATCGAGAAACGCCGGAGCCGAAATTTTGTGGGAAAACATGTGTGTTTTCCGGCACAATGAATTCTGATGTTTTGAGTCCCAAATTGTTTGAAGAACAATTTCCACATGTGATTTGTGAACAAATCCTTGCCATATCTCTAATGTACAAAACCGCCTGTGGCCATTTGGCTCAAGAACTGCACAGCTCTCCTCCCTAGGTCTTCCTGCTTTTCCTCGAGGCTGATGATCCGTTCAGGCGTTCTCTCTGGGAGATTGTCCAGTGTAGATCGACCTGGTGACACCGAGGAGGCCCTTATCCAGTTCCGTTCTTTCATGGAGGACATGGTGGCCAATTGCGGGAAAAAGACTCTGGAGTGGGAGCTGTTCGTTTGCAACGTTGTGGAGTTGCTTGAGTTGGTCGACACCACCAAGGTGCTCAACGAAGATGATGCTCTTGAGTTGGTCATGTTAGCTGTGCCGGCAGCGAGCGCTTTTGTGCAGGTGTTGGTCAATCCCATGGTTGTTCGGACAAGCGCATGGACCATGATCCGCACAGTGCACAGCTCCAAGCTTGACTTCATTGCGTTGGCGTTCAGGGCAAGAAGATCGGCAAGGTTTGGTTTTGGCGAAATGGTCGCAACCCTTTTGGCCGAGCAGCTCGTTGACGATCTCATATTCGAGTGTGCGCCAAGCAGTTCGACATGGCTGATGACAAAAAGACGGGTCTCGAGTGCTCCGTTGCCGATCTGGAGACAGCCATCAAGGTGATGAAAGATGGAATTGCCACTGCCGAGTCTGAAATAGCGAGCTTGGGCCACAGCATTTTGGTTGCATCGGCAGTTGGGTGTGGGCGACGTGAAGTTCCCTGGTACCGATGAGCCGGCAGTGAGCTGCATGATTGCTGCCCTGGAGGTGCATTTTCCTTGCATTGTGTTTCTTGTTTGGGGTGCAGACCCAAGGACTGCAGTTGTCTTGAATGGGCACCGTCCCCAGGAACGGCTGTGTGTGTTGTTTGTTTGGGGGGCAGACCCTAGGACTGCATCTTGGCTTGTATGGGCACCGTCCCTAGGAACGGCTGTGCTTGTCTTGTTGTGGGGGCAGACCCGAGGACTGCATGTGTGATTGTTTGGGCACCGTCCCTAGGAACGGCTGCGTGCATTGTTGTTTGTATGGGGGGCAGGCCCTAGGACTGCTTTTTGTCTTGTATGGGCACCGTCCCAAGGAACGGCTGTATTGCGTGAGTTGTTTGTTTGGGGGGCAGACCCTAGGACTGCATTTTGGCTTGATTGGGCACCGTCCCTATGAACGGCTGCGTGTTGGTTTGTTTGGGGTGCAGACCCTAGGACTGCAAGTTTGCTTGACTGGGCACCGTCCCCAGTAGCGGTTGTGTGCATTGTTGTTTGTATGGGGGGCAGACCCTAGTACTGCATTGTGTCTTGAATGGGCACCGTCCCAATGAACGGCTGCATTGTGTGAGTTGTTTGTTTGGGGGGCAGACCCTAAGACTGCATGTTGGCTTGATTGGGCACCGTCCCTAGGAACGGCTGTCTTTGTTTTGTTTGGGGTGCAGACCCTAGGACTGCAAGTTTGTTTGTTTGGACACCGTCCCCAGTAACGGTTGTGCTTGTTGTGGTGTGTATGGGGGAGCAGACCCTAGAACTGCAGTTTGGCTTGATTGGGCACCGTCCCAAGGAACGGCTTCTGTGTGTGTGGTTTGGTTTGTTTGGGGGCAGACCCTAGGACTGCATTTTGGCGCTTGTGGGCACCGTCCCAAGTACCGGTCCCTGTTTTGTCACAGGAGGTCCCACTTGTTGGGCTTTTCATGTTGTCCCCGGTTCCCGGGAGGTCCCATTTGATGGGCTAATTTATTTGGGGGCAGACCCAAGGACTGCTATCGTTGCTTGTTGGGCACCGTCCCCAGCAACGGCCCCGAATTCTGCGGGAGGTCCCACTTGTTGGGCTTTGCATATTGACCCCGGTTTCCGGGAGGTCCCATTGATGGGCTAATTATTTTGGGGGGCAGACCCAAGGACTGCATTCGTTGCTGTTGGGCACCGTCCCCAGTAACGGCCCCGATACTTCGGGAGGTCCCACTTGGTGGGCTAAACATGTTTTCCCCGGTTTCCGGGAGATCCATTTGATGACTTAATGGATTTGGGAGCAGACCCTAGGACTGCAAGTTTGCTTGATTGGGCACCGTCCCTAGGAACGGCTGTGTTTGGTTTGTTTGGGGGGCAGACCCTAGGACTGCATGTTTGCTTGATTGGGCACCGTTCCCAGCAACGGTTGCGTTTACTGTGGTTTGTTTGGGGGGCAGACCCTAGGACTGCTTTTGGCTTGATGGGCACCGTCCCAAGGAACGGTTGCAGCGTGTATGTTGTCTGTGTGGGGGGGGCAGACCCTAGGACTGCATGTTGTCTTGATTGGGCACCGTCCCTAGTACCGGTGGTGTTTATTGTGGTTTGGATTGGGGAGCAGACCCTAGGACTGCATTTTGCTTGAATGGGCACCGTCCCAAGGAACGGCTTTGTTTGGCTTGTTTGGGGGGCAGACCCGAGGACTGCAAGTTGCTTGATTGGGCACCGTCCCCAGTACCGGTTGTGTTTATTGTGGTTTGGATTGGGGAGCAGACCCTAGGACTGCATTTTGCTTGAATGGGCACCGTCCCAAGGAACGGCTTTGCTGTGTGTGTGTGTATTGTTGCTTGTTTGGGGGCAGGCCCTAGGACTGCATGTTGGCGCGTGTGGGCACTGTCCCAATTACTGGTTCCCTGTTTTGTCACAGGAGGTTCCACTTGTTGGACGTTGCATGTTGTCCCCGGCTCCCGGGAGGTCCCATTCGATGGGCTAATATATTGGGGGGCAGACCCAAGGACTGCAATCGTTACTTGTTGGGCACAGTCCCCAGTAACGGCCCCGATAATTTCGGGAGGTCCCACTTGGTGGGCTATGCATGTCTCCCCGGTTCCGGGTGATCCATTTGACGTGCTAATGGATTTGGGAGCAGACCCAAGGACTGCAAACGTTGCTTGTTGGGCACTGTCCCCAGTAACGGCCCCGATATTTACGGGAGGTCCCACTTGGTGGGCTAAACATGTTTCCCCGGTTTCCGGGAGTTCCATTTGATTTGTTATGGATTTGGGGGCAGACCCAAGGACTGCAATCGTTGCTTGGTTGGGCACTGTCCCCAAGTAACGGCCCCGATATTTTCGGGAGTTCCCACTTGTTGGGCTAAGCCTGGTTTCCCCGGCTTCCGGGAGATCCATTTGATGGTTTAATGGATTTGGGGGGCAGACCCAAGGACTGCGTTGTTGCTTGATTGGTCAAGTCTCCGGAACAGTCCCTGTTTTTACAGGAGGTCCCACTTGATGGGCTAATCTTGCTGGTTTTGGTTTCGGGAGGCCCCAATTTGGTGGGCTTATGGGGGCAGGCCCGAGGACTGCAGTTGCAACAACTTGTTTGGGGAGCAGACCCTAGAACTGCATTGCGCCAATGCCTCGGCCTGACCGGGAGGCCCATGCGGCTTTAACTTGCAAAGTTGTTATTTGTTTGTGGGCAGACCCTAGGACTGCATTGCTGTTTGAGTGGGCACCGTCCCTGGTAACGGTCCTTGTTTTTTTTTTTTTTTTACAGGTGGTCCCACTTGGTGTTCTTGCTTGTTGTCCCCGTTCGGGGGGCGGCCCCCCATTGACGGGTGATTGAATTTGGGGGGCAGACCCAAGGACTGCAATTGTTGCTTGATTGGGCATCGTCCCCAGGAAAGGTCCCTGTATGTACAGGAGGTCCCACTTGGTGGGCTTTGCTTTCTATCCCCTGTTTCTGGGAGGTCCCAATTGATGGGCTTATGTTTTGGGGGCAGGCCCGAGGACTGCAATTGCAACATTTTGTTTGGGGAGCAGACCCTAGGACTGCATTGCGCCGTCTCCTCGGCCTGGCCGAGAGTGCCCATGGGGCTTTAAGCTTTCATTTTGGTTATTTGTATGGGGGGCAGACCCTAGGACTGCAGATTGGCTTGTGTGGGCATCGTCCCCATTTTCGCTTCCTGTTTTCGCTTCCTGTTGGTGAGATGTGCCAGTTGTCCCCGGTTTCCGGGAGGTCCCATTTAATTGGGGGGGCATGCCCGTGAATTGCAGCGTTGGCAAGTTGCTTGGGGAGCAGACCCTAGGACTGCTGTGCACCTGTGCCTCGGCCTGACCGAGAGTGCCCATGGGCTTTGAACGTGCAAGTTTGTTATTTGTTTGGGGTGCAGACCCTAGGACTGCAATTATGCTTGAAGGGGCACTGTCCCCAGCAACGATCTTAGTTCTTGCATGTTCAATGTGGATGCATTTGCCGAGTATGATCCATTTTGACGTGGCTGCACTTGATGTGAATACTCCTTTTCCACTTTACAGTTGAAATTTACCATTTTTGTTGGTTTGCAATTGTTGCTTGCTTTACTGGCACCGCACCCAGTAACAGTCCCTGTTTTCACAGGAGGTTCCACTCAGTGAGCTTTGCTTGCTTTCCCTGGTTTCCAGGAGGTCCCATTTCATGGGCTAAAGTATTTGGGGTGCAGGCCCGAGGACTGCAATTGCAACAATTTTTGTCTGGAATGCAAACCCTTAAACTGCATGGTTGCTTAGGACTTGGGGGCCACAGTTAGGGGTTGAACCCACTGTGTAGCCAAGTCCACCTACTTGATAGTGGGCCAAAGGATTGGACACCGTCCTCAGGAACGGTTGTTGTAGTTGCATCTTGTGTGGGGGGGCAGACACTAGGACTGCTTTTTGTACTTGGATGGGCACCGACCCTAGGAACGGTTTTGGTTTGGTTTGTTTGTTTGGGGGCAGACCCTAGGACTGCAGGTTGTGTGATTGGGCACCGTCCCTAAGAACGGCTGTGTTGGTTGTGGATGTTGGGGGCAGACCCTAGGACTGCAGCTTGGCTTGCTTGGGCACCGCCCCTAGGAACGGTTGTTGTTGCTTGCCTTGTGTGGGAGCAGACCCGAGGACTGCAGCTTGGCTTGTGTTTGTGTGTGTTGGTGTTTGTGTTTGTTTGGGGAGCAGACCCTAGGACTGCATCTTGGCATTTGTGGGCACCGTCCCCAGGAACGGTTTGATTGCACTTGTGTTTGATGGGGAGCAGACCCTAGGACTGCGTTCGTACTTGTATGGGCACCGTCCCCAGGAACGGGTTGTACTTGTTTTGTTTTGTGTGGGGGGCAGACCCGAGGACTGCAGATTTTGCTTGCATGGCCCCCGAAAGCGCCCGGAGTTATAATTGTGCAGCCAAATGGCGGTGAAATGCTGTCCAAATGTTTCCCAAAGGTGCCCGGAGTTATAATTGTGCGGCCAACTGGCGCCGGAATGCTGCCCCAATGGCTTCCGAAGGTGCCCGGAGTTATAACTGTGCGGCCAAATGGCGCCAAAATGCTGCCCGAAGGGCCCCCGAAGGTGCCCGGAGTTATAATTGTGCGGCCAAATGGCGGTGAAATGCTGTCCCAATGGCTGCCAAAGGTGCCCGGAGTTATAATTGTGCGGCCAACTGGCGCCAGAATGCTGCCCCAATGGCTCCCGAAGGTGCCCGGAGTTATAACTGTGCGGCCAAATGGCGGAAAAATGGTGTCCAGATGGCATCCGAAGGAGCCCGGAGTTATAACTGTGCGGCCACATGGCGGTCCCTGGATTGCCCGGAGGTTCAAAACATGAACTCTTGAATTGGTGCGCATGTGTGGGTGAGCGTTCCAAAAGTGTGTCGCCTGGGCTTCATTGAATTGTGTTGGTCACACCAAGTTGCCCCTGTTGTTACAGGAGGCCTCCAAGTGTGGGGCTTTAAATTTTCCACAATCGTTGGATTGTGTGGTGCCCTGGTGAACCCTTAGGTCACCAGAAGGTCCCTGGATTGCCAGGTGAATTTTGATGCCCATTGGACTTGAAACGTACCCTCCGCAAATAATTGTGTACCGGATTTGATATCCTGTTCTATCGAGGGGCATTGCTACAACCTCGGTGGTACAAGGTGGCCGGTGATGAGGTGTTGTGAGTTAACCTCAAGTTGGAGTGGTCCTCGGCTTGACCGGGAGTGCCCATCGGGCTGGTGCCATGTGTTCCTCGGGGGTTGTTGTTTGGCTTTGCGGGCACCGTCCCTAGAAACGGCTTGATTTGTGGGTGCTGGCTGTTGTCACTCACATATTGATTGTTTGGCATGTCCGTTTCCTACTCCTTTGATTGGGTCGGGGTGGGAACGAGTGTGAATGCGTCTATTTGTACCCTGCTTAGCAGGACGTTGCTGGCCAAGTTTGCCCCGGGTGTTCGGGAGGCCCATGTGGTGGCTTCAAGCTTGAATACATTGATTATCAAGCTGTTGTCATTGTGTGTGTTGCCCTGCGGGGTCCACAGTGTTCCCCTGGTTCCGTGGAGGCCTCATTTTGGCTTTGGTCGTCACGTGCGCCCCTGTGACTGGGGGCCCCTGGGTTAGGGCATTGGACTTTTGAAAAGCTGGCAACCATGCGTTCGTCATTGTATGTGTTGCCGTGGGAGGTCCACAGTGTTGCCCTGCTTTCAGGAGGCATTACTTAGGCTTTGTGAGTGCTTGGCCCCCAAAAGGCGGTGTGTTTTGTTTCCCTGCACGAGCTTGCAGGTCGGCAGGAGGGCTGTTGCATGGGCCTGGTGCCACCGTTGTGGGTTGCAGTTGAGTTTTCAACTGTTGAATTTGAGTTCCACCTGCCCGGGGGCTTGGTTGAATTGTTGTCCTTGTAGAGTGCTTGTGGCTTGTTTATACATCCATGCATAGTGCTGCTGTTTGAGCTGGCAGGCATTGCACATGAGTGCCTGGTATTTTGCACATGCTTGGTTTGGTGTGTATGCTTCGCCCGGTGTCTGCCGGAGGTCCCCGGGCTTTCAGGTGTGTGAATTGTATATGATCACGTGGTCCCGGCTTGTCCTGAGTCCCTGCTGTCAGGGTGAGCTGCCAGGTAATCTTTATTTGTTGTACCTGTGTATTGATGTGACTTTGGCTTGCCAGCTTTGAATGAGCCTTCCCCCTTGTTCATCAGTGGCTTTGTGAGCCGGTTACTGATGATGAATCTGGGGTGGTTTTGCCCCCAAAATTTTCTTTGGGGAGTTCTCTTTGCATGCGGTTGCATGGCATGCTACACCATGGTTGCTGGACTTGGGCTGTTGTCGTAGGGAGCTTTCCCCGATGCCGTATCGCTGCAGCGTACGAGCCTCAGGATATTTGTCCTTGTTCCAATGTTTGTGTTCCAATGTTTTGCCGGCCGTTTGACGTCAGATGAATGGCGAAGTACTAGGCTGTTGATTGGCCCCTGCTTGTGGCACAGGGTGTATGTACTTTGGAACGTTTATTGGACTTGTTGCCCTTGGCCTTCTTTTAGAAGGGTGGTGTCATTGCAAGCCTGTGAGTCCGTGTCCAGTTTGTGCTTGATGGGCGAAAGGCCACCTTTGGGGTGTGATGGCAGGCATGGCCACTGTTGGTTTTCAGGTACCCTTCCACAGGCAGTCACTTTGCGTGTGACCTGTCATGGACCTGTGTGCCCTGGGTAATCACCATCAGTGGTTGGTAAAAGGTACAGGCTCGTCCTTATTGAGGCGAAGGAATGTACTCAAGACGCCCTTGTGCAGTGTGGTGTTTGTGTTATTGTGGTTGGTTGTGTGGTTGCTGTGTTTTGTGTGGTTTGCATTTGTGTGCTTGAGTCTGGCGAACAATCTTGGCCAGGATCCGCAATCAGGGTGTTGTTGAAACCCTCTTTTGAGTTGTGCCTCGGCTTGGCCGGGAGGTCCTGCAGGGCTTTTAACAACGTGCCTCGGCTTGACCGGCAGTGCCTATAGGGCTTTGTGCAACACTTGAGTTGGTAATTGAACTCTCCTCACTGTCAGTGTTGCCTTCGGGGCCCACAGTGTTGTCCCTGTCTGCAGGAGAAGTTGTTATTGTAAACGGATCTGTGAGCGTTTGCTGGTTGAGTTCAGTTCTTGCACACCGGGCTTGTGTGGCCTTACGGTGTCCGGGCGGTTTGGAGTTATGGCGACGATGGGAGTGCAGTTGGGTGTGGGCGACGATGGGGGTTTGAATCAATGAATTCTGCCTCCTCTCATGTTGCTCATGCCTTTTCCCATTGACTTGAGGCATGTGGACCAAAAAGGAAAAACATTGCATTCATTGTGGTGGGAAAACATGTGTGTTTTCCGGCACAATGAATTCTGATGTTTTGAGTCCCAAATTGTTTGAAGAACAATTTCCACATGTGATTTGTGAACAAATCCTTGCCATATCTCTAATGTACAAAACCGCCTGTGGCCATTTGGATCAAGAACTGCACAGCTCTCCTCCCTAGGTCTTCCTGCTTTTCCCGCCCTCCAGCGCCCTTTGTGGTGTTGAGTTTCTTGGGTGAGGTCCTTTTGGACTTTGGGTTGTGTTTAAGTTGCAGGAATGTGGGAGGGGGAGAGCTGGGAGCTGTTTTTGTTGAATTTTCAGCTCTGGTCCTTGCATGTTAGGGGGGTTTGAATCAATGAATTCTGCCTCCTCTCATGTTGCTCATGCCTTTTCCCATTGACTTGAGGCATGTGGACCAAAAAGGAAAAACATTGCATTCATTGTGCGGGCACAAAAACACGGGAATGATCTCCAATCCGACATTTTGGGATCCCCCCAAACGTAGATACCGAAATGTTAGGGTTGAAAAAACAAAAACGTCACCGACATATTGTCCCCGACGAGGTTTCGACATTTTCGCGGGGTCGGGAAGTTAGGCACATGGAGCGAGCCCGTTCTCGATACTGGCTGGCCGACATTTTTGGGACCCCAAAAGTGCTGGAACGACATTTGTGGGTACAAAACCGTCGGGTGCGACTTTTTTTTTGTTAGGGAGGAACATCGAAGCGACATTTTCTGGGTCCCAAAACATCGGAGCAACATTTTCGGCGCTAAAAAACGTCGTGTGGCACATTTCGGGGGCCGAGCAACATCAGCGCGACATTCCGGGGCTTCAGAACCGTCGGATAGCGACATTTTGGGGTGCCAAAGACATCGGAGCAACATTTGTGTCCCTCAACAATGTCGGGCGGCGACATTTCGGGTGCCTAAAAACGTCGGAGCAACATTTTATCATGCAGCCAGTGGGCTGCATGACTCGCAGACTGAACTTATACGCCAAGGAAGACAAGAGAATGCCAGAAGGACCCTGCAAGGGCCCGAATGTAAGAGATGGTGCATGACCTTGGCAAACGTGTTAAGCGCTGCGAGTAATGCAGTCCACTGCTGCACAGCACAACTTTCAGTGTTGCGAGTAATACCGCATGTGCTCTCGGGGCCATTTTGGTTAAGTTGGTGCCTGTGCCCATGGCCCCGTGTTTCTTTTAAGTGGCTCGATTCCTTTTGCAGTTCGCAGCAACTCATGTCATGGTTGCCTTCTCTTCTCTTCCCGCCCACCACCCTTTTGTGGGGTGCGGCGCTACTTGTTGTGCACCGCTCTTGTTGGTGATTGCCGTGGGTGTCCTTGTGTGCCTTCGGCACCCCAGCCATCCATCCCGGCCTCCCCCGCCGGCCCGCACACCCATCGCTCACGCGGTGCGGTCGGGACGAGGCCCGAACGCTCTTATGAGCAATTGCAGAAATTTGGGCGGGGTCCACAAACGTCGGACTACCAGATCTGGGGGACCAACAAATGTCGGCCAGCCACAGGCCCCAGCCCCAGTCCCAGCCCAGCCAGCCCACCGGGTCCCAGCTCCAGCCCGGCCAGTCACCGGCCCCAGCCCGGCCCACATCAGGGGACACTTGGCACGTCTGGTTGTCATGCAAATAGTGTGCATTATGTGAACAATATGTGATAGCAGCTAGAAATACATGTGAACCGCCCTTTGCGTTTTGCTATGTATTCTGCGTTAAGCATTGAAGGCTTTTTATATTTAGTGCTTTCAAAGCAAACACATGTTGGATTGACGGGAGGCAGCTCTTTGTGCACGCTTGGTGGTTGTGTTATATTTGCTATATTCGCGTCGAGTAATGCACAGCACTTTGGCTGTCAAGTCAATAGATGGTGTCCATCGGAGGTCACGCAAGTTGGTGTTGCCAGCAGCCGAAATGCGAAGTGAGCGTTTTATCAATATTTTTGCACACATGGGATATTATTGTGACCGAATACCATCCAAATCGACATTTTTTTTGAAAATCGGTCCGACATTTGTGGGGTCAAAAGACGTCGCCGACATAGTTCGAATCCCTACATGCAACATTTTCTGCCATTTGGTAAGTAAATCCTGCAACAACAGACCTTCTAAGAGAATGTGTTCATCAACATTTTGGGTAAATCACACACACAATCTCAGCTACTCCTGGAAAGTACGCGCTATCACAGGGTGGTCGCATGCCAAAATCGCTGTAGTAATGGTTCCACTCCTGGTCCTTGTTGAGATCTGGGTTATTGTTGATTTTGTAAGCTCTAAAATTAAAATAATGGTAACCCAGACGGGAGGTTACAGTCAAACAACAGATGGTCGGAGATTTCGGCCAAAACACAAAAAATGTTGTGTTTGTGTATCCGAGCTTGTCGTGTTGCGTGTTGCAGTTGGAGCAAACATGTCGGTATGCCTCCACAGGGATTTCCATTCCGTGTGCTGCAAGATTGTTCACAAAGTTACGGAAATACTGATTGACTTGCCCACGGCTGTATCCATATGTGCAACTGAAGTTCGGCGGCACCGTCTGGTTTCCAACCGTTTTGGGTGTGTGGTTTCGGGTGTGTTTTTTGTTCAAAGAAACATTCCCCGATATTTGTCAAACAATCCCCCCATCATGAACACCTACAGCAGTTTTGACTTTGTTGGATTCCAAGAAGGTGCCCAACAGTTGGAAAAACAATACCTCCGATGCATTGGAACAGTTTCCCGATGTTCGGAGCACTTTTGTTGGAACTCACATAAACATGGTAAACAATACAATGTGTTTTCGTTGGGCGCTCTTTGTGTTGCACACAATGGATTTATCCCAGAGTGTTGGCCAAATAACCCCAAACACAGATGAAAATCAAGAACATATCTTGGGACCCCAAAGATATACACCACCACCGGGTTTGGGCTTAGAAAAAATAGGGAAATGTCTGGTGTGGACGATTTGGTGGTGTATATGCAAACTGCTGTAAAATACAACACTTTCTATATACACCATCCCGGGGGCGCGAAGCGCCCCCGGGGTGGTGAATATACAAACTGCTGTATTTCATAGCAGTTTGCATATACACCACCAAATCGTCCACACCAGCCATTTCCCTATTGTTTCTAGACCCAAACCCGGTGGTGGTGTATATCTTTGGGGTCCCAAATATCGGATCGTGTTGTGTCTAATCGTTTTCAATTGCAAGGCGATGCAGCAATCAAAAGAAACACATTCCCGACGCATTTGATCATGTTTCCGACTCGTGTTCAAGCGTGTTTAATAACATCCAATACAAAAAGAGACACACAACGAT
>Ga0099797_101107_pt1 | contig 15078 bp, 21 predicted proteins | sample Uncmet_Sort48C_1_FD_89871 | JGI IMG/M metagenome (GOLD analysis project Ga0099797, IMG submission 89871) | Marine eukaryotic communities from CALCOFI LINE 67, Pacific Ocean - C012_Sort48C_1 | ecosystem: Environmental > Aquatic > Marine > Oceanic | place: Pacific Ocean: Monterey Bay | collected... | reverse complement strand
CGAAGAATGAGCCCTTTGTGCAGAGAAGTCGCAAAACGCAGCAAAACGCAGCAAAAAGCAGCAACACGCAGCAAAATGCAGCAAAAAGCGCAGTCAAAACGCAGCAAAAACGCAGCATCACACAACCCCACATTGCCGAGGGAGTTTCAACACCCCACTAGGTATGTGCAGGTAAGCTAATAGGCGGGTTGCTTTTCAAAGCCGCCTCGTATCGGCTTTCGTGCCACCCAGCCAAGGGACGCTGAAAGGCACCCGTAAGTTTTGCTCTTGAAGCGCATCTCATGGAACACGAAGGGCACAAGCAAGAGAAAGCTTATCATGATCGAAACTAAGAAGCTTCTTAAAGTTTTACACGCCCAGGCTCTTCGTCGTTGTTGCAGTACACACCTCTCCCAGTATCTGAGCTGAGGTTTGTACCTTTTCAAGCGCAGAATCAGTGGAGAACTGGGCGGAATGAGCTGTATTCGCCGAGACCGTGCTCTGGCTCTGTTGCAGGAAGCTTCCCTGCACCCGTAAACAGCCCGATCGGTGTACCGTCGCTGTTGAAAGCAAGTTGCGGTCTGTTGCCACAAATAGCGATTTCTTCACTGGTACCATCAGTGAAACTAATCGTGCAATTGTATGGAGTTTCAGGCGAGAGAGTCCACGTGTGTCCATCGACACTGTGCCCGTAAGCAGAAGCACCCTGTGGCCCTTCAAAATTATGCGCAAGCAGGTGGAAGCCTCGCTTGGTATGCCAAAGGAATGGGTCCTCCGCTCCGTGGCCGCGGGCTGAGGTGGAGCCAGGAAAAATTGAGTTTTTGCTCAAAAGCCTCCATGGTCCTTCCCACCCATTGTCAGATATAGCCGTACCGATCATCTCTGCACATTCAGGGTCGCAACACCCTGCGTTGAACGCCATGACGATCGTGCCGTTTGGTAGCACCACAGGACTTGGATTCGTGTGAGCACAGAATACTTGGTCACTGTCCCACTGATCTGTGATCTTCAAAGGTGTGACAGTCCACGGTCCTTCAAAGGTCTCGGAGTGAGCAATTGAAATGCCACAACCAGAATTCAAATTCGGCCCACAGCAGTCACCATTTGGTCCTGGCATAGTAGAAGGACAGGCATTTTTTGTCCAGTTCCTGAAGCTGCATGTTGCAGAAGACCCATCCATGCTGGGAAAAGCACTCGCTTCGATAGAAGTCGTGTTTTGCTTTGGACAGGAGGTGCCGTCTTCTGGAAATCCGCAGTGACAAGGATTTTCGTGCCACCCCCCAATCATGAAGATGGCGTAGCTTCCGTCCAAAAGCTTGCGGGTTTGTGGATTATGCGCAAATTCAGGGATCACAGTTTGTTCAAACTGGTATGGGCCACCCACATCCCCAGTAGTTGACACAGACCGGCCCACAAAGGAGTTGGTCATCCAGGATTGGAACACACCACAGTTGTGGGACATTTGTGCATGAAAAATATGCCATGTTCCATTATCGTCTTGGATTGGTGATGCGCCCCATGTTGCCTGTGTCATGTTGAACAACCCTGGGCGATTAGTTTTGTCCACCTCTCCCAGCGACAGCACCCCACAAGTTGCACTTCCGCTCCAGCCTGGGTCACAGACACACTGCCCTGCAACACAATCACCGTTCAGGTTGCAGTCAGACGCTGTAACACATTCCCCCCCGAGAAGATTGCTTTCTTGGACTAAAAGAGAGAAGACGATAGATACAACCATTGTGACCAGCTTCCACCGGGTCGCAAGTAAGCTGAAGAGAACTAGCTACCGTAGTCTACGGTAGAGGGTCTACTAGTAGCTAGAGCTCTAGTCTAGAGCTGTAGACTCTACTCAGTAGAAGCTCTAGCTAGAGTAGAGCTATCCACGATTGGGGTAGTCCTTACCACTAGTAGAGCTCATCTAGTAACTTACTACTTCTTTACTACTAGTAGTTAGTACTAACTACCTAGTTCTACTAGTAGAAGGCCTCTGGGAGCTCGGTCGGATTGACCAACCAGTTTTCATCACCGAACACGATGAATTGGCCATGCACCGCATGCACCTTTTTGAACGCCGCAGCTGCTTCCGTTTGCAACATATGTGGAAACCTCCGTGTGTCACCCGCCTCTGACGAGTTCATCAAACTGACACATACTGACGAAAGGACAGCAAAATACTATTTACAAATAGGAGGTGGCAGCGTGGAGGCCGCTGTTTCTCGTTTCTTTGATGGTGGAATGCAGCCTGCTCCATCTTGTGTGGCACCAGGACCGGCCGAATCCACGCAATCGGAATCTGCAGACTTTCTAGCCAGTGTCGAACGCATGGCATTGTCTGAGCGACAAAGCCAGCCGCACGCTGATCCAAATAGGAAGCACACCAACGCAACGATCCTCGAAAATTCTGTAGATGGTGCTCACGAAACGGCCATGAATGCAAAGCAAAGGCGCAAGGCAAAACGGGCCTCAAAACAAGCAAAGAGCACCTGCTCGCACCAGCCGTTCTCCCAGCAACACCAGCAGCAACTCCAGTTTAGTTTGACGTCGGCCTGTTCCCAACCAACATTTTCTCAAACACCTGGCCGAGCCAATCACGAAGAAGATCACGAGGGAGACATATTCACTCTGCTTGTACATTTCCACCACATCCTTAATCCCGAGAAGCGGCAGGTGGTTCAGGATTGGGCCTGGGAATTGGGACTTGGTGGTGTTTCACGTACAGGCACCCCCGGTGAGTTCGGCATGTACACGGCTAGCTAAATACCATCTAAACGCCGCAGTCCTTTGCATTGATTTCAAGGTCGCTGTCCCTTACACAGCGGCCCACTCCATGTGCAAGGTACTTTCACTGTATCCTCCCGATGTCGGTGGCAGGATTATGCACACACACACACACACACACGCACTCACGCACACACGCACACGCGCGCGCACACACACACACACACGCACACGCACACAAACACGCACACACGAACAAACACACCCACACTCACCTATCCTCCCACCGGCATGTACTAACACACACAAACAACCCATCACAAGGTCTGATTATCATAGAGGGGTCTCGAAATTCCGTTTACTCGTATGTGGCACGGCTGCGCAAACTCAGCTGGCAGTCTATGGAGCTACGGGCGATGCAGCAGCTCGTACGAGGCGTGTCTGGCTCTAGTACCAGCATGCCTTGTTCTACAATCACAAGCACAGGTGTAGATGCCGATGCAGGTGCAGCTACAGTACTGGAAACGGGGAAGCCACATCATGGATCGTTGTCCTTGCGCAGGTGTGTCGGAAGAAACAAGAAGATGCAGCGAACGATGGGCCTGCTGGCAACTCACTCCATGTCATACCACACCCCATACCATACCGTACCATACCGTACAATACCATACCGTATCATACCCGTACCGTATCATACCCGTACCGTACTACACCGTGCCATCCCATGCCATCCAAGCCCATCCCATCCCATTCCATCCCATTTCATACCATCCCATTTCATACCATCCCATCCCATCCCATACCGTTCCATATCATATCACACCACACCACACCATACCATACCATACCCGTACCATACCATATCATACCACAACGTACCATCATACTCGTACCGTATCATACCATACCATACTATAATATACCGTACCATACCATACCATACCGTACTATACGAATACCCTGCGCTCTACAGCGCGCGGAACGTTTTTTCTCTGCGCAGGCATGGCATGGCGTGCGGTATGGTATTCCGCGGTTTATGGTATGCCGTGGTGTGGCATGGTATGCAGTGGTGTTTGTTTTTTTTAGCTGTGCTGTGGTATGGTGTGGTATGGTATGCTGTGGTTTGTGTTTTGTTGCATATCATGGTGTGGCATGGTACGCTGTGTTTTGTAGTTTGGTGAGTAGTGGTGTGTGGTGTGGTATTGTATGCTGTGATGTGTGGTTTGGTAAGCTGTGGTGTGGTGTGTGGTGTTTCATGGTGTGATATGGTATGCTATGGTTTGTGGTATGGCATTGTGTGGTGTGTGTGGTTTGTGGCATGGCATGCTGTGGTTTGTGGTTTGGTGAGCTGTAATGTGTCGTGTTTAATGGTGCGTTATGATATGCTGTGCTGTGTGGTATGGTATGCCGTGGTGTGTGGTATGGTATGCTTTGGTGTGCGGTTTGGTGAGCTGTAGTGTGTGGTGTGGCATGGCGCAGTATGGTATGCCGTGGTGTGTGGTATGGTGTGCTGTGTGGTATGGTTCGACGTATGGTATGGTGCGTAGTGTGGTGTATGATTAGGCACATAGTGTGGTCTACTGTGTGATGTATGGTGTGGTCTAGTGTGTGGTATATAGTGTGGTCCAGTGTGTGCTGGCACATGGGGTGGTCAAGTGTGTGTGTATGGTGTACTGTAACATGCTATTGTGGCTGGAAAATCATATTGGTACTAATAGGCATGGTTTGTATTGCAGCGATTTCAGCATTAACTCACACTCACACGCCCCCCCTACCCACACATAGATTTCCCTTGTCTTTTCACGAGGAAACTTCACTAGGTTGGTCAGGCACGACGCACAGCGAATCAGTACTATCGCAATCATTAGCGTCATGTGTTCAAACCAGAGCCACAGGCGTGTTGGTACTAGTGACGTTTTTTTGCTCTTATTGTTGGTTGTTGCGTGTTGCGTGTCCCTAAGCTCAACGAGTTGCATGACAATGAACCGCGTGATTGTTCTACCTCCCCCCCCCCTGCTTCTGTCCTTTCCCACCCTTCCTCCTCCTCTGTACTTCTCTCACTCCATCTCATCCTCCCACCTGCCTAGTACTACCCCACTCACCTACCCACCCCATTTGCGTAACCCACACATACTATTATCCACTGTTTTATTAATAGGGGGGTTCCTCCGTTGTTGCGAAGAAGCGGGACTCGGTGATTTCGCACGCACCGCGGTCGAAAACGAACGCTCAACAATCTTAGTTCGCCAACCACACAATCCCAATCATGCCGACCCCAAGATTCAAGCCCGCCGGGCCCGCCGGCGTGAACGAGGGGGCGAGGAGCGTCACCGCCGACAGACGAACAGCCGTGGCGGCGACGGCGGCGATGGCGACGGCGGTAGAGAGCAAACCAGCAGCACTGGCAGCCCCTTTTCTATTCTAGAGGGCATCCCTAAGGATCTGCTCACTGGCATGATTTACAGCGAGAAGCGCGCGCGGCAGGACAGACACTCGACAGATCAGCAGCGTATGCTTAGAGAGTCGATGGAGCGTTCTGTGCGCCCGTCGACGGGAAATGGGCGGTATTCGGGAAACAGCCGAGCTCCCTACGCGGAAAGTGAACACCAGTGACACCGCAACAGTGCCGGCATCAGTACCCGCGGCAATACTGTGTGGGTGGCAGGTTTCAGGTGCAATGCATTGGCAGGTGTGGCAGTAGCTGGGGAGCCCAATTTACAACCCCGGCTTGCGTGACTCAGGGTCCAAAACTGAAGGAGGGGGGGCGCAGTATGATCACCGCAAACTTCATTTCGGGATGCTGGTGCTGGGGAACCAGGCAGGGCTGGGCTGTACATTTATACTGCCTATTGCTTGGCCATGGGCATCAGCGAGGTACGTACACTACGGTGCGTAAGGTGTCGATGGCTGCCTTTCAGTATGGGATTTGGCTTGCCATTGCTCGGGGATGGACCGTGTGTGGTTGCGTCGTGGTTGATTACTTTGTGGGTGAGTTTTTGTTGTGCGTGTCCGCACCAATTGTGCGTTACGGGGCATTAGCCCGCCTCGCCGAAATCATGGGGAGACAGGCGACTGGCACCATGCGATCTACGGTGGCAAAAAAACCAAGGGACCTTCGAAGGCGCCATCACAGTTTCCGAGTTCGCCAGAAAGCCGCTCGATCAGAGTGCCATCAGCCTCAAACGCAAGCAGAACTTTATTGAAAGCCCTCACAAATTCACCCTGCGGCTTCATCGGGCACACAGATGATTTCCGAGACCACGCATCCACAAATGCCGCTGCATAGGTGTACTTACTGCCTACGGTGGGCTTGTATTTGCCTGCTTCATCACCATACACTAACGTCCCAGGCCGCTCGAGGTTCTCTACCGGAGTCATCACATAAGCGTGTATCGTCTTCGCCATCGCACAATTCTCGCAAAACCAATCACCAGCCTGCTTTTTGACCGGGGTTAGAGAACCGGGCATGGTCAACCTCCGCTGGCAAATCCCTGGTCATACGGTCAATAAAGTCGAACACCCTCGGGCTCACATCACCAGCAAATCCCTTTCAGGCCGCCACATAGGCCGTCTAGTCCGCCACCACCGCACCCACCGACCGAACCACATGACGCTGCAACTCAGACCGCAGCAATGATCGCGTGGCTGCAGGAGCAGACCTAGTTCGAAGACCCCGCAGCCGCAACTGTTCAACAACACTCATGCTCTCTCGTTCAGCTCGAGACACCGGCTCATACTGCGCCACTGGCCAAAAGAACGCCCCCGCAGACCCAACTACATCAGCACGCAGTACGATCATAACGCACCGACTAGGCACATCACCACTCGGGTCAGTTCCTACATTCCACACCGGTTCATATCCATTTTCAACAGCAGCATTCACCACCGTCTGAACAACCACCCCGCCCTCATCATCAGCAAGCCCATCATCTGTCTCAACCACACACGCCCGTGGGCACGACCCACGCAGGGTCACATCGAGAGCAATCAAATCGTCGTTCACCATGTTAGGGCTAAGGGAATGCACACCTGAATCCCTCCTGGCATTTTCCTTAGCCCTAGGAAATATACACCCCAGGACTCCACATCACCAAAGGTGCCCCGCAGCGAGGGAGACTGACACCCGAGAACAAGGCACCATGGTTCGTTCAGAACGATTCAGACCCACCGTACGCAACGAGTGGCACATGTCCAAGCCTTGATATCAGGCCAATCACCACAGGGGCATGCGCAAAACTATCAAATATCGTAAGCAACCAGGGACACAAGGTATTCCTGCGTCCAGTTCGCCCGCGAATATTCAGCACGACTAAACATACCCGATATTCTTCAGCCAAAGCCGGCTTATCCCAAGGAAAGGGGCTACCGTCAATATCTACCCAGAGCGCACCCACCGGAAGCAGGCTTGCAGTCGCCCCCGTCGCACCAGGCAAACGGGGCAAATTGCCACAATCAAGAAGTGAAAGTGGCAATCCGCCCGACTTCGAATTGGGGCTATAGCTATAGTGTTATATAGCCGCAATTTTGTGGCTATATTGTGGCTATATAGCTGGCCACAATTTGACACAAAAAATAGCCACAATTCGACTTGGGATTGTGGCTATATTGTTACAGGCAATAATGTTGCTATGATTATGATGTTGCGGCAGTATAGCTAGCCACAAGATAGTAACAATTATTATTTTAAAATTAAAATGGCCATATAGTGGCAATTTTATTCTTGGTTGCAGCAATATAGTGGCAGTTTAAATCCTGACAGTGGCTATTGAAAGTACCTAGCTAAGTTGCCACTATGTGCTTTGTGCGTGGTGACTATGTGGCCACTACATAGTGGCATATTAGCACAGCGAGCGTGCTGAAGGTGCTTAAGTTGCGTAGCGTAGAAACCCACATTCGCCGCGGGCAGCTGCAGTGGGCAGGGCATGTTGCTAGGATGCCTCCCACCCGTTTGCCTCGCATGTTCCTAACATCGTGGTGTGGTCGCTCATCCTCGCCCTCAGAGCTCAGAGGAGACCTAACTTCACCTACGGGGAAAGCTTGGCCGCGGCTCCCGAGTATGCGGGGATAGAACAGGAGGGGTGGATGGAGGTGGCACAGGACCGAGGGCAGTGGAAGCAGCCGATCAACAGCATACAGGAACCGGAAGGGGATGTTGAGGTGCATGCGGTGCTGAGGCGCAGGGCTGGGGCATAGCGGGGGGACAGGGGGGCAGTACAGTAAAGTATTGTGTCACTCGACATGGACGTTCAGCGCTATAGGCGCCGAGATTCCGTGGTGATTTCTAGGGGTAGCAACCAGGATTTTTGGGTCGCTTGCGGCTCCCCACGGACTTATGACCCAAGACAGCGCATGGGTGTGCATGTGATTCGCCTTGTGTGTAGTGTATCGCCTGCGCGTGCCCATCCATGGCACTTTTATGTTGACATATCCATCTTCTGGATGGTGTTAAGATTAAGTCAGTCAGTCAGTCAGTCAGTTGTGGATTTTGCAATAGCAATAGTCACTATTCGTTTTTCTCCGAAAATTGGTGCGCAGTCACTATATTGCCACTTATAGTCGCTCACTATTGGCAAATTGTATTGTCGCTAGCTACATATAGCCACCTCGACTTCTTCGTTGTGGCAATATAGCCACATACAGTGGCTTCCTGCATATCAATAGTGGCAATTAGAAAAATATGATGGTGTTAAAATGGCCATGTACCTTACCTTAGAGGTCCGAGTCGCTGCCGCTGGCCTCGTTGCCTCCTTCAGCGTCGACGTCCATCAAAATTGCATTTTCCAGGTCCTCTTTAATCTGGTAGATGTGTGCAACCACCTCTGCGTTGCACTGTTTTAGAAAAGCGGGGTTCTCCTCTTCCTTTTTTCATCCCGACTTCCGATTTTTTTACGATGTTCGAAGCCCACTCGCTGAAGTACCAGAGGTTCAACCGAGGGTAGTTGCAGCAAAATGTGGCGTACAGAAGAGCAAGAGCGCCCTGTCGTTCAGGGGCACCTGTTTCTGGATGATGTGGGTCCCTTTTGCGAGCGCAAGCAAGGCAGGCAGCCTCTTAGCATCATTCAGCTGGCCGTAGTACGCGGCGAACGTGACAAAGTAGGGGTAAATCTCCAACTCCGAGAAAGGCGTCGACGGTGCTTTGCCTCCCAACACAAGGGACAAAGGCTCCAAGTCTTTTGCGGCCTGTAGAAACAAGAACAAAATTAGTGATGGTGTTGAATTGTACTTACCTTACCTTGAACGCTTGGTTGAACTTGGCGGAGGCTGCATCCTTCGTCCGGAGCTTGCCTTTGGATACGTCAACGTAGAGCATACTCACCAACGAAGCCCCGTATGTTTTGCGGGAAAGGAGAACCACCATGTCTTCCACATCCTCAAGCATTTCCAAGTTGTCGGTGAGGGAGGTTACATTGCAGCCACTGTGTCTTGATCTTGGGCAGGTAGATGGAGAGCCACTGCTTGTAGACGCAGAGGAGAGCGCCTTCGTTGCCTTTGTTGGGAAACTTGGGCGAAGTCTTGTTTCCCCAACCTTCATGTACGTCCCTGAGCTCGGCGTTGAATCCCGGGGTTTTGCGTCCTTCACCATTGAAGACTTGGCTGATGATGTGCATGGCGGTCTTTTCAGGGCCTTCTCCTGAGAACATGATGAACCTGCTTTCGGCCAGGCGCATCAGGGCGCGACGTAGGCCTAGGGAAGCTCGTATGTAGGCTTCGGCCGTTTGGTGGGGGAAGGTCCAGCATCATCGCCCTCGGTGTTGGCTCCAGCACGCTTTGCTGGAGACTTCGCCTTCTTTGCTGGTGTTTTAGCCATACGCTTGTGTCGTCGTTTGCAACAATATTGGAACAATATCGCCACTATCTTTGGGGAACGGTACCTACAATACCGGTGGCGACTTGTACGAAAATGAAAGCATCCAACCACATGCGCCGGAAGCTTGTCTATATCCCTAAACGTGCGTGGCTCGTGCGTTTGTGCAAGTCCGCGTGCAGTCGCTTCACACAGCTCAACGTAAGAGTATTCGCTACGCGAGCGTACGCGTTTCACATGATATGCCTTCCACATCGTGGCATACATATGATCAGGGCACACTTGCGCAATATCGTACGTATACTCTCCCAGCTGCATAAATTGCAACACAACATACATGGCAAGCTTACGAGTGTACCCGCCAGGAATAATACCACGCAGGGCCGTCTCTGCTCGCTCCTTCGTCCCCGGCATGCTCGCATCAGTGGACTGTCGGGTGGCGACAGCCGTCCGCGCAGCCGGGTTCGACGCTGAAGGCGTGTGGGTGGGTTGTGTGCTCCGCAGCAGCGCGCGGAGAAGTGATGCAGGAAGAGGGGTAGGCGGTGTGGTGTGTTGCGGTGCAGGTATGTGCTGATCAGGTGGTTAAGACAAAACTGGGATGGCATGTGGCTGTGCATGTGGTTTTTCTGGTTGTGGCTGGAACGACCACGATAGAGCTCTGAGCATGCGTGCGACAGGGTTAGTTGTGGCATCTACTTCAATGAGCCTGCGAAGCTCGTTATTGAAGTAGCCACGTTGCGAAGCTCGTCATTGTCACTCACAACACACTGAGTATACTCTGCTCCCAAAAAATCCCCATACACCACAGTACCATCAAACAAACAGTGATAGCGCCCATACACTTTGTTATGCGTAGGGCGATGGACATTGAACCCATGCATACGCTGACAAGGATCGAGATAGAAGCCAACCCACGCGTGGGTGTCCCCTTTCACGAATCTGTACGTTGTTTTGTTAAAAACGAACCTTTTGCATCCAAATCTTGCCATGTCATTGAGGTGGGGCTTACACCCTTTGAACCTCCCCGGCGGTGATTTGTTTTTGTCAGTGAGTGAATGATTCACTTTCGTGTACATGCAGTTATTGTGGTGAGTGAAAGTGTGCAGCGCGTCGAGCAGGAAGCTTGTGGAAAGTCTGATCCATGCAGCAAGACAGTTGCACCTTCCATCACTCTCCTTATCTCGCTCTCGACTGGATTGACATTGTGCGTGTAAGGCGCAATGGTCCAGTTGCTAATGAGCTTACTCACATTTTCCTCCCTGAACTTACCTTGTGCGTAACATGTATCATCATCAGACACGAGGAACTGTGTGCGTATACGCAACTGCCCGTTTTTGTCTTTCATTTGATTATCGGCAAGAAACATACGCCACACATCTAGAATGTCACTTTTTTCGTTTCATACGATAGAATGTGACATACTGAGAGTGCAGGTCCTTGAAAAGGACAAAGCATCTGTTTCCATGCCTATCTGGTACATGCACATAACCAATGTCACTGCGCTGACTGGGTATGCGTGACCCTGTTGAAAGTTTTGCTTTCGGTGGTCGCCGAGTTTTCGTAGGAACATGACGCGAAGTCATTTTGCCTTTGAAGTACTCTTCAGGTCGTTTGGTTTTGTCTACTGTACGCAGCGGCTGTACATGCTCAGTACCTTCTATAAGTTTGAGTCTGATTGTTTTGTCCAATACACTCTCGCTTGGTGAACCAAGTACGCGCGAAACGCACTCAGCTGTTACTTTCTCGAGATGTGTGTGTTTGAATAAAACAGACTCGGAGGAATCGAGTTTTTCAAGATGTGAGTGGAACATGGCACGTGCGTGTGGGTCAGAAAAGTTGAGTGAAGGGATGTTGGGTGTAGCGGGGTTGATCGGCATTAAATGCAGGTTGCTATCGATGTCATCCTCAACTCTCAACACACGACCGTCGCGCAACGTAAGTTTGTTGCGCTTGGGTATAACTATTCATGGTCAGTGTCCTCCCCCGTGTGTGTATAGTGGAAACGGTTCATACACAATAAGCTCACAGGAGAGTGGCAGTTATACACAGAGTTTGGCACACACCACGCCATATCCGTACCGTCAGTACAGGTGGTTGTGAAACATGCCAGACCCGCTCCTACAAGTGCGGTGTCTGTTCCGTGCACACCAGTGATGTCGGTGTTGGAATATGTTACACCATACGGAAAGTAGAAAAGAGATTTGATGCTGTATCGCATGTTATTACCACTGTCCATTATGGCCATACAATGTTTCGTGTGTTGTGCCTTACCATACTGTGCCGCAAGGGTGACCATCTTGCTCAACGAAGCCTCCGTCGGTCGACATCCCAGTCACCCGTTGTCCGACTCGGGCTCCGAATTCGATCCTTCTTGGTCGGTAGTCCGCGAATGCACCGTCGTGGTCCTCTGTGTGTGTGTGTCTTGTACGGGCACATCGTGCGAGGATGCAGATGCGAAAGACACAGACGCAGCGGGTGCGGAAGACGAGACAGAAGGCGAGACAGACGAGGCAGACGAACGAGGCGACTTTGCAGACAAGGAACGCGACATGGCAGCACACATCGAGACATCGCTTTGTGCATAATTGGCATGCACAATCGCAGCCAAATGCATATCAACATCATCGACATGCACAAGCACACTATCTATCGATTTCCTTGGTACATTACAAGCCTCTCATGCTCATCACACCAACGCCAGTCACCCTTGTTACCATCGAAGAGGTGGGGCCCTTCGCTCTTCCACCAGCCTCGCTTGGTCCACTTTTTGTCGTCGTGGCGGGGAGTGCCGGTGTTCTTGTGGCCGTGGCTCTTGTAGCTGCCTCCACCAACGGTGTTGTTGCTTCTGCCATCCTTGCCCTTCCCTCGCTTCGTTCTGGGGGTGTAACCGCCCCCCCCTTTTCTTTTTCCTCGCCCCTTGCTGTTGCCGTGCTTGCTGTGCATCTGCACCTCAGTTCAAGTCTTGGACGAAATCCCGAGGAACTTGGCGTGGTAGAGCACATCCGCCTCCGCAGTCAGCTCCAGGATGGTCATAGTGGCGTTGGGGGGGCTTGAGGCGAACTTGCCCGACGGGGATAAAGTTGCGGGACTTGGAGGCGAACTTTTCTTCTTCTCCGACTCGTTAGGCGCCTCACGCTCGTCGTTGAGCTTGTTCTCGGCCGTTGTTTCCCAGCTGTCGAAAAGTTGCAGGAGCTCCTCCGACATGGTGGGGTAGTTCGCCAGCTCCATAGGGTTGGTTGCTGCATACCGAGACTGTAAAGTCTCAAAATGTTCCACGATAATGACGTTATTCTGCTGTCGCAGACGAGGGAGAAGAGCAGCGCCGTTTCCCTCCGACACGCGCCTGCACATCAAACGCGCGGGCATCCGGAAGTTGCTCCAGGAGGTTGGCGTGGATGTGTACGTTGCATTCATCCCATACCTGCTGAGGTATTTGGGTTTTAGGCAGAGCGCCATCGTTGTCCGCGATGGTGATGAAGGTATTGCTCTTCGTGGCATTGGGTTCGCGGGGGTGATGGAGTTCTCGATGCTGGACTCGGAGTACGCCGACGACACGGGGCTGGTGTTCGGGGATCGGGAGACTGCGGTGAGGATGGCGCCGTTGGTGAACGCCCATTTCGCCAGGTGGGGGATGCAGGTCCACGAGAAGAAGCCCTCCGACACCAAAGTGAAGGCACTTGTGCTCTTCTGCGCTGCTCCTCCGTCCAGGTACCAAAATCCTGCGACGTTCGACGAGGCGGACTTGAGCGGCATCGTGCTGCCATCCGGTAACGTCATTCCGGTAGTGGCAAAAGCAAAGTACCTTGGTAGCATGATAAGTAGGGATGGGACAGACAGGGTAGATATGGAGGCTAGGATAGGAGCTGCAACTAGGGCGCTTGGGTCGCTGAGTAGGCTAGTTTTCACTTCAACCTCAATATCCACCACAGCGAAGAGAGAGGCGTATGTGGCGTTGGTCTTGTCGATTCTGTTGTACGGTAGCGAGGGGTGGTGTTTGACTGCGGAGCTGTGGGGGAAGCTACGTAGATTTCACAATAGGTGTGCTAGGTCGATGTGTAGGATCACAATGTGGCACACGCGTGAGTACAGCATCACCACCGCAGCTGTACTGAAGGTGCTGGGGTTGCGGAACATAGAGACGTACGTGTGTCACAGGCAGTTACAGTGGGCAGGGCATGTACCCAGAATGGGCATGGGGAGGCTGCCTAGGCGGTTCTTGTCAGCTTGGTGCGGGAGGCCTAGGCCACAAGGGCGCCCGGAGATGACGCACGGGGCTACTTTAGAAACTGCGCTGAGGTTCGCTGGGGTGGAGACAGACAAGTGGATGGAAATTGCGCAGGATAGGATAAAGTGGAGGCAGGTGGTAGCTGGAATCTGGGATGTAGAGCAAGAAATAGAGGTGCCTGAGGTGCTGGAACGCAGGGCTGGGGTTAGTTAGTATAGTATAGTATCGTATAATATTGAGTTATGGATCGACTGTTTCGGCGCTTGGTGCTGGAGATTTCCGCAGTGTGGTTCTGGGGTAGTAACCGGGATCGTTGGGTCGCTTGCGGCTCCCTGCGGGCTTATGACCCAAGATTGTGCGTGGCGCTTGCTTGTTTGCTTGTGTGTAGTGCATGTGCCTCATCATGGCACTTTATATCGCCATTTCCGTCTACGGATGGGGTTAAGATTGGGTTGCATGGCCACAGAAAAACAAACCAGGGTGTCAATGTCGAAGGCTTTCTGCACGATGTTGCCGGTAGTCCACTCGGAATTTTCCGGAACACACATGAGGGTGCCCGTCGGTTGCACCCAGTGGACTCCAGCGTTCGCAGGGATGACTCTCCGAATGCGAGACTTTTAGCAACTTTTGTCTCTGTTCGAAATCAACAGTGCATTCTTTAAAGAAAGTATGCAGAGACTTACCTCCAGTTTTGACATCCAAATTTTTATGGCGTCCGGAACTGGGGCGTGTAGATATCTGCGTCAGCTGCTGCTGTACCTGGCGGCATCTGTTGCATCTGCTGCGTTTGAGCTTCCGCTAGCAAACGCATGTCATCTTCCAGTGGCGATGATTTTTTGTTGACCCCGGCGGGTCACACGTCCATTGTGGTTGGATTGCTTGTGGAACTCATTTTCACCAAGGGATTCTAAAGGCCGAATATCCTTTTAATAATTCTTGGACAGTTAGGTGTGTATTATGCGAAAGTTACGCACAAGACAACTGAATCAATCAAGCAAAGCTTGATCAAGTCCAGTGATCCAGGCGGTGTGTTTCCCGCGCACGGGGTGCACAAAAATGGATTAAAGGGATAAATAATAAGCACGCAATCGTAACGGAACGGACACGTAGAAGGCGCCGCCGGCGGGCTAAGACACCCGCGTAACGCGGCAAAAGCCGAAATGATCGAGCGCCGCATCACGACGCAACCGCAGGGGAGCCGGCGCCCGGGCTGGGCCACCAAACGAGCCAGCGGGGGCGTCAAACACGCCCAAGCGAGCAATCGCACAGCGCGCGTTGCCTAGCAGCGCGACCATGCCGATGTGCCGCTTGAGGAGAGGCAAGAGGATGGCTTTGCAATTTCGCACATCGT
>Ga0099797_101106_pt1 | contig 15081 bp, 16 predicted proteins | sample Uncmet_Sort48C_1_FD_89871 | JGI IMG/M metagenome (GOLD analysis project Ga0099797, IMG submission 89871) | Marine eukaryotic communities from CALCOFI LINE 67, Pacific Ocean - C012_Sort48C_1 | ecosystem: Environmental > Aquatic > Marine > Oceanic | place: Pacific Ocean: Monterey Bay | collected... | reverse complement strand
CGGAAGCAGAAGTTCTTGAGTGAGCTGTACCAGCAGATTTTGGGCGAGAAGTACGAGGACGCGATCAAGTTCTCCATGGGCACGGGATCGGGCTTCCTGGACGCGGATGTGCAGTGATTTTGCGCGGTGACGCTGAACCACATGCTCACGGTTTGGCAGGTGTTCACGAAGTACACGGAGCAGATGATGGTGCTCAAATTGTTTTTGAAGAAAGTCAAAGAGCAATCTACAACGGACATGGCGACGATGGCGACCAATCCGAAGCCGCTGTTTATGGTCGACTGATCCGGTGGGGGATTTCCGATGTGGGGCAACGACATCAACAAGCTGAAGCAGTTTCACAAACACGTGTACTCGCCGGGCTTGGTCAGCCTGCAGGAGAGCTCGGGTCCGAAGCTGTGGACGTTCGCCACGGCGTGTATGGTGTTGCACGGCAGATGACTGCAGCAGTTTGGCGTGGTTTCGCGATCGACGGACATCAATTTGCTTACCAAGAGGTTCAAAGAATTGGGAGAGAACATGGAGTTCACCTGCGAGGAGGAGCAGTGGATGCTGGCGTATGCGCCGGAGGTGCTGCACTTCTGCCTGGTGTTCAAGGACATGAAAACCAGAGACGCGGTTCGCTGAGGGCTCGGTTTTGGCATGTACCAGGCCGCGTTGTACCGCATCGACGTGGACTGGGTTGCGCTGGCGGCTTTGACGGAGACGCCCTACGTCGACCCGATGTATGTCACGCTGGCGATGGTGCTGACTTTAGAAAGATGATTCATTCCGACAGGCGAGCGGGCGAAGGGCACGCCAAGCATGAGCCAGATCGAGGTGTTCTCGAAGGCGGTTTTGAAGAGAACCGACGCGGACTCTGCTTGAGTTTTACCGCTGGTGCCGCTGAACCGCACGTGAGCCTTAGAGGTGATCTGAGAGCCGTGGGCGGCGATCTACGGTTCGGGGCGAGAGGTGGAGTGCAACCTGTACAAGCTGTCTGCGCTGGGCTTTCTGCTGGGTCAAAACATCTGTAACATGATGCATTGATGGACGCGCAGCAAGAAGAACGCGCGCAAGACCCGCGAGGGGCGAGGTGAAGACGCGGCGGCGAACACGGGTTCTGGCGAGAAGGTGAACATCGCGATTCTGGTCAGCAAGGAGGCGAAAAAGTTTGTGATTGGAGAAAACGAATCCGGGAAGAACTCGATTAAGCTGCGTCTGTTGAGGTGCATTAAGAACGGTAATGGAGATACCGCTAAATGCGCCATGGTCTTCCTCACCGCGTTCTACTGGGCCTGCTGCCCGCGGGACGTGCCTGCGCTGATCTTCGGCGAGACGATGTCAATCAAGTGCAGTGTTGACAAGATGATCTTCGCGGCCAGTCAGAAGGAGCTGCAGACGAACTTTTGGCAGCTGTTTTGCGCGGCGCAACGGGAGGTTTGACGCATTTACGCCGACAAGAACAAGTCGAGCAATGGCTGCTTCGATCCGAGTGACTCCGGCGCCTACGCTGACGCTTCGTGAGAGATGGACAAGCTGTACCAGGCCGCGTTCGGCGCCGACGCGCCGCCGGTCGACCCGCTGCTGATGGGGGGTTAAGCAGGATAAAGGCGATCTAAGAGTCGTACTCGTACATGTACTACTTACGTTTCCGTTTTGACTTTGACTTCGATTTGATTTTGACCTCGATAATGATAGGTGCCCTTCCGCCACGCAGTAGAGCATTTTGATGGGCGATAAGTAAAATTTTTCGACAGACACGCTGAGCTGAAACTGAAACTGTCATCGTGTTTGCAACTGAGTGCGAATCCACATCTCATCGCTCGGGAATCTCTTCAAACTGTCGGTAGCTTCGTGTATGCGCGTGCTCTCACTCTCACACAACTCAACAATTGAACCCTATGATATGCTAGAGCGGGACTACATCAAGTATTTAAAAAAATTTATAAAAATCACGGAACGTACAAAATGTCTGACGAACCGGCAGGGAAACGGCAGAAACTTGAGTCCGACATGGAGTCCGAGGCTGAGGACTCAGACGTCGAGCCCCAAGAGGACACAGATGACGAAGTAGGAGCCGAAGAGCCGAAGGCAGACGATGCCGTAGATCAAGAGGTGCCGCTACCCCCTGTGCCGCCGGTGGGTGGCTCGTCGTCGTCTTCTTCGTCTTCCAGTTCCAGCAGTTCTTCGAGCTCTTCCAGCAGCAGCGTTGCGATCGTGCAGGCGAAGGGCGTGCGCAAGTCGGACGAGAAGCAGTCGAAGGACTCGAAGCAGAAGGGCGGCAACGGCAAGCAAGTCGCTAAAGCCAAGAAGAAGACGGGCACGAAGAAGAAGCTCAACAGTCTGGACGACTGAGTTCCGAACGCGCCGCACATCTACGGCGTGGATGAAGATCTCGCTGAGAACGAGCCGTCAAAGTTTTACACGCGGGACTGAATTCTCGATAGGCACTGAGATTGAGAGGGGCTGACGGCGGAGGAGAAGTGAGCGATTGTGAAGACGTGAGACGAGGGTAAGATGGCGTTCAAGTACTTTACGTTCATGCCGCTGGAAGCGCGCGGGGACCGCTGGAAGCAGGACGACGAGGCAATCGGTTCGAGAGAATCGATATGGGACATCGACTCTGCCGCGATTCAGCTGACGTACATGTACCTGTATGAGAAAAGCGAGGGCGACAATCCGAAGTGCATTAACCAGAAGGGAGAGCTGTTTAACTTGGACAGCAACGCACTGCCAGAAAAGTGGAAGAAAAAACTTCTGCCTGACACCACGCAAAACCACCGCAAGAACATCAACGACGAGGTGAACGCGAGCGTTAAAAAGGACTTCCTGAACCATGTGTTCAAGAAGCTGCAAGCGGGTGACTTTGGAGATACACGTGGACGCGATGGAGGGGGCTTCAAGTTCGACCACGAGAAATCAAAGAGCTGTCAGGAGTTATTGAAGCCGTTCAAGTGCATCGTGGAGCGGTACTACGGGGCGCAGGGCGGCGGGTGCATGAACGAGGCGAACCAGGCGGACGCAGCCGTCAACAATCTGGCGAGCAAGCCGAAGAAAGGTGTTAAGGACTGATGAGAGGCACTGCTGGATCAGTCGAAGGACGCCTCTACGCTTAAAGATGACTCCATGCTAGGATCCAAGCCGAAGCCGTTGCGCAATGCGGACGACGACGACATGGACGACGACGCCGACGTGGACGTCGCACCGGGTGCGTTGATGAATCGCAGCGCTAGCAATTCTGCGCTCAACAACACGAAGGACGAGGTAGCTGTCGAAATGGAGGACGCCGAGGCGTGAGTGGCGCAGCGGCAGTCGTCATTGAACAGCAATCTGCAGAAGAAAGCGTTCTACGGCAAGAACACCCTGACAAGTGAAGGTCCGATGCAGGTGATAAACCCAAACGTGAACAAAAAGTGGCTCTGCTTCAACCAGGGCGGTTTCACGCTCTGCTTCCCGAAACCCATGGCGCTGACGCACTTCTCGTTCGTGACGGGCAATGACGCGCCCGCGCGCGACCCGGTGAAGTTCAAGATGCTCGGCTCAAACGACAAGATCAACTGGACGCTGCTGTTCCGCACGCCCATGAGCGACGATTCGGACTCGATTGATGTGTCGAATCTTGAGGCTGGTGAATTTGGTCATGTTGTTATGCCGGTGTACAGTCCCCCGCGGCAGCAGACTGTTGACATGAAGTTTCCCCTCTTAAACCTTGGCCCCGACAGCTCGGACGAGGGCCTGACCGGCGCACGGCACCGCTGCCTTTGCCTGAAGAGCGACAACGCGGCGTACGTGAAGTTCGTTTTGGAGCGGCACCGCGACGAGTTCGTCGAGTAGTTATTAAATGACAAAGATGATGAAGATGCGCTGGACACCACTGACGCCCTCTACGCCCGCTTCATGAAGTTACACGGGAAGATTACAAGTGATAAAAAAGGATCGAAAAACAAGCCTCTACAAGATTTGTGGAACAAGGCGTCGGGCTGCAAAACCTACTACACGGACACGGGTTTCGGAAGCATTAGGTCGCTGTTGAAGCACGTAAAGAAGGCCCACATGTGGATGGACGTCGGGAAGACATCGAAAAGTCTCTACTGCAAGGAGGTGGAGACGGCGTACGACAACCACTTCGAAGACTTGAGAAAGAAACGGATTGCGAAGGGGCTGGCGGGTCCCTCACGCTGAGCTGAGCGCAAGAAAAAGCGAGCCGAGCGCCTGTCTCTGCTGCAGCTCGAGGACGATGGGTGAAAGAAGTCGGACGGCGAGAGCGACTCGGACCAGAGCGACGCGGACGACCTGGGAGACGACGTTGAGGAGGACGACGAGTCGATCGGTGACAGTAATGCAGAGGTTGCGGGCAAGAAAAAGATGAAGAAGCGGAAGGTGAAGCTGGGGGAGATCTCGGGGTGAGACTTGATCACTTCCTTCCCGATCGCAATTTTCCTATAACTTGCTGGATAAAGTTTATCGACCTCCAAAGCGCTTGAAACTGACTGCTCAATAGCAAAAAGTGCGAACATATAGATAGAGTTGGCGCAGTTGTGAGAAAGCAGATGTCTCACCAATGATATTCCCTGCCATATTGCCCAGCGATGCCGGTCCGAGACGTCTTTTGAATTGGGCCCGAGACCCAGGATATTCAATTACTCTAAAGGTCAGAATAATCGAGATGGTTCGAAATTAGCCAGATAATACTGTTCTCAGTGCCCACCTCTGAAATCGAATTAAGTGGATAAAATGACTGTCCAATCAGGGTGCAATTCATTACAAGCTAGTTGGTGACGCGACAGATTGTAATACTTGCAAAAGAAACCACTTCCATTTCGCAGCCGCAGCCGGCACGAAAAGTCCGGCTAAACGTCAAAAAAATCAGCGATATTTAGCCCCAGGATTCTGTCAGAATCCATACTGCTTGAATGTGCCAAAACGCACTTTTTACCCACTTTGACATGGAATGACTGTAAGTGGCAAGATTTAGCCCTCGGATTCTCACAGAATCCTGGGGCTAAATATTGATGATTTGTTCGACGCTTAGCCGGACTTATGGTGCCGGCTACGGCTGCGCAATAACAACACTCATTTGCCTAACTTTACGACCTGTCGCTTTACCTACTGAATTGTAATGAGTTGCACTGTGATTTGGCAATCACTTTATCCAGTTAAAGCGACTTCACAGGAGGGTACTGCAGACTGGTATCTGCTGAATTTCTAACCATCTCGATAATATCGACTTATAGAATACTTTCGTTAGAGAAGTTTGGAAAATTTAGGGTGTGGTGTGGATGATCATTTTACTTGGGTAATCCGAATTATGTGGGCACCCTTAAATCTTTGAAAGTCTCCAACACAACAAAAAGCTTCAATTTTATGAAGGAAAGTGACTCACCCGACTGGGCTGAGAGGCCAGCCCTGATGAAGCTCAAAAACATTAGGGCGTGAATCATAGGAAAGTCTCAGGGATTTCACGGGTGAATCATAGGGTGTCGTCTAGGAAATTGAGGGTAAATCATAGGGCACATCACGATATTCGAGAAAAGTTTATCCAAGATATAATAGGAAAATTGTCATCGGGCGGGACGCGTACAAGGTGAGACCTCGAGGACGAGGAGGTATGCTCAAATATTGACAACTTTGACCTGATTTGAAAATTCCTCTAATCACCTTGGAAACTTGCTCCTAAAGATCACTTTTAACCTCAGATGAGATCTGATTTGAATGATATAGAAAGAATCGCTAATCCCCTTCAAAACTTGCTCTGATGCACCGTCAAAGCACGCTTCCAAAGTCCGCTAAACCGCCTTGAAACTTGCTTTTTAAACACCTATTTGAGAGATATTTTCATCTAAACAGGAGGGAAACTTGCTTTTATGGACTCTTCTAGATGCTAAACACGAGGCAGACTTGCTACATTGAAATGTTAGATTAAGTGATCAATTTGATGTCCATTGTTTGCGAACGCTAAACCGCTTTGAAACTTGCATTTTTGTGCCTATTTTGACGTAATAAGAAGGCTCCTACCAGGGCGTATTTCGATCTGGGTAACCGTATTCTTAAAGGAATTGAAGTAAATACATAGGTAAATCGTAATGAAAAGAATAGGGAGTTCGTAGACGTAGATCATTCAAGGAAGCATGCATGTACATCTTCTCTGCAGTAAAGCCATCAAGTACTCCAACTACTACGCCATTACATCTTGGAATTAGTAAATATGCCTAGATACGGTGAGTCAGTGCAGTTTTTTGACCACGCCACGCTTTATCTCGAAGTGGGAAGTATTGTTAGGAGGAGATATAGCGCATCTCGAATTGACGTACTTACTTTCTTTTGATCGAGTGTACAACTCTGGCTATCGACGCATATTAAAGTTCTTATTGTAAGTAGACGAAGCTTATTGTATATAATACATAGAGTAGTACTTACAACTTCTACTAGTACTATTATATCGACAATGTCGCGCCCAGCATTACAGCGGGACCAGCTGACCATTTGAAAGGAGCACATAGATGCTTTGAATTTTGTTTAGCCCGAGGAGATTCCAGAAGATCGTTGCAAAACCGCAGATGAACGAGCTGCTGCTGAGTCTAAAGTGCGCAGGAGGGGCAGGCATACGTTCGCTTGAACAATTGCGATTGCACTTATCGGTTTGAAGGATGCGGACAAAGCGATTGAAGCTGCGTGTGAAGCGCAGAAGGCGTTTGATGACAAGCTGGATGCTCAAAAAAAGCCGCAGTACGGTTATGATCCGTGACAGAAACCTCGCGGTGAAAGAAGGCAGTCGTGATTCAAACGTTTGCTGGCCCCACTTCGGAATGCTGGCGGCTTGTTCAAGCTCGAACTGTCGCACAAGGCTTTGGTTGACGACTGGGAGAAACGGTGACGTGCAATTTAATTGGCATTAGTTATGATTCGGTGGCAGGAGTCAAACCACGGGACAGCGGTAGACTAAGTGATCGGGACGTCACAAGAAGCTGGCACATTGTCCATGTTCCTGGACTGAATGAGCATGAAGCCAAGCGACACAGAGTCCGCTGTGTCGAAAACTCGCACACTGCTGTAAGCGTGTTGCTCCGGCCAATAAGGTTGAGCGTACGGATGCGACTTTGTCTGAGGCGACAACGGTTGATGAGTCATGAGTGCTCGATTTAAGCACTTGAAAGCGTTTTTCATGACCGGCACGAAGACGATGGATGATGCTGTTGCTTTAATCGCAGAGGGGGCGAAGTTTGTGAAGTGATTGTACGACTTCAAGGACTTCGTGCGCGTGTGATGAATGGAGGAGTACGACTCGACGCGAGTGGTGATGTTTCTGCAGAAAGCGGTGCGGCCTTAGCTCGACGCAACAACATGACTGGTGAAAGGTTTCATGCTGAAATGAAAAAACGAACTTCCACCTCGGCCACCACCTCCTGCACCGGCAGCAGCAGCTCTTGCGAAGTAGCCGAGTGTGGTAGTAGTTGCTCCGCTAGCGCCGGCGAATAAGCTTGCTCCTGGGCCGCAAGTGTTGAGTAGTGATGTGCCGGCACAGGCTGCTGATCAGTTGGTCGATCCTGCACAAGTACTTCTGCCCCCTGTGTGAGGAGGGTCATCGTCATCATCAAGTCCATCCGCGTTAGCGGCAGAAGGTGGCATCGGCGGCGGCGCGAGCACGGGCGGCTTGGCATTGTGAGAAAATAAAAACGCTTCGAACGTGCTGCTGATGAAGAACACGAGTGCAATCTCAACGGCTTTTTGAGGGCGAAGCGACCAGCTTCCAGCGGGCGGTGGTGGACCACCAATCACAATCACATCATTATCGTTGTCTACATGAAAGTCGTGATCTGCATCTGCATCCTGATCTTCTTTTATTAAGTAGAAAGCGGGAACGCATCACGCTTTTGACCAGTTAGAATCGAATGTAATTGCAGGCCAGCTCTCATTGCTGAACGTTCCAGGTGCCATCGCACCATCGCCATGATCGTCTTCTTCATCATCCGCTGCATGAGCAGGAGTCGCAAGTAGCAGTTCGACGTGAGTCAACAACGCAAAATCCGCGGCCGCGAACGCGTGATGAAAATAAAAAGCTGGAGGAGTTGGTGTACAACAAGCTGCACCATCAAAAGCGAAATGAAAAGCGGGCGGTTCATTGAGTTTACCAGCAGGTGACAGAGAGGCGCAAATGAAGTGAGCTGTTGAAAGGTACGCGCCTGGGCAACCTGTATCACTTGAGGACGCATAGCTCATTTGATTGAACATTGTTGAGAGTACGTGCAAGTCGAAGGGCACGAGTTTTGCCGATGTTGTGGGTGGAGCGGCAGGGTACATCGGAACTGACGGAAAAATTATAAAACCGATGGCGGCTGGCGCTTTTCCGAAGCAGGCATGACGCGTGTCATTGACGCCAGGTGCGATGGCGCGTGATTAGAGTGTTAATGAAGCCGCAGTTGATGTTGAGGGCGGACGCGACGGGGACGTGGTTATGGGGGGAACTGAGAAGGACGACGTGGCGCTCAACAACTCTGATGCATTTCAATTCGACATGGGCGGCGCGGCGAACTCACAACAGCAAATCTTCGACACGCCGCCGCCGAAATCAGTTCGGGCTAAGCAAGCTACAGGCGCCGCCGCCGCCGGTGGGCTACATATCGGGAACTTGCTGACGAACAGCCAGGACAAGAAGTAGAAGATGTCGGGCGCGGGGAACGGCGTCAGCTTTCAGCTCGGTGATGAGGTAAGGCAACTTTTGTATTACGATGATGTAGTACTATGATGATCATCTCGATTTTATTACTTAGTTAGTATTTGATGTATGTATTCTATGTAGATTATAATAATTCAAATTCCAGCGATTTGATTCGAGGACGTCGATTGCTTTTTGTATTATATAGAGTTGAGTTTTTTAATTTACTTTTTGAATATAAAATTTTCAGGCTGACGGTAGCACGAGCGGGATGAAACCTCCGTGCAGCCACAACTTCGTGCCAGACTTCAAGCACGGGCAGGAGGTGCGAGACTTCTGCTTTAATGAAACGATGCGGCAACGCATGAGCATGGCGAGCACGAGGTCTGGCGGATCGAGTTCAAGCTCTGCGTCGTGAGGTAGCAGTACTAGTTATGTCGATGTGACGGGCGTAACACCAGCGCAATTTGACCAGCTGCTCGCTGATGATCCTGAGGGGGAAGGTTGAGAAATGGATGAAGAAGATGACGATGCCAACAATTGGAAATTGATGGAAGCTGAGCTGTGAAAGTTGAGGAACGACGACGCGGAAAACGCGATGGACGATTTTGACTTGGATGAGTCAGAGGAGGAGGAGATGATGGACCAGATTAACCTGGAGCAAGAGGCGTAGGAGCAGGGCGAAAATTGACTCGACAAAGCCAATGCGATTTTTGAGCGATTGAGGCGCTACAGGGAGTGGACCAAAAATCGCATTGCGGCCGGGCAGAGGAAGGGCGCGAATCGAGCTGCGAGAGAACGTGCTGAAGCGGGGTTTGCTGCGCCTGAGGAAGAAGCTGAACCGGCTCAAATCGATACGGTGGATGAAGATTTGAAAGTGGCTGCAGAAGATGCGACAAAAAAATCTAAGGAGGGTGCTGATGCTGATGATGAAGAAAAAGAAGAGGAGGACGATGACAATACTCAGGAGTGGCATCACCTAGGCAATGGCCCACTGAAGGACAGGCCGAAGTTGGGTACGATGACGGCAAAGTGCACCTACGTTAGAAACTTATTTGTCGAGAGGCTGGAAACTGAACTGTTTCCAAATGAAGTTTGCGGGAAGAAAGAACTTTTCTATAAGTTGCCGCACACAATGGGCAATTATCAGGGGAGCGACATGCCAGACGTCATCGCCTTCCGCTTCCGATGTACAGCAACGCAGGAGAAGGTGCAGTGCGTGTGCGGTTGCAAGCGCTGGTGACGCGTTGCCGAGTGGGAATGGGCTCTCAGCTGCCGCGCGGTCTCGACGCTACAGGGAGTCGCTTATGCTGTAGCGTGTTGAAACTTGATTTTCACAGTCGAAGAATGCGATTTGGAAACGACAGATGGGGATATCGAGGCCGCGGAGGCCGCTGCGAAGAACCACGTCTACGACCCGCGGTACATCGAGTTGAATGGCACTTCGGGCGCTGCGAGCTGGGCGGTTGGCCGTTGGACGTACGTGGGCAAGGGCCGTACTTTCAAGCTGGGCGACGACGGGAAGAGAAAAGATAGCAAGTCCAAGTTTGGCAAGTGGTTGCGCGACGCTGCGGAACCCGGTGAAGGAGGGGTATCAAGCGACTACATATCGTACAACGACGTCGAGTCGCGGTGGTTGATCACCCGTGAAGAAGGAGATCATAAAAATCGGACGACAACGATCTACTTCTCGAGCGACAAGCAGGGCGCGTCTCTCTGGCTTCCGCCAAAGACAGGTTGGACCCGCTGACCGAGTGCTGGCTGAAGCACGGTGCCGGTGCTCGTTTATCAGCCGGTTTACATAACCAGTGGCACAGCGGGGCACGTGCTGACGGCGTTTTACGGCGACTCGATTTTCTGCAAGAATGGCATTGATAGCACGAGTCGCTCGCTTTATACTCGTGACTTGCGGATGTAGATGAACGTCACGCGGCTGCTGAATTTCAGGAAGACTTGGAAGGAGCGCAACGCGGCGATGATCTGGCGGCGATTTGAAATTTGGATCAAGGCGATCAGGAACGGGCGCGACAAAACGGACTGAGAGTGACGGGGTCGTTGTGCGGTCGGCAACTAGATGAACCAGCAGGCGTTATCAGAGGAGTTCATGTTTGTAGGGCAGAACGACATCAAGCTGTGCCAGCTTTTGGTTATGGATTCGATGGAGGAGATATCGGATTTTAACCTCTGATTCGATTTTAGCTGGTATCATCAGCTGAAGGGCGACCCAACGCTTCGGGCGCAGCAGCAGGTGGCTGATAGCGAGGGGCGCCCTTCAGCTGTTATGACGCGCACCAACATCGTCCTCACCGTGATGGTCATCCCGGTGAAGAGCACGAAGCCGAAGAGAATTCCGGGGAAGCCGCGCCGGCCGGCTTGGCGCAAGGGCGAGACGCGGATCGTGCACTCGGCGTCGGTGTAGAACCGGAGCGACGCGACGGTCATCGAGGTACTTCGCAACTTCGCGAAATGACTTGGGACGGACGAAAGAAGGCGCGGGCTGAAGCGAATCTACTAGGACGTCGGCTGTTCGTGCGCGGTGCACGGAAAATTGTCACACGATTGGACCGTTGAGTTGAAAGGCCGGGCGAAAAGCGAGCTGGTTTGAACGTGACAAGTTCTGTTCTGCAACCCGTTCGTGAAAGTGCTCCTCGACTCTTTTCACTGGTTACGGCGGATCTGAGGAGGATGCCGTCCAAAATCGAGTTCATATGGGCCGTTTTTGGGCGATCTGGCCAGCGCACTGGCGTACGGGCGCGAGCTGGCACGCCTCGAGGACGAGAAGGACCCGGAAACTCGCTATAAGCTAGCGGAAATAATTTCTGCCAGAGATGACGGTGACAAGGTGTGAATTTTTTTTCCCAAATATTAGCATTGAGTGCTGTTGACTCGCTTCGGCTTTTTTGCAATCAGTCATAAGAGTTCGTTTGTGTGCCTCAAGTTCAGAGTTTTTTCTTTGTGCAAAGTGGCCTGAAAATCTGGGGTAGAAACATTCGGTTTCGGACCACTATATCGAATCTGATAGACACATAGTCTAGTGCCACTTATGTAAGAAACGTAACCGACATTTTCGTAGCTAATCGTAGTCACGGTAAAATTAGGCCGGGTATGGGTTTATTTCGTCGACCAAATTTTTTTCAATTGCACAACTAAAAGCGCTCACTCTAGGTGGTTTAGTTGCGTAGATTGACGCAGCACGGACGTAGAAGTGCTGCACTAGTTGCGCAAGTTCACCATACTAAGTAATACAAAGTGCTTCAATTGATTAGATTTTATATCGACACTTGATGCTAAGTATGAGAAAAAATTCACACCTTTCTCCATTTTGTGGCTTTACCGGACTCGAAACATAGGTTACCAAGCAGTACCAGGCCGTGCACGAGACGATGAGGCGCTACGAGTTTGCATGATTAGGAGCACCCCTGTTCAAGACATCTGGCAAATTCGCGATCGCGAAGATCTATTGATCCAACGCGTGCCACGTGTTTTGCGGCTGTTTGGTGACCGAGTCCGAGTTCCTCGGCACGACGGAGGGAAGCAACTGCTGCGAGTCATACCACAAATACTCGAAAGACCCGAAGCGGCACGCAGGGGTTTACGGAGACGAAAACTTTGGCATCTGAAACTAGCGCGACATGATGTCATGGAACGATCCAGCAGAGCGGGAAAAAAGCGGCAAGAGGATCACATCCGGGGTCGAGCAAAAGATGATCAAGATATTCGACATCGAGTACAGCAACTGGTACTACAACGGCCCTGACGTGCAAGGAGTGCTCGATAGCGTTGCGGACGAGATGGGATATATCAATTGCGGCGTGGTGCGAGTCGGCAACGGGGATCTGCAGCTGCCGTGAATCGGCTTGACCTATGGGAAAGACGCAATAAGCTTCTGAGGAAAACCGTTTAAAAGCATAGAGGAAGTGGAGAAGAAGGTCGCGGGAAAAAAGTGGGCGAAGGCGCAGCTGGACGACTACTACTCGCACGTGCTTTGAGTGTCGGGTCGCGTGGACAAGTTTAGGGCCGTGAATTCTTACGTATACCACGTGTGAGGGCGCGGTGGCGCAGTCGCAGGCACGCTGAATTGGAATCCTGAAGCGTGGGGGAAGTCGCACGAAAAATGGAAAACCTTGAAGACTGCTGAGCTGAATACGAAAAAAGCCAACGAGATGAAGTGGAGCCCGACCGCGCCCGAGATTGCCGCGAAGAAGATCGAGGGTAGTATCGCCGATGCTCTCCTTCTCGATGCAGACGACGACGTTGAAGAGGATGACAACGACGCGGTGCTCTGGCCGCAGCTCGGGGGAAGTTCTTCGTCGTCGTCGTCCTCATCTTCGTCGTCTTCAGCTGTCGCGCTGCAAGCAGTGAAGAAAAAATCTCCTGCAGATTCGGGGGCGAAGCAGAACCCGCAGCCCAAGAGTGCCTTCGGCGGCGCGTCGTTGCAGTTGGTGCCGATGAAGAAGCAGCCTGCCGCGCCCGGCCCGAAGCGCGGCGCCGCCGCGGCTAAGATTCGTGATGCTGCCGATCCTGCTAGTAGTGAGCCGCTTGCGAAGCGCGGGAAGGGTGGCAAGGCGGGGACGCCGGCGCTCGTTGAGCCAGACGAAGAGTTTCTCATTTGAGTCGTTCGCAGATCGGGCGCGCCTACAATTGACGCCAGCCTCGCTTGTGCGCGGTCTTTCCCCGAGGGGGCGGCGCGGACGTGATTCGTCTTGGCGTTGCAGGACGTGGATCGCGTGCTGAGCCAGAAGAACTGAGTTGAGAAGCCGGACGCGAAGAAGGTGGCTGAGAAGAAAGAACAGCCAAAAGTTTCCTTGGTGAAGCGCGGGCTGCTAGTTGACTGCACGTCAGCAGATGATTGGCAGCTGATGAAGAAGGGACTGGGGCTCAATCATGTTACGAAGGCGCACTTCGCGGGCATGAAGAAGTGGCTGCCGCTCGCCTGGCAGCACAAGATCGATCAAGCAGCTACAAAGGATTTGCACGAGAGGGCGAAGTACGCCGCCCAGCGCTTCGTCGGTCAGAAACAGGCGAACACAGCGGCTGGAGCGCATGCGAACCTCGACAACGCGCTGATGGCGATCAGGAAGCTGATACAAGATGCGAGGGAAGCGGGTCCACTTTTGCGCGGCGCTGGCGAGGAGGTTGCGAAAAAGATCATCGTCGAGTCGCTGCCACCGGCTGCGAAGGCGGCCGCTGAAAAAGCTTTCGGTGCAATTCTCTGTTGCGGTGTGTCCGACTTAGAGTGAACAGGCCCAAACTCTTCCACCTACTTCCGGCGCGCGAACGATCGGCTGCTGCAGCTGACCAAACACGGCGGCCATCAAAAGCAACCGGCTTTGCGTGTGCAGGCTGCTGGCGAGCACCGGCTGATGAAGAAGCGGATAGGCCGAGGGTTTGTCACCACTTTTTGACGCGCGTTCGGCGGTGACATTCCTGCGATTATTCAATCTGGGCTCGACTTCGACGACTGAGACGTGAAGATTTGCCTGACGTTTGTGCAGGTTGTCTTCGATACATGACCGCCAGCGCCACAGGAACTTAATCAACAAGACCCACTACACTACAAGCTCGTGCTCGAGGTGCCGTCCGCGGGGCGTATCTGTAAGTCGATTAAGACGCTTTATGTAGATAAAAGTAAAAAACGAGAAGACGTCGACGCGCTGAACTGTGATGGAGTTTTAGAGCCGCTGGGCGCTGATGCGATGGACGTGGACGACGGGTTGCCCGCGCCGCCGGCTGGGCAGGTTTGGCTGACGTGCAGTATATGTGGCAGAAAGGTGAAGGGTTGCCTTTGAGCGAAAAAGGAACCGCGCGCGAACGCGGACGACGACGACATGGATGACGACGCTTAAGTAGTCGGAGTTGTTAGAAGAATATTGTATGTGTATTAGGGTTTTGCGTTTTGCTTTTAAGAACTAGAAGTTGAGTATCGTTGTCTAAAAGTTTAGAAGTAGAGTCTTCATGATGGTGAAACACAATAAGTTTAACAATCAAGATAGATTAAGAAGTCGACGTAGCAGTCAGGTAACGAGCCACCATTTTTTTTGTACAGCTTGTGCTGTGCAGGTAGTTGGCACTTTTATACTGAACGTTGTATCCGTCAGTCAATTATCGCGTTCGTTATCCACCTGTCTCTAGTGTCGCGAGTCTATGTCCATGCATTCAAGTCCGACCTGTTTTCATCCTTTTCCGTATCACTGATTTCCATCAAGATCAGCTTCTTCTGTCCTTCCTAGAAGATTGTGCAAAGAATTACTTCTTCAACTCACAACAAGATTTTTTTCAAAGACGAGTTTGCTTTGGCTTTTGTTGTATGCAAGTCGAGATGATTTTGCGGTGAAGATTGCGACGACGTGCTAGTGCCGGGTTCCTGAAAGTCTGAAGTGGTTGCATGCCCTGGTAAAATCCGATAACCATGTATACATGAACGATATGCTGCTTCTATGATTTCT
>Ga0099797_100862_pt2 | contig 15113 bp, 12 predicted proteins | sample Uncmet_Sort48C_1_FD_89871 | JGI IMG/M metagenome (GOLD analysis project Ga0099797, IMG submission 89871) | Marine eukaryotic communities from CALCOFI LINE 67, Pacific Ocean - C012_Sort48C_1 | ecosystem: Environmental > Aquatic > Marine > Oceanic | place: Pacific Ocean: Monterey Bay | collected... | reverse complement strand
TTGGTGGTTCCTTGGTGCCAGGACCCTTCCCATTTGATAAATGTTGGAATCCTATGCACAAGCAGTGCAATGATTCCATTTTTAGTTGATGCCGTGTCTGGCAAACTAGTCTGTGAAAGATTGAAGTGGTTAATGAACGCCCGTCATCTCAGTGGCAGCAATGGCTGCTGTGGCGGATGGAACACTTGCAGGGACCATGGTCCAGATCCCACTGACGAAAGGGAAAAGACGCCAGCATCCTATCATGGTGGCAATATGAGCGTTACCATGGTCGAGGTTACCTCAAGCGTCACAATGATAATTAGCAGTGGCCAGTGGGTCTATTTCCACCCGAAGTGCTACAGGTCACCATCATTTCAATTGTATGCATGTTTGATTTGCTTGCAGGTCCCAACCAGTTTATTAGGTAGTGATCCCAAAACATGATCCCAAAGGGGATACTGTTAAAATGATCGGGACCTGTTTCTGATCATTCTCATAGACAAATCCTTGCAACATTAGAAACCGCCGAAATGGGCTGCCCAGAAGGGCCGGCTTACTGTTAAAATGATCGGCACCTATATGACCAGAATTCCACCATGATAGCATCCTGTGAGAGATGCTGTGCCATGTTCTATTTTATCTTCTTATATCATATATCATGTAGTATTTACCACATATACGGACAGTAATAAGCATATATATATGTATATTGTGTATGTTGTATTTTGTGAACTGGTAGTTATGTCGTAACGCATTATATCACATCATGTTATATCGTATCATAATATAGTATGGTATGCCTTGTGATTTATATCTATCCAGGAGGGCTTCGCCCAGACCGCTGCGCTTGGAGTTTTAACGCGAAGCGAATGCGGATTTGAAGCGGCATTGAAGCGAAAGTCAGAATATGTAATGCTTGTGCGGCGGATTTGAAGCGACATGGAAGCGAAAGTGAGCAATTGCGATACCTGTGCAGCGGATTTGAAGCGGAAGCCAGTAGATGCGATGGTTGTGCAACGAATTCGAAGCGAAAGTCAGCATATGCGATGGCTGTGCAGCACATTTGTGGGATTACGGCGGTGAGGGCGACATTTCCATTAAAAGTGTGCATTTAGTTCGATGGGACCATATTTTGATTCAGGTTGGTGGGGTCACCTTGAGTGACTTTACAGTCATTTTAGATTTACAATGTGATTTCACAGTGGATATACTTAGCGAGGCCCAACACGACATCACCGCATGCTAAAGTATAGCGCAGCGGATTTACAAGCTTCGCTGCTGCCGCCGACCCTAATGCTACCCTCCTGGAGGGTCAGATTGTAAACTGGAAGCTCAGATTGCAGCCGGGAGAATGAGATTGCAGCCTGGAGGCTCAGACTGCAGCCTGAAGGCTCAGATTACAGCCTGCAGACCCGGATTACAGTTTGGAGGCGCACATTGCAGGCTGGAGGTTTAGATTGCAGCCGAGAGGGGTAGATCGCGTCCTGCAGCCTCACTCCCTGGCGCTCGCTGGGGCTCCCTGACGCTCCCTGGGGCTCCCTGGGGCTCCCTGGCGCTGCCTGGGGTTCTCTTGGGTTCCCTGGGGCTTCCTAGGGCTCCCTGGGACTCCCTGGGGCTCTCTGGGGCTCTCGGGGGCTCCCTGGCGCTTCCTGGCGCTCTCTGGAGCTCCTTGGGGTTCCCTGGGGCCCCCGGGGCCTGCCCCCGGGGCCTGGGGGTTTGGCACCTGTGGCGGGCTATGGCAACCGAGTCCTGCCACTTATATTACTTTACTCGAAGAAATCCAAGAATGGAATACTGAAGGCTCCAATATAGCAGGCCTGGCTTGGCTGGCTGACTAGCTGAACTAAAAAGGACTGGAGGACTTGAGCGGCATCTCACACGCTTGACGCTTGGAAGTGTCGGCGGATGGCATGCTATGCACAGACCCATTATATCTGCTCATTGGGTGTTTGCCCATGGGTGTTGCTTAATAAGAGAACATGCAACACATATATATATATACATATATACACCCCTATAACACCAACATATTTGGTCCTGCTGTATGTGGAAATGCCATATTGTGTTCTATATCTATGTATGTATGTGGTGTTACATCTGAAGTACCACAATGATGCTATGCCTTGCAAAATGCTACTTATTGGCTCTTGGGTTTCTACTTCGAGCAATGCTGGGTGTGCTCTTGCTCCAAGTGCAACTGTGTGTAGAAACATTGATTGTCCAGGTAATTGTATATATAATATATATGTATATATCATATATATATATATATGTATATATTAGTATGGTTTAGAACTCAGTAAGTCGGGTCCGTCCCTGGGAGCTCAAAAAAACATTGTTTGGGGGTTTTGCAAATTGTTTCAAATTGCTTCAAAATTGTTTCAACATGTTTGAAATTGTATCGAAACATGTGATAATTGTTTCAATTAGTTTTTAAATTGTTTTGAAAAACAATTTTAAACACGTTGAAACAATTTTAAAACAGTTTGAAACAATTTGAAAACCAATTGAAAGGGAAATTCTCCACACTGCCAGTGTGGAGAAAGGCCCTTTCTCCACACTGGGAGGCCATTTCTCCACATGGGCAAACAATTTCAAACAATTTGCCAACAATTTCAAACAATTTGCAAACAGTTTCAAACAGCTTGCAAACAATTTCAAACAATTTGAAATTCGCGGAATCTTTTTGTTAAACCCTACAGGGACCACTGACTTCTAAACCATACTAATATATATATATATATGTATTGCAGAGTGCACTCAAATAATTTACTTGGCAGGACAGACCTAGGGATGTAATGCACACCTTGCAGGATTTGCTTAAATCGATCTTAAGCAAATATTTATATTCGAAAGGAAATTGTTTGTATCAGGGGGTTCCCTTCACGGTTTCAAGATCCAGTTAGCAACATATTTGCCCGACTTGGTTTGTGAAAGGCCATAGATTGTCCCATGATGATCCTTTCGGGGTGCTCGACATCATAAAAGATACATATTATGGGCCTTAAGATGTATTTCGTTGTTGTGCATTGTATTTAATTACTCTGGCAACCCAGTACCCACCATCGTCTTTGGTTGGGACTGGCGGAGCTGATGCCCAGGTGAAAATTCTTCTGACCCCGCGTCGGGTTCAGCTGACGCACCGGCCGAGCCCAGACGTGACCCGCGCCGCAAGCGCACGCAAGATCCCGGCGAGCGCAAGGATGATGGGGAGTCCGCTGAAGGTGACATTCGCCGAAAGCGTAGTCCACGGCCTAGGCGACGGGAGTCCGACGATGCCGAAGTCGGAGAGAAAGACCGACGGAGTCCACGGCCGAAGCGGAGGGAGTCCGACGATGCCGAGGTCGGAGAGAAAGACCGACGGAGTCCACGGCCGAAGCGGAGGGAGTCCGACGATGCCGAAGTCGGAGAAAAAGACCGACGGAGCCCACGGCCGAAGCGAAGGGAGTCCGATGACCCAACAAATGGAGATGGGAAGGCAGCACTTGTGCAAATTGTGTGTACATGGGAAGTGGGAGTGCGGACACATAATTAGGCCATCCCCTTCTAATGAAATACCGAAAGGGGCATCTTTGCAATTTTGCTCCACACCGCTCCGCCTTGCAACTACGTGCTAGTGGAGGCCTGTGGTACATATTCTGAATAATCAATGTCAGCTGAAATGAGTTGACACCTTTAGTAGTTAGCTAGTTCTGAAACTAGTTACTGTTTTTGAGAAGTTCATGATAGATATGTCCAACCTATGCTCTGCATAAGCAGAAACGGCCACACGGATTAATAAAGATCTCCAGTTGTCGAGGGTTGTCGAGGGTTATGCGAAATAGTTGGCAGAGTTTCGAGCACTTCTTCCTAACTATTCGGAGTGGCATCGTGTGTGGGCTCAGCTGGCCCATGCTCATTTCAAATTCGCTCACTTCTGATTGTCTGGAGCATGCTAATTGCCGACACATGCCAATCTCATTGACAAACTGCGTGTTCCCTGTGTATTGAGGCAATTGTGGGCTTGGTATCAGAATCCTTCGGCAAATCAGACATGGGGAGACTTCAGGGCAGAACTTAGTCTTCCGAAGGTGCCACTCCGGAAAAAGGGAAACTACCGAATCTGTAGGAAACACGGCCATGAGTTAAGTGAGTGTGTTGGTTCAGTGTTGCTCCATTCCTAAAGAAGAAAAGGCGTGTACACATGTTGTCTGTGTCTCCCTTTCCATGGGTGTATATATGTTGGATATATCACATATATATATATATATATATATATTATATGCCGGGCGGCGGGTCTGACACCCCAGCCCGTTTTTCATTTTTTCATAAGCGATTCCCACGTAAAAAGTTTTGGAATAATGTGTATAAGGACGGTGATGGGGACACTGTTGCGAAGCACATTACGGCAGCCATAAAAGTGTAATGGCGCTACAAAGTAGTGGTGACGACAATGTTGCAACTAGGAGAGGAGTGTCGCTTCCACAACTAGCACTGAGATTGAATAATGCTCGAAATCAGGGGAACGGCACCATCATCAACAGCAAGATTGCGAGAAAAAGGGGTCATTGAATAGTTAATGAACGCACAGCAGGCACCTGTGTCTGGCAATGAGAATGGGTTGCGGTGGGTTTCCAGGGTCTAATAACAGAACATGTGACATATAACATAACATAAAAATGAAATGCAATATAGCATATAACATAAAAAAGTAGCATGACCCCAGGTTCTGCTAAAATCACATAACAGGTAACACATAACATATATAGAATTAACAGCTCACACCACCTACAACACAGCATATAGCATAACATTCATAATAACATATAACACATAACACAGACTGTTGACAGAGGAGAGCTTCAAGCACTGCTCCTAACAGTAGCTAATTTAGAAATTGGTGGCACTATTGATTTCTTTACTGATAGTAAAAACACACATGACACCTTCTATAAAGGTATAGGCAGAGCTAGGTTCTCCAATAGTGCAGACATGTGGGTGAAGGTGTTTAAATACATCCGAATAAAAGGTCTGCGTGTAACACTATATTGGATGCCTAGCCATACCGACACCGACCCTGAGAAGCTTAAGATTGCTCCCAAATGGTTGAAACCATGGCATGGAGCAGCTAATAAAATAGCAGATGTTCTGGCTGGAACTGCTGCTGCATCCCATGCAATCCAGCTGATAAAGCAAAACCAGTGATTGATCTCCTTGAGAACCTTCACTTGATTCAGAACACAATCATTGTGGTGACTAAAATGCCACCATAATGCCAAAATACTAAATCACAGCACGGTCTCTATTTCACAACGAATTCAGGATGCTTCCGCCCTGTCAACACATATACTGCATAAAGTAGGCAAGCGTCTTGTCTGCACATCTTGTAATGCTTCAGTTTCTGTCAAGGCGAAGCATTTGTTTGAATTCATTTCGTCAAAATGCTTCCTGGAAGACAAACTTGTGTCCCTCGCTGTAGGTAAATTACATACTCATCCATTCCATACTGTTATAATGTATGGCGGAGTATTAATGTGCACTAAGTGTGGGTCCACTGCCAGGAACAAGCTTATTAAGCTCCAGCATCTTTGTTATGGCAATGGTCCCGAAACTGGTACACATGGTCTCGATAATATTGAAAGATATGCCGCCGGCCGCGCGCCCAGAGGCTACTCTACATGGCCATTTAACCATTTTAAACTTTCCGATATCGAGATCCACCGTAATGTCCAAAATCAGGTAAATTAGGTCCCGGTACTTGTATTACCCGGTACTCCTAAATATGAGTCATCCTGTGACGACAGTGACACAGATGAGTCAGACATAAATAACGGCCTATCTTCGAGTGGGTCGAGTTCTTCTGATTAACTTCGGAATTGAATTCCCAATAATGCCGTAATGCCACACAGAATTCACTAATTTGCTTATGCCCTGCTTGTGCGTTGTAGGGTCATGTAGGTTTACTGCTTTTATAGCGACATGTGGTGCCCACCACTGACTCATGTGACAAACATTGTAATAACAAAAAAAATAAAGAGGTAGGAGGTGCTTGGAAACTGTAGTTGGAGTGTCCAAGGTGGCGCCCAGAAGTGTCTCGCAAAAGTTTGGTGAAGCCATTGTGAACACGAGGCAGCCTTGACAGGCATGCGCGTTGACATTCTAACTTGCCCTAAGCTCCGCCGCCAGGAATTTAACCCGGATCTCTCGCGTGACAGGCGGAAATACTCACCGCTATACTACAGCGGAGATGTCAAAATGAACATGGAGATTCCTCAGGCCAACTCAAAAATAAGGCTTGACTGAGTTGGGGTGGGGGACCGCCCGGGAAGACCTCAGGGTGCTGTCGGGATTTGGTCATTGAACAAGTTATCGCCATCCAGGGCAGCTGACCTCATTGGATTGCAAGGATTTGGATTACACCTGAGAGGGCTCCCCTGCTGTGGGCGAAGCCATACCCCCAGGGATGTTCTCAAGAAATGTCGGCGCCTGAACAGTGCGGGAGAGCCATCTTGAAATTTCCACCTGGGCCTGGTCTCTAGGCTGTCCAGCCCAGCTAGAAAACTTGATTTGGGAATTTGATTTGGGAGACTGGGAAAACCATGCTTAAACCATGATTCCAATTTGGTGCAATATCTTTGTCCTGGCTGTGGGGGGGGGACTGTATATGAGCCAGCCCAGGTGGGGTGGATGATGGGTGGCTGGCGAAGGCGGTGGGTTGGTGGTGGTGGGATGGTTGAGACGGGTGGGCGGTGGGTGGCGCGCGCATCTGATGGGGACACCAATCCCATTCCAGATACAGCGTCATATGCTTAGTTTGTGTTGTTCACAGTCAAAGATGAAATTGTAACGCGCATGTAGACACATGCGGTCCGCAGCGGGGGTGCCCATGCCTGCCGGAACCCAGCCTCTCCGAGCCGGTCGTCGGACAATGTGAAGCGTCATTAATAGCATCGGCTGCTTGGTCTGGTGCTATGATTCTCGCCGCGGGTGCGAGAGGTCCCGGGTTCAATTACCGGAGCAGCCCTCTTGCACAATTCCGCGTCTTGCGTGGGATTCGCGCGCAAGTGCCCAACCTTCTTCATGTTGACTCTGGCACAATATCCAATCACTTCTGGGCGCCTATCCCAACCATCGCTGGCAACCATTTCCAATCATCCCCAGCTCTTTACAATACACTTTGATGCAATTCCCCGCTCACTCCAGACACATTTATCATGCTCTCCCCTGTGTTGGTTTGCCACTACCATGTTGTGTTACAGGTTATGCTCTGTGTTATGTTGCGTTATATGTTATGCTACTGGTTGTGGAATATGTTATGTTGAATAACTCAACACACCCATGTAATATGTCATGATGTAGTTGTGCATGTGATTGTGTGTGCGCCCCTAACATTTTGGAAGGTATGCTAAAGGACTCTCTTGCTAGCAAAACTAGTGGCATCACCATGTTACCACCTATTCCCCATACGCACCCCCGCACCGGCATGCACCCCTTCTTAAATTGTCTAAGGAAACAAATCGCCTTCGGAAATTTCGAAATTCGGTGTGGGGTGTCAGACCCGCCAACCGCCACAAATATATATATATATATATATATATATATATATATGTTTTAGTGTGTTCACATACTTCGACAGATGCCTTCATGTAGCATGTGTGATAAGGGGGACTGGGAGGGCCACCGCTATTTTGGCTCAAGCCGTGGAACTGGGTTTCTTTTTGCCATAGGGCCAAAAGAAAGGAAGCCATCGCTCGGATGGCCTTGGATCGCGAGCGGTTCGGCGACGGTGAACTCCAGCATCTCTGCACCTTGGTGCTATCGTTCCGAGAGCAAGCGGGCCAAGTTAAGAATGTGCTCGAGCAGGGAGCGAGCGGCCTCCGTGGCTGAAGCCAAGGAACACTTCGAGAAGTGCTCCCTGGCCCTCATGGATGCGGAGCAGCGCTTCAGCGAGGCCCATGCCAAGCTCACCGAGGGCGAGCGAATCACCAGCGTCGCTGCCGATTACCTGGGGTTCTCCGAGTCTATCCAGCCCGAAGCTGCTGAGAGCTTCTGCACCAGGTTCCCCGCAGCAATCGAGCCGAACGCCCCAGTGGGCTTCCCGTACGGAAAGGAACCTGAACCAGTCGGTGTCCAGCTCTGCCGAGTCCACTTGCGAGCTCGCACAGGCCAAGCGGCTCTTCAAGCTGACAGCCTCGCCCAAGCCTTGGAAGCGAAGCTTCAAGGAACAAGCCACGCTACAGAAGTGGAAGGCTCCATGCTGGACAATAATAGCGATGGCTTCGTCAAAGGTGCAGAGCTTGCCGACGACGAGTAGGCAACGCCCGCAGCAGAAGCAGACGATGGAGATAGCGCTATGACTCAGCATAGGAAGAAGGAATAAGATGGAGGCGTCGATCCCGACACAGAGGACGACCGAAGCTGCGCAGCCAGCACGGGCCGAGATGTCGTCTCCGGATCAAGCAAGCTCATCTGTGCCCCAAGGCCTAAGGGCATGGCGAAGGAAGTGCCTGACTAGTTACCCCTGGACCTACAAAAGTGTGGAGCCAGTTCAAGCAAACACCGAACCGGGACGTGGAAGCGGTGGAGACTCCGCTAGAAAAACGTTGCACAGCCAAACCGGAAGCACCAGCATTCCTCCTCTGATCCCAGAGCGCAGACCCAGGCAGGAAGCCTTCGCCGTGGGAGAACCTCAAGATGAACAAGGTGCAAGCTGAGGAATCTGTGCCAATGAGCTGGCTTGCCCCCGCAGATGAGGTGCGGATCATGAAGTCTAACTTTCAAGAGGTTCCGCCGGCCGAAGCCGTTATGTTCGATTAGTGGCCTCTCTTTGCCAGCAAAGCTTCAGGCACAGCTGGGCGATTATCGGTGTTGACTCGATTAGTGCAGAAAAAATGTAGCATCCACGCAAGCCCAACATCCTTGCAATAGCTCTCGAGCCGAGAGGCCTTGCCCTAAAGGTGAGGGAGGCTAACTCCACGGACCCAGATCTCATGGCGGCCCTACTGCAGGCTGATGGAACGTCTCAAGTTTTCGGACTCAGTCCCCCAGTCTGTCGGCCAAACTTTGGAGTTGAGCTCAGCGCTCACGAAGTCTCGGATGCAAGACCTAATAGGTCAGAAGGTCGGCAAGCACATGCCCGGCAAAGCATGTACCGCCATCAGGTTCTTCGCATCGCTGCTGGAATTTCTTGTCGCAGATGATGTCAAAACGCAACAAAGCTTGGCCATGAACGACAGGAAGAAACTGAGCAAGGAACCCAGCCGCGCTACGGGTTACAGAAGGAACTCTGGATGTGGCTCAAGGAGATGACCCTGAACAAGTGTCATAACTCTCTCCCAGACCGCCTGGTCTGCGATAGAGTTAGGCTCGCGGCCCAGGGGTCTATCCGCAATGATGACATGAGGAATACTCCGGTGGCCGCGCTCGTCCTGCTTCGCAACGTGCCCAGCCAACAGTGGTTGGTTTGAGGAAACGATCACCCTTCTACGCCTGGCACATGTGAGAAACTTCCAGAGGCGGGCCACCTGGGCGAGAAAGCGTAATACACAAGGGTGGGTAAGCTGGCTGACCCTCCCTCCAGATGGCGCCAGCGACGCCTTCCGCGTGAGCACCCTCATGTACAATGACCTTCTCTACCATGACGAGCCGGCGCGCTTCCCCGAAGAAGACATTGCGAACTTCCGTTGCCATGCAGCCAAGGTAGCACACACTTCGCTAACGCTGCACCTTGGTTTGAACCGCAGAGCCATACGGCACCAAGGTACCCGGAAGGGCCACAAAAATGATCTCATGCCAGAGACTTGAGAAACTCCCAAAGGCCCGCCTTGGATTTGCAGCAGAAACGCATGGAACATTTCCGCGCCGGTGGCTACTCCGTGGAGTACATCGCCACCCCAGTCACGGAGCCCCGCAAACTGGCGCGCACCTTATCGACTGCGAGCGCCGCCAGCACTGCTCAGGTCGAGGAGCAGAAGCCAACCGTCGATGCGTCATCCTCGGTATCGGACTGCAGCTCTGAAGATGGGATCGTTGACCTGAAGGAAGAATCAGTGGTTGGTGCAGCCTGCTGGACACACTTCTCAACGACGACTTGGGGCTTGGTTTCGCCTTTGTCACGCACGCCGCACGTCGGCGATGTGCGTCCTGGAAGCTGGGGCCCTATGTAATGAGGTTCTGAGCAGTGCCAGCACAGCTTGTAAGCACTGCTTCCTAGAGGAGAGGAGACACCACGACTGTCTCCCTGCGGTCATATTTGTGGTACACTCCACGAGAAACTGACCTGCTCCAAAAGATGTTTCAGAGATTCCTGGGACTGCCACTCGCTCGGCCATACTTGCGGCTACCATGCCAACCTGCGGGCGCCAGAGACCGAGGCCTCACCAGCAAACTCCCGAGCGAGCGGGACCGCGCAGCAAGTCATCGGACCTTCCTCCCGGTCGGAGTGGAATCTTTCTGACACACTGCCCCTTTCAAACTCCCGCATATAAGATTGGCCACTTCAGCACGCCGAAGCTAGCTGCCTATCTATGAGCCAAGGTAGCCCACTCATCGCTTGCCCTGCATGCGCAGACGCTCTTGCGCTCCCATGACTGCAGCGGGCAAAACATTGAGCAGACCACACTTGCGACCACCGTTCCCGAGGCGCGAGCAGGTGCTCCTCCTTCTAATCTAAATTGGGGTGGCTTCGTCTGGGGGGCGAACCCCCGATCAGTGGCCAAGGCTTTGGCCTGATTTTTTGGGTGTCGGGGTCATAGGTTTCCGACCTCGTTCTGTCTGAGCAGTTGTCGAGTGTTTCGGTTGAGGGCGTAACCCTCGCTGTCGGTGCTGGTTTCCAAGTGCACCTTGGTGAGTTCATCCGTGGTATTTACCCAGCCATGCAGCACGATCGGTAATCACCGTCGCAAGCAGAAGAAAATGGTGTGCTAGATCGGCGGTGTCCTGATCCTTGGTGCGACTTGGAACCCCTATTTGTTGTTTCTAGAAGCCCGTTTGCATCACACTGGAGACAAATTACATGTCATTCAGTGTTTTGCGGATTTCAAGAATCCGGTGGCATGTGTTATTTCGTTGTTTTTTGTAATTAGCAGTTGCAGATAACTTGTCACATTCGTGTAGTTCCGCAAAATTGTTGCCAACAGATTTGTACGGGAAGGCGGCCGAAAGAAGGTGTGTGAGAGGAGTGGCTGGCAAGAGAACTTTTGGATAAAATGTTGTCTCGCTATGGAAGTAAAAGTGCTGGTATGGATGCATTACTTGATGGTCATTGTGGTAGTAGTGCTGCTATAATTAGGCACGTCTCGAACAAGTTATACTTGGATGCGGCAGCTGCCAGTTTGAAGCAGTCTCTTGCGGTCTCGTTCAACTGGGATGCTGCATCACATAGTCGCCTTTTCAATCAATATCTGTGCCGCCATGCATGTCTTCAGCCTTGTGCCGTGCCATCTCAAGCCAGTGGTAGACAGGGAACAACAGGTGCTTTAAGCCTTATTGAGCACGTTTTGCCACATCTGGCCTAACTCTTTGGGCCCAAAGTTATGCTCAATATACCTGTAAAGGCGCGCTCAATAAGATAATTTGCTAGATTCCAGGGCCTCAAGAATCTTTAAAAATCTTGAAAAATTGTTCCGTCTCGAAAAATCTTCTCTGATATCATTTGGCGCGTATTTCGGGGTCGATGTACCATGTTTTAGGGATTATTTGATTTTTAACACATGTTCTCAAATATGTACACAAATACACAACTTCTGGTACCACCAATATGCACCAACTCCTCGCTTTAGTTTGATGCAATTTCGGAAAAAGAAGACGCTTCAGACTCAATTTGCAGTTTTCGTCCGATGGCGAGCTGGAAATTTGTTCCCATCGAGGCCGTGTTGGTTGATCGCAGTTTGTCGGAGTTGTATATTCAAGACAAATTCGAGAGACGATCCAGCTACGAACTTCTGCGGGCTCTTATTATTGCGCAGGAAAGCGTGTTCACCAAACCGATTACTCGAGGCATTTTGCAGTACGCTGGGTGTCTCAAGATTGTGTTAAAATCGTCACAGACATGCGTGACCGCTGCATCCGGTACGGTCTATTTCACAGACACTGTGACCAGGCAAGCAACGCCAATTTTTTCTTGTGACTTCGATGTGCGAGATCTGTTCATCACCAACCATGTAATAGACAGAGGCAGCAATAGTGCTGCTGTTCTCAATTTCGGTCTTGCTCATGGAATGTTATGGGCACTCTGGCGGGGTGTATATCACGATATGTGGCATGCTGTGAAGCAGGCAGCCAAGGGAACAAAAACAATGTGGAGAAAGGTGCTGAAATTTGCAGCAATGACCATCCTCAGCCACGGACCGTTTCAGCCCGTGACAATTTCATTTGCAGTGTGTATTTTTTGTGTAGTCCGAAGTGCTCTCGTTTACTTGATCAGGATTCTGTTGAGCATTCCAGAAACAGACTACTATTATTTTTGGTCTGCGCATGGTTGGCTCGATGAAGTTGAGTTTAATCGCAATGGGAAGTGATTTGTTGACACTCCGCAGGCTCGATGGTTGGTAATGGCTTTAGTTTTTCCGCTGGGAGGTGCCTAATTGGCTCCCTCGCGCTTGAACTTGAGTGAGCCTGGGGCCAAGATGCTCTTTTGTTTCTGATGTCCAGTTCGACGACGTTTTGTGTTTCATCAGTTCCTTAATATTTTCTGGGTGGTTAGTCTCATACAAAATCGACAGTAATCCAGCGAAGCCTCGAAAACACCAGTCTTAATCTTTCTTTTTTGCTTGTTGTTGTTGTGCCGAAAGTTGTCTTGATCCGCCCCTTTGGGATGCCCCAGGTTCGCCCCCCACGCGAAGCCAACCCCATTTAGATTTAAATGAGCTTCAGGCGACTAGTAGTCCCCACCTCTCCCCACGAAACTGCACCTTGAGTGTTAACGTCCCCTCAAGAAATCCTAGTTCGGGCTCTACTTCATATCTTGTAACATATAATCAGTATTGAGCGATGCTTCTCGAAATGAGAGCCTCCACAACCCTCCTCACCAGCGACCTCTCTTGAGCCTCACCCCCCGGCCGCGCAGTGGTTCCAAGGTTGCGACGTACTTCACGACATTGGCCGGTCAGAGTGCAGCCTGGAGGCTCAGATTGCAGCCTGGCGCTTCAGATTGTAGCGTGGAAGCTCAGTTTTCATGATTTAATTGGATTCCCTGGATGCCGGGTCCAGGGTGCTTGGCAAACTGTGGCGGGCGAGTCCTGCCTCCGGGGCCAGGGTGTTTGGCAACCTGTGGCAACCTGTGGCCTCCTGTGGCGGCCTGTGGCCTGCTGTGGCGGCCTGTGGGCCAGGGAATTTGGCAACCTGTGGCATCTGTGGCGGGCGAATCCTGCCCTCTACATTACTTTACTCCACGAATGGAATACTGGAAGCTTCAATCCAGGTGGATTGGTTTGACTAGCTTACTGACCTGGCAGGCCCGTCTTGACTAACTGGCTGGCTGACTAGCTGAACTAAAAAGACTGGAGGACTTGATTGGCATCTCCCATGCTCGACGCCCGGAGGGGTCGGCAGATATTGTGCTGTGTACTGCAGTTTGACCTTGTACAGACCAAGAATGTGTTTCAACTGCTGGGATTTGGCACCGCCTGGTGGTGCCTGTATCGACTGTGGTATTTTTCTGTCTGTCCCTGGTCTGGGGTGGTTTCATCGTCGTGCTTGGTCTTGCTTGCTTGCTTGCTTGCTTGTTTGCTTGCTTGCTTGCTTTCTTGCTTGCTTGCTTGTTGCAATGCATGGTTTCGTGGCGTTTAGGTCTATGCCCATTCTGGCAATTTCTGGCATGGCGGCTGTTTTTGTCCTGCACAGTGAGCTGAGTTTCAACTGCATGGCTGCACTTCTGTGCAGCATTGTGGCTGTGTTTTTCTCATTGGCCCTGGTCTGGTGCCGTGTTTGGTGCTTCTTCCTTGGACAGAGTTGGTGGGTGTTTCATCGTGCTGTAAAGTTGTGGCGTCTCACCTTCTCTTGCTGTAGGGAAGCCTTTTTGTCTGTACAGGTACGCATGCGTTTCATCGTGCTGTGAAGCTGTGGCTTGAGGCCCTCTCGTCAGCCTTTTGCTGATCCCGTTTTTTATGGATCCTGGTTTGTGTATGTGCAGTGAATACCCATCGTGTCCCTCGTTGTCCATCATTTGTTCTGTTCATCTCACTTTATATGTTCGAGTTCAGGCATGGTGTATTCATTGCATTTCGTGTTGCTTGTTGCTTGTTGTTTGTGTCATTTCCACAAATGTGTATATAGGAGCTGGCTTGATACCCACTGCCGCAAGTTACATGTGCGGAGTTCCCATCCTTGTTTCTATTTTGCACTGTGGTCATTTTGTGTTTTTGTCTCGTCCGCGTCTTCTCCCTGTCAGTTTTCCTTCTCGAAACCAAACGAGTGGCATCGATGGGGTTCACAATAAAATATAATTGTCTTGGGAAACGTATATTTTGTGCTCCCAAGCCCAGTGAAGCGATGTATTTACTTGTGAGACATATAATCCCCACAAGCCCCAGCAATGATTGCGATCATTGTTTCCATGATGTACATTAGGGCTCTTTATAGAGATTCTTTACAGTGCCCAGAGTACTGTGGGATCCCTAATTCATCTGTTTGCTAGATTGTATGGAGTGTTTTTATATTTATGTATATATGCATAATCTACAAAGGCGTTTTGTTGCTTGGGGGGAGGGGGGCATGAGATTATTGAGGGATCTATGATCGGGATCCTTGTTGTATCCTGGTCTTCCTCCTGCATACTTTGAAACGTGTGTTTGGACAGGCTCGCAAAATCACATGTTGGTCACAAACAGGCCGCCATAATAGCCAAGGACAAAAGACGAGCAGCAAACACAATTGCTTTTGAGGTCGAATCGGTTGTGGAAACCCATCCGGCCGAACACCAAATATTTACAGCCGAAGCACATGGAAGGTCAAATATTCTTCTTTCGCTCGTCTAAGCTGCCCTGGGATATACATAAAATTTGTACAAGTTCCTTCCATCCTCGAACTTGTCATACATTCTTCATTGTGCCTTGAAAGGCATCGCCCTCGGAGGAAGCTGTGCCTTGGCAGAATTTATTTGTGGTACCACCTCAAAACACACAGGTACAACATGACAGGGCCATTCCTAGAGC
>Ga0099797_101105_pt1 | contig 15115 bp, 15 predicted proteins | sample Uncmet_Sort48C_1_FD_89871 | JGI IMG/M metagenome (GOLD analysis project Ga0099797, IMG submission 89871) | Marine eukaryotic communities from CALCOFI LINE 67, Pacific Ocean - C012_Sort48C_1 | ecosystem: Environmental > Aquatic > Marine > Oceanic | place: Pacific Ocean: Monterey Bay | collected... | reverse complement strand
GTGCTGCAGCAATAAGCCTGGAATAAGCACCATCAGTACCCAAGGTGCGAGGTAATCTGTAGGAGGCCAAAGACAACCGCAAGGTACACATGCACACCCCAAGCCTGCGAGCAGCAGAATCTGTATGATGGTGTGGTACTTTTCCAAAGGCTTTGACCAAGTCAAGCATAGCCTGCCCGAAGTGCATCCTATCTCTGGCTGCCGCCTCCGCCCTGTAAGAGACAAGCCAAGCCGCACGTTGAGCACCCATGCCCTTACCTCCGAAAAAACATGGCATGGCATTGCTGGCCTCCCATCTTTGGCAATGTCCGACCGAGCTCGCATCCAAATGCGTATCAAGGTTGGGAACAATCCGATAGGCCTCCTGCCCCCATCGCTCTTTGGGATAAGCACAATCACGACAAGGTGTAGCACTGCTGGCCACTGACCTAACTCCTCGGCCGCCGCGAAGACCATGATAAGCCACATAAGCAGCCCATCCGATAATCTGGCAAGGGCACGTGGTGCAATATTGTCACCCCCAAACCAGTGCGGATAGGAAATGACAAGGCTGCGCTGCGAATGAGTGCAACCTGCAGGGCCGCTGGGTGAGGACACTCCTTGTCAACCACATGGGCGTTGTATAAACAGTTCTCCTGCCAGAGTCTGGCCCAGCTGTCGGCCTCCTGCTCAACAGAAGCCTGGTCTCCAAGTGGGACTTGGTAAGGCGAATGGCTCCATAGCCTCCGAGTGCACCAGTCTTCGTCGAACAACTCAAGCTGCACTCTTTGTCCTCAGAGTCGATGGCCCGCATCAGCTGGAAGGACTTGGCTATGTGCCTCCTCAGAACGGCAGGCGCGGACCTAGGCTGAGTAATCTGACCCAGCGTGAGGGATGCAGCTTCATTGAATCTCATGGCAAGTTGCCGCCACTGGGAGGCTCGCTTGGCCGAGTCAGCCACTTGCTCAGCCGGGGGTCCAGCAACCGGAACCCAGCGAAAACGGGGGGCATGGAAATCCGCAAGGTCACCAGCAAGGGAACGCCACTCTGCGCGTACCGCCTGATGACCTTGAAATTTACCGGGGCAATGGTTAACTGGACCACTCAAGAGTCCAATACTATGAACGCAAATCTTATAAAGTAAAACCAGTAAACTTCTTGATATCCTCACAATGCGATTGCATTCACAATACGGAATTAAGTGCAGCCGAAGGCGGTCCGTCCTTCTGACCTTTGTGGATGTGGCTCACGGCCGACCCCCTATTTTGTCAGTGCAATCAATGTATCATTGCCATGAAATCCATCTGGCAATCTTGCCTTCGAAGACACCGTCGGTCGCCACAGCCCCAAAGAGATGTATGTCAATGTCCGCACTGCAAGTCTGGCATATCGGCAAGGGCGGGCATAGGTGCCAGCTCGGTTGTGACCAGATCCTCCTCACTATGGCGCAACATTCCTGCAGCGGCTGCCTTCTGTAATGTAGCACCAAGGAATGACCACCAACGAGTTTGGAATCCAAGGGCTGCGCCACGACGCACATGAGGGTGAAGGCCACGAGTGTGTTCTCTGACCAGCCTCCGTACAAGTTTGACACAAGGCTGTCCTCATCGACCGTAAACCTCACAACCCCGGCAATGAAGAGCCTACGGCCAATCGCCCGCACTTCGTGATAATTGGCGTCGTTTTCCACCCCCTCCTCGTGTAGCGCCATTGCGGGACAAAGGTGGAAGGGTAGTAAAGTCGCAGAAGAGCGGCAAGCCCCGATCAGCCTTAAGCCTCGGCACCATCTGATCCAAACGCCTCTGATCATCCTCTCGCCCAGGGACATGCGTGTTGCGTAGCATTCGCTCAATATTGCGATCCGAAACCCGGCCTCCGGCCTCTGCAAAGACCTGCCTCCAAGCGACGATTAAAACGGTATGTCGAGCATTGAGGTGGCGCCCTAAATTATCTGTGAGCCTGCCGTGACCGTGCGGATCTGGACCATCGAACACGACTGCCAAGCCCAACCTTAGTCGCATGGCACACGCAAGTTCGGCATCTGTCAAGGTAAGCTGAGCCGTGGTAGGGCAGGCCGCCATCCACGATGCGGAAAATGGCCACCAGCACGAAAGAAGACGAGCCTTGCCCGCTGACCGTGCATCAAGGCGTCGGTTCGGAAGTGATGAGGCTGCAAGCAACAGGTCGAACTGTTCAATTTCCAAGGCATTGCTGGCATGGTACTGCCATCCATGACATGATGTGCACATTCACCAAGACACACCTCATCTCATATGGGGGCTGTGAAGGCCTCATGCCGTTGACAACATCCGCTCAATTTGCCGGCATGGTCCGGCCGGCATGAATGCAGACCTGGCCTGCTGCTTCGCCTGCTATCAGACAGGGCGCCACAGCACGGCCAGGCATAGAGAGCATGTCAAGCACCCTCTGGGCTATGCCAAGAAATCGTGGGCGCAGAGCTGGCAAACAATCGGCCGAACTCACCCAGTAAGGGGCATGGCTAGTGCGTATGGGATCGCGAAGCCCACAGATACCAAGCCTCAGAGGCAACATGGTTTGCTGATGACAAACATGGAAACCCACATGGTGCAAGCTTGTGGCCCAACTCTCTGCAGTGCTGAATCCGAAAAGCTGCCGGAAGACTTCATCGTGCCGTTTGGCTATGGGCACTAGGACACACTTATCGCCGCAAGTGGTTCAAACGCGGTACTGCGCAGAAGGAAAGAAGTAACGAAGATATCTGCAGATTTGGGAGCTTAGGCAAGGCTTCAAGTAGCTGCGCTTCCTTTTCGACCACTTTGTTACCAACTGCTTGCACAAACGCTGCGGTTCCGATTGGGATGCCCACGGCCTTAATGCCGCGCTGATGCGCAGCAAGATCCGACTTCCAAACTGGCGGCTGATCAACGGGCCCAGGTCCATTCGAACTCGCGGGCGGCGGGGCTTCCCTGCGGCACCAAGCGGCGAGCTTCCTGAGGTGAATTGGGTGATCAAATTTGATCAAACATGCAAGTGTTTGTGTATGCTTCTTGGGATGAGTACAACCGTATGACTCACCCTCTGCTCCTCCCCCCGACCCCTGAGTCTGAACCTTCTGCCCCCCTTCGTCCACTCAATCGTCCTGAAATCCTCGTCCGCCTTCGTCACCTCAATCGTCTCACAAATTCCCCTCCTTCGTTCCTTCCATCGTCCTCATTGCCACCCCGTACTCCAAGGGAAAGGCCGCCAACTGTACGGCAATTATCTGGGGACTGGGGAGGCACCAGATACAGCTAAAATTGAATACGAAGGCCCTTTCAACAGGCTTTCAAGGCATAGCCCAGGATTTCGCAGGTAAGCAAAATCAAATGTCAATTTTTGAAATTTTTCGTTGCCGAATCCTGGTCCGGGACACCTTCAATTGGATTCATATCGCAGAGACTTCGAATTTGCTTGTGTTTTTGCGCCTGTCGCGTCCTTGGCGCTCAGTTTCGTGGCCGAACCCATATACAGCAAAAAATGCATTCCAAGGCCCGTTCAAATCGCTTTCAAATCATATGCCTTTGCCCGATAACAAAAAGGATGGTCCTGATTTGGAGGTAAAATCGAATATGGGAGGGTCTGGGGATCCGCCCCAAACAAATATAATTTGGGCCCATATGGTGCCCATAGGCCAAAGGCTGGCGGACGGACACCAAATAAATTTTACCTCAAACATAAAAAAAGACAATTGGGGGCCCATAGGGCCGGACCATGGGGCACATTGGGACCATGAAGCACATGGTGCCCATGGTGCTCACGGGCCCAAGCCGACGGCCGGCGGCCAGCGGTCGGACGGCAACTCACTTTGACCTCCAACATGCAGGGTACCACTTTGGTTCACCAAACCGACGCAATTCATCGGACACCACCTCGTTAATTAACATGAAGCCTATGGAGAGAAACCCATTGAATGTTCGATGTTTCGCCTTTGCTTAATTAGAGCAACCATGAAAGAGAGACACATGTAGCCTTGATCTGATTTGAATAATCACTAAATTTGGTTTGGTCTCTCCTTCATTATGTGTTACGATTAAGTACTGTGCTATTCACCTGCACCAGCCCCTCTTCACATGTGCATTCTCTTCTGATCAGAGCCCGGCAAAGCCAGAGGACTGTCCAAGTCGATAAGGCAAAACAATGGCTATGTGCATCTGCTCTGGTTGAACTGTTCTGCATTCGCTTTAAGATTAGAGGGCTCGAGAATACATATGCTAGAATCTGCGGACCGCACTTCGCGCGGCCTTGATTCTTCCCAAATCTTGAATTCTTTGCTGCAAATACCCTAAATTGTTGTCTTCTGGGCGAAATTCCTGACGGCACCCTGAGCTTTCAGCGAGTGGTCCCCCACCCCAGTAGCCCATGGGGCCCCTGGGCGCCATGGGCCCATGGAGATCCATGGGTCCAAGGGGACGTGAATCCAGCATGCCTGAGTGGTCAAGTCCCGATGCCCTGGCCCCGTGACTTGGAATATATATATATATATATATATATATATATATATATATATATATATATACATCTATATTATATATATATATATATATATATATATATATATATATATATATATATATATACATCTGTATATTATATATATATATATATAGACATATATAGAGAGAGAGAGAGAGAGAGAGAGCGAGAGAAAGATAATAGATAGGGGATTGCGGATGTACTACACTCTGTAGCACAAAATATCCCGGGAATTAATTTTAATTAATTTAAATTAATTTAAATTAAGTGTAGTACATCCGCAACCCCCAAATAATAGACAACGCGAAATAGCACAAGGCATGACACGACCTATGGTTTGCAGGGTTGTGGCAAAGGGGCCCAATTCCCCAAACAACAAGGGCAAACTTGGAATATTCGGGCCTCCAAGACCAAACAATAATGTGCCAACACCATGCCCATATACCCCTAAAGAATATTTCCCAGACCCCTAAACCCTAAACCCTGTTTTCCGGTCCCGGGGTCGGTCCCCAGACCTCGGAAATGCAATTTTTGGCTTATGTGGACCGGTACGGATCGATTTGGAGCAAGTTTCAGCTCAAAGCTTCGATTCTGGACCCAGATCGTGACATTTCAGGGTTGTGGCCCAGGGGCCAAATTGCCCGAAGAAAAAGGGTAAGCTTGGAATATTTGGGCCCCCAAGACCAAGCAAGAACATGCCAACACCATGCCCATATGTTCCAATTTTGTTGTAACCACAGGGGGCCGCAGCCCCCAGTTCTGTCCATTGCATTAGAATATACGGGCATGGTGTTGGTATATTCTTGTTTGGCCTTGGAGGCCCAAATATTCCAAGCTTACCTTTATTCTCTGGAAAATGACAGGTTTCCCAACACATCACCAATTTTGTTTGGGGTGCATTTTTCGAAAATGTATTTTCCCCGAAGGGTGCTCAACAGAACTCCCAAAATTGCAAAAACACCAACATGTTCGGATCTTATCGACTGTCTAATGGTTTTCTAATGATTTTACTTATTTTCATATGTAAACTCGATGCAAAAACCACCCCCGATGCATTTAAACACATCCCCGACCTGTTTTGAAGACTCCGGGACCGGAAAACACGAAAAGAATACAAAACCCATGTCAACTTAAAACTTGTTGAGAAAAAACAACTAGGTTTATCAAGCACACGTGTTTGCTCCATTATATTGCCTTTCAAGCCCATAACTAAAATGGACAGCCTCCGGCCACCTCACCACCCGGCCAGCCCCTGCGTGTGGCATCCCCTATCAGGGGCTGGCAAGACGCAGATGCAGCGAACCGGGATTGGGACCCCTAAGATATACACCACCACCGGGTTTGGGCATAGAACAAATAGGGAAATGGCTGGTGCGGACGGTTTGGTGGTGCATCTGTAAACTGCTGTAAAATACTGCAGTTTGTTTATACACCACCTCGGGGTCCCCCGGGATTGCTCGAGTAAGCTTTGAACTTGCTTTTCTACATGTTTGGCAGATTGCTGGTCCGGGAAGTCTTCCATTGGATTCGGGTCGCGGAGACATCGAATGTGCCGGTGTGTTTGGGTCTGTAGCGTCCTTGCGGTCAGTTTCGTTCCCAAATCCAGATTGTGGAACATTGCCGAGAACCAAAATCAAAAGTAGTTGCAAGCAAGACCGGGGCAAAGATCTGAGTTAGAATTGAAGTGGACTTTATCGCAGTCGGAAGCAACAAATGCAGCCAAGATATACACATCCAGTGGCACACAATGCGAAGGTTTAACACATTCGAGTCTAAGCTGTTCGGAAAGCCCCCCCTTCCCCCCCGGCAAAAGCGACAATTGCAAGCCCTGGCAACCCACATCCTCCAGACCTTACAAACCACATCTAGAAGTCAGTTCAATGATTTTGTTGTATGAGCCTGGGCATGCGTGCCACTTGTATATGTATATTGGTGTCACCCAAATTCGCAAATTCGCGGCTCGCCCTTTGGAACCGTTTGTAAACATCGTCGAGGAACCGACAACCAACATGCCGGCGATTTCTCAGGCAGTTGCCAATATCCTGGATCCCCAACAACGAATTATCTGCTTGGTGAGTGTGAAACCGAGTAGAACAAGAATAACCGAAAATACGAACCGATTTGTACTAAAGTTACATACGCCGAGTAGAACAACCATAATAGTAGCAAATGTGAGACCCTATTGGGCTTGTCATACAGTGTCTTAAGGACACCAGGGGTTGATTACCGCTGAGAGTCGTTTCGAAAACCGTTCTGACACAAATCAAAGATTAGTTCACAAAAATAACAGATTTTCGTTGGTTGCGTTTTTTTCGGAAACGTATTCTCCACGAAAGGGCGCTCAACAAAAACTCCCAAACATAGACTGTATGGGGGGGTATAGGGGTTAAGGGGGGGGGAGGGTAGGGTTTAGGGTTCAGGGTCTGTCGGACAGTTATTAATCCCCCCCCTTGATATATATATAGAGAGAGGGACCCTATTTGGCTTGTCATTTTTGGAAGGTTGCTGCCTTTCTCTCTTCTTCCAGTTGCTCCTCCTGACCCCGCTTCTGGCGGTCGAACTTCTCCTCTAATTCGCGGGTGTTTCTATTGAGCTCCTCGACATGCCAAACTTCGAACAAGGGCCCCAGGGCCTAGAGGGATTAACATCGGGGACCGGATTATATACAGTACCGGTTTTCGAATCCAATAACTGTTTTTTGTTTGGCATCTGGTTCCTCCTCGTGATAGACTTATGTTTGCGGAGGAATTTGCACAACCAATGATGTGCGAATCGGTCAGTCCACTTCATTACTTTGAATACGAACATTGCTCAAATGTGGGCCGGAGGATACAGCACATCTGCTCATGTGTATGCATATTTCATATACTGTATAAATATATGTAGAAATAAGTACCAAACAAGAATGCTTAGAGCCAGCAAGCTTGAGCCTGAAAACCAAACCAGCTTCCACTTGAGCCCTGAGCCAAGTGTCTTCACTTGTTGGATTCGTTGATTCTGTGTTCAGTGGTTCATGTTGGCAATAATTATGTGTGAAGCGAGTCCAGTCATCATGTGAAGTCGAGAGTGTTTCACAATGGTTGTTATGTGGTGCACGCGATGTTGTGGAAGTTGTGTCTCTGTTATAATTAGGTGCATGATTGTTGGGGTTGGCAAGTGCTTGTGATAATAGTGGTGTATTTGCAGTGAGGGTTGTGGGAACTACACATGGACACGTAATGTGTGTAATGTATATATGTACTCTCCGTAGCCGTTTTTGCCTCGCTCAAGGAAGTTCTCGCCAGCACTCTCAAGTGGAGTCCTAGTTCACCATGGTGGTTCAGTCCAAGTCCACTCCTTGCCCACTGTTGAAGCATATGCCAGCAGTGAAGAAGTGCAACAATGTATTGAAGGACCAGAGAGCCAACACAGAACACACCGCCTTCATCAATGTTGTGCAGGGCATGTGGGACCATCCAGACATTCGCACTGACACAGAAGCCTTTGTTCGGTCTTTGATAAATGCTAAAGAGGTCTCTCAGCAGCACCATAATAATGATGTCTTTGAATATATTTCGACAATTGGTGCCACAGAGGCAAGTTTTCGCAACAAGTTCATCACCAATCATACCAAAATCACGGTCGCAGCGCTGGTGACGGCTGACCAGTTTGACCCAGAAGCATCCAAGCACATCTTCTGCTACATGATGCACAGCACCCCCCCAGGCTCATTGGCCTGACCAATGTATTCTTAAGGGCATCACAGAACGAGTTGCACAAGCTCGTTTGGAGGAGGCTGGCAAGCGCCCTGAGAATGCCACTGATGCTGAGACCTTTGAGAACACTGGAAAAGTGAGGTGGTTCAACGTTGGTCCATACAAATTGGAATTCAATGGTGCGAACACCGGGCTACTCGTGTCTACCACAGGCTTACACAAACTTGGAGTCAGGAGTGTGGTCCAAGTGTTACTATCACTCTCCAGCATGACCTCAAGTTCGGTGGGAACTGCGTTGAAGCGGAAGCACGGGTGCCAAGCAATGTGTCAAACTTCAGGGGGTTGTTTGTAAAACCTGCTGGGCCATATCTGCTAAAGCAATTGACTGGAAAGTGTGACGATTTCCTCCAGATGGCTGTTGCTTCAGCAGCTCAGTACGAGTTGAGCAAGAGTGATTCGAAAGAGTCAGCACAGGATGCAATTGTGGAAAAGGGCTTGGCTGATTCAAGGACCGCAAAGAAGAAGGCAATGTCTGAGAAGGCCCGGGCCGGTCTTGCCAAGAAATGTTTGGAGCATGAGGCTCGCCAAGCTTCGCTTGTGCAAGGTGTCCTTCTCACTGCACCACCACCACGGGCGACTGACAAGGTGGAGTGATCGGCTTGGGGATTTTGCCGTCTAGAGGTGCAGTCGTCTGTTTCGATAACAGCACCATATGGCCAGGCAGGTGGGAGTGTGATGAGCTTTGGATTTGTGCCAAAAATGTTGATTTGGTTTTGTCAGCATTGTGTGTCTTTTGCCTACTACAGCACTCATTCCATGGTGCCCTCAGGGCTGCCATAGTTAAATTGTTCTTCAGATATTCTATCACCAGAGCTTTACCATGATAGGGTGTGTTCGACCAAACCAAAATAAACACACATAGTTGCAATGCATATAAACTCGAGCAAGCTTTGAATTTAGGTTAGATGGTGTGGTAAGTATTCTGTTTCTGTTTGTGTGAAGATGTTGTGGTCTATGAGGCATTGTTTAGAAATCCTTGTGCCGGATGTTTGCATTTGTGGTGGTGTAGCACTAGTGTCAAGTATGTCATAATAGTTGTTTATTGCTGTGCTCCCTCGGGCCGCGTTGTGGACCCCGGGGGCCGTCCAAGGATCAAGGAGGGCAACCAAACCCTTGCCCCCCTTGCTCCTGTGGATCATTTTAGGGGCCCTCGGGACGTACTTTGGATCTGCGGAGCCGTCCAAGTAGCAAGGAAGGCAACCAAACCCTTGTCTCCCTTGCTTCCGAGGGTGAGTTGGGAGCTTCCTCGGGCGGACTTTGACTCCTTTGGGGCCGTCCAAGGAGCCTTGAAGGCAACCAAACCCTTGCACCCCTTGGTCCCGCGACTTATTTTGAAGCTCCGTCGGGCCTCACTTTGGACCCTCGGGGCCGTCCAAGGAGCAAGGAAGGCAACCAGACATTTGCCTCCATTGCTCACGTGGGTCCTTTTGGATTTCCCTCGGGCCGCACTTTGGACCCAACGTTGATATCTATATGTATGAAACTAGTGAACTACATGAACTTGTATATTGTATTTAGTTGATCTCTGTGGAGTTGCCGAGTCGGACGAGCCTGCTGTTCGTAATGCTCATGCGTCACGTTGTGGGTGTACTCGATTACATCATTTTCATGAAGCTGGATGATGCAGTGTTCATGCCTGGTGACCAGGGCCCTAAGTCTATGCTTATATATATATATATATATATATTCCTTGTTTGTGAAAGCTGCAGTCAAGAATTGGTCCTTCATCATTGTTGGCTTCGTCTGCCCTTTGTCATGTGGGACTCGGCGTCATAATTTGTTGCGCGAGTGCTGCACATGCCAACATAATATATGCACATGTTCCATGCCAGCACAATGCAAAATATGGTTATGGCTACAGCTATACATACCTTACCAGTCTATGCAAAAATTGCCTACACTTGCCGGCTGGCCAACTGATGCAAATTTAGCACTCGCCGAATACACCAGCAATGAAGTGTAAGCACACTAGTTAGCCCCAGGGTCACTTTTTTGTTAGTGTTGTGGTATTCGGGTGCAGTCCGATATTATGTTGTCAGACCTGGTCGATTTGCACTTGAGACGGTGGGACGACACGGTGGGACGACATGTCTTGTACACAGGCTTTCATGCATACAGATATAGATGTTGATAGTTTGTATATCTATAATTCCGTAGCCATTTTGGCTCTAGGGCATTCTGAAGCTCCCCTGGCAGCACATTCAGGAAGGTGCTTGGCTCTGATCCCAAGAAGGGTGTGATCATTGAGCCTGCAAAGGGGTGTAACAACGGTCATGACAAACTCAAGACACATGAGATGGAAGGGTCCGCAATGATTCCCCGTGGTGACTATGTAGAGTTGGAGCAGTATGGCGATGCGCCAGCTTTCCTTGCACACAAACTCACCAGAGAGCGACATGCTCTTCCAGATGGCATCTGGAGTCTTGCTACCGATGATGAGGGGTGGGCAATGGCCGAAGACAGAGATGGTAACATTGTGCTTGCTAAGGATGGATTGCAGCGAGCTCTCTGCAAGACCTCAGCTGACCCTTTGCTCATCAGAGATATGGCTACATCTTCTTCTGGGAAGCTGTGGACCCTGAGCTGCAAGATGCATGAAGCTGAGGAGATCAGTGTGACAATGTTGGCAGGATCCGCCAGGGCACTGCATCTCTTGAAATGCTACAATCTCGTGTGGCCAAGGGCAGGCACCAAAGTAGTCTGGATCGCATGCAGTTTTTGAAACCACACAGCCAGAAAGTCTTACCAAGGCATCCCAAGCAAATGGTGGTACAATTCAAGTGGGGGCTTTCGGACATGCATTGAAAACATGGGGCTAGAGTCCAATTGCCACATCTTTGACGGCACGCAATCTTCTGGAGCTCAAGGCACCGATGTCTTTGCCCAGAGCTTTCTGCCAACTCCATGCTTGTCCATATTCGCAGTTGTTGTCCTCTTGAGCAAATGGGCCTTCTCCAGTGGATGTAAGCCTGGTACTGTCAAGGAGGGCAGTGCCCAGGCAACAGCAACCGACATCCTCCAGGGAATGGTTGCCAGTGCGTTCTTCAGAAAGCATGGTGTTATCCAGATTCGGCTGTCGACTTCATGGCGAGTGGTTGCTATGCCACTGCGAGATCGACCAGCAAACCTTACTTTGCAGGTCAGCAGTGGCGCTGTGCTTGGTTTGACTCCATAAAAAAGAGGCAGCTGCTGCGCCAACTGCTCCCCATGTCGCCAAGGCCTGGTACAAACGTGTGGCTGCTCTGGGTGAAGCATGTAGCTGCAGCATGCTCGATCTGCTCAGTGCAACATGTACCAATGATCGTGACGCTTTCTATGCTCAGCTTCTTTATCAGACAGCTCATGCCATAGACCTGAGTGTCATGATTCGTGTTAAAAATGGTTCGATGCAGCCTGATCGCTTTGTTGTCAGCACCCTTGATCTGATGGCAGCCATACAGAATTGACTTGCGTCTTGATCATGAGCTCACCAAGCATGTGCTCGCTGGTGTCCAAGCAACAGCTGGCCAGAGGAACCTCTCATTTGGGACTGACAAATGGTCATCTGATGGCATATCCTTGCAGTGGGGCTTCGGGTGCAGGCCAGACAATGCAGCCTTTGAAATGCGGGAAACCCTTTATCGAGTCAAGTTGCTTTTCTATTTTCAACAACCTGAGCCTAGACGGCTGTGTGCCATCTGTTCGTCATCCATGTCATTCAAGTAGATAATCTGCCCACGCTCACCTGCACCAAGCCAGGGTACAAACACACCTCCGATGAGGCTGTCGGCGCTGTGAGCCTACATTGACGATTCAGCTCACCAATGGCCGACCATGGGTACTCAGATGAATCTTCCCCAAGTCGCCAATGCCATACCATGGGCTACTCCAAGCTTCACCCCTGCGCGCCTGCTCCAAGCACTTGAAATCTAGGATGTTCTTGCCACCTTGTGTAGGTGCACTGCGCTTGGCTGGCCACATCCTTGCACCCTCTGCCTGGTACTGCCCACCATTTGCAACATTTGTAGCCGCAAACAAGGCTTGCGCCAAAAATCAGCGCACTCCCGATCAACACAAAGACGGAAATCTTGTAGTCTCCATCCCCCGCGCCTGCTGCGCAAGTCTCTGCTGCTGCTGCTGCTGCTGCTGCTGCTGCTGCTGCTGCTGCTGCTGCTGCTGCTGCTGCCTGCACAATGCACGCCACTGTCGATGCACGCAACAAGCTTTGGCCAAACTCGCTGACCCTTCGCACCTCTTGCAACTTGTGCTGCCGCTCAATCTCGCTGCTGTCCTTCAAGTCCTTGAGCTGATTTACCTGAGCCAAGCTCGTCATGGTAAATTCCTCCTTCACCGGTTTCCAGCCAGTCTGAGGCAAGAGCGCCTCCAAGGTTTTCTTGTCCACGTGCTTCGTCAAGAGATCCGCAGCGTTCTCTTTGGTCCCAATTTTCCTGCTCTTTGCCAGCCTCGTTTTCAAGATTAGCCTCACGAAGCTATCTGCCACACGCAAGTGACGCATCCTTCCAATCGAAAGCTTCTCCGAAGCCTCCAGCGCTGCACTGGCATCTCCCTCCAAAGTCATACGCACTTTGAAGCCCATCTCTTCCAGCAAGAGCTTGCAGTGTAGCCCCACAATACCACCACGTGACATCGCCCTGAGCTCAGCCTCGCCTGAAGACATAGCCGGCAAACCCGGCTGGGTTTGGCTCTGTCGGTAGACCAAGTAGCCATCCAGCTGCACACGAAGCCCTGTTGTCGACCTCGCGTCCCGGTCCATGCCCCAATCGCTATCTGTTGTAACCACAAGGTCCACCTCCTCGTCGAAATTCTCGTTCACCTCCTGGTGTGTAGCCCAGTCCACCTTGCCAACCATGTACCTTGCAATACGTGTCAAGCCCATCCAAGCCTCAGGATCTGGATCATGAAGGCAACGGCTGCATTCTTTTGACGGGAATGCCAGCACCTCCACATCCTTAACTGCAAAGGTCACAGACCCAACGTTGGACCTGAACTCTGTTGTAGTGCCCTCGTGTGCTGCTTCTACCTCCTTCTCAAGTTTTGTTCTCTTCACCCCAGGCGTCGCCGCCGCAACTTTTACATCACCAAGTCCAAGATTCGTCTGAATCTTCTGCATGTGCTTCTTGTCGGGAATGGTAATCCAGCCCCTCTCCAGCCGGACCTTTACGCTTCCAAGGTACTTGTACCCAACACCCTTGACCACCGGACCACTGACCTTCAGCAACATGTAGCTCGCCAAGTGCGCCTGAACTTTTGCCACGCTGCTTTCTGGTCCCGTCACCCTTGCATCGTCGATGTGATGGCCAAGAACCGCCCCAGAAGTCCTGCTTATGTAGTAGCAAGGTGCATACTCCAACCGCTCCACCTTCTCGCCAGGCACGCTGCAGACAATTGCCTCCCAAAAGTCTCTGAAGGTCGCCCCAGCCGTAGTTCTCCCATACAAGTTCCCAAGCACATGCCAAACCATCTCCCTGGTCTCCTCGGGATGAAGTCGAAACCATTCTGGAGGGCAATCCATGAAGATCTCCTTGTTCTCTTCCACCGCGTGCAAGAACGCACTGCACACGTCCAGCACTTTCATCATCCAATTTTTGCGCACAACCAACCAGTCGAACACATTGTTCTCCATCTCGCTTGGCGTCGGACAATTCCGCTGCTCTGAAGTCTCCGTGCCTTCGCCCGGTTTGCTATGGAACACCTTCAAGTCTTTAAGTGTCAACCTCGACTTCGTCTCCGTGTCCACCCACCTGTAGCCAAAAGCGCGCACACCAGGTGGCACCGAAGATTTCGGCACACACTCGTAACCACCAAAGTCACCGATCTTGCCGATCTCCTCCATCCTGTGCGTCTCCACCTCCGAAGCTCCAGGCGCCGCCAAACGTTCTGCATACTCCTCCAAGGCCGCCAACACAAAGTCCCGCTGCACAGGCTTCGCAGTGTCCTCCACCTCGCCCTGTAAGAAGTTCGCCATGCCAATCAAGATCTCGCTGTCCACTGGTTTCCACCTCTTGGTTGCACCTTCACCTTCAGGTCGCCAACTTGCCGCCCTTGTCGAGACCATCTCCTCACCAGTGCTGCCAGTCACACCCCGCTCCGGCGAAGAAGGCCCCGGAGAACTTTGATCATACAAATCCTGCACGTCCTCCTCTGCACCTCGTTTGTCTCCCCTTCTTGGCGTCACCAACACCTCCTGATCCAAGTCCTGAAGTTCCACGTCACTCCTTGGCAAGCTCGGGTAAGACAAAGCCGAAACACCACCATCACTCTGCTGACTTGGCGGCAATTGTGGCATCGAAGTGCCACCAACGCTTTCCAACTCCACCGCTGGTTCCGCCACCTGCATAGGCACCCTTGGAATTCCTGAGGACCTCAAGCCAAACCTCCGATCCACGCCTTCGGCCGCACCTTCATGCCTTGACCAAGGCAAGCCGCAAGATTTAGCCACCAAATCTTTAGACCACCGATTTGCCTCGCTAAGTCGAAGACACTCTCGTGAAACCATGTAGCCCGTCTCATCCAAGCCGATGTGTCCTGCGTCCTTCTCTGAAATGCCAACCCACAAGCACCGCCTCCACCGAGACTTCGCCTTCGATTGGTTATCCTCCTTGGGCACCTTCAACAAGACCGCCTCACCAAAGACCTCCAACTGCTGCCTCGACTCGCAACCGTGCTCCTTGAAGTAAGTAGTGAGGCCATCTGCGTGCACATGGAAAGTATTCACAATGTAGACCGCATGTCGAAGAAGCCACACAAACAACCTCGAACAAGGAACCACCACATGCCCAGTGTGCTTCTGAACCACCGCTGCAGCAAAGGTCCTCTCGAAGCCCGCCACGATTCCATGAAACACCTCCGCCGCTCCAATGGATTGGTGAGACCCGACCGTGCCAGCC
>Ga0099797_101104_pt1 | contig 15131 bp, 20 predicted proteins | sample Uncmet_Sort48C_1_FD_89871 | JGI IMG/M metagenome (GOLD analysis project Ga0099797, IMG submission 89871) | Marine eukaryotic communities from CALCOFI LINE 67, Pacific Ocean - C012_Sort48C_1 | ecosystem: Environmental > Aquatic > Marine > Oceanic | place: Pacific Ocean: Monterey Bay | collected... | reverse complement strand
GAGTAAGCCTTCTCGCTCTCTATCTCTCATCTCTCCCTAGTTGTACCGTTTTTTTGTTGTATATCGCCCTCCACACCTTTCCAACCCACATCGCCCTGCCACTCATGGCGCAACCACACGCAGTGCATGCCGCTCACAGCGACCAGCCACCGAAGACACCGGACCCGATATCAGATCAAAGCCACGACCGAAGATCTCGAGCATGTTTGCCTGGAAGTATTGATTATGCTGAATGTGCACATCCCACTTCCAAACCGTCGGGGTATGCACCGCCCTCCCTCACTGTTTATACCCGCACCGCCCTCCCTCACTATTTGTACCCGCATATCACCCTCCTTTACTGTTTATACCCGCATATTGCCCTCCCTTACTGTTTATACCCGCATATGTCGAAGAGCAGGGCCTTCTCCCACTCAGCGCATGCCCCTCACCTTGCAGCTGATCAGTGTTGACTCTGCAAGGTTCTACAAGACGGGGACGACATGCGGATCGGCTACTTGTGAAGGCAGGTCTCATTCCATTTGAGCTCAGATTGCTCTCACCCAAGGGAGTCAGTGGCACTGGAGGTCGTTAGGCTTGATTGAATCAACGCAATCAAAACGGGCTGATGAGGCATACTCACAGGGGGTCTTATCATTTAGATGCATGAGGCACACTCACAACATCACACTTGCAACAACACACTCACTCATTATTGTGTTATCAGGCACACTCACAAAGACACACTCACTAATGAGTGCCTGATGAGGCCCAGTACAGATGAGTGCCTGATGAGGCCCAGTATAGATGAGTGCCTGATGAAGCCTAGTATAGACGAGTGCCTGATGAGGCCCAGTATAGACGAGTGCCTGATGAGGCCCAGTATAGATGAGTGCCTGATGAGGCCCAGTATAGATGAGTGCCTGATGAGGCCCAGTATAGATGAGTGCCTGATGAGGCCCAGTATAGATGAGTGCCTGATGAGGCCCAGTATAGATGAGTGCCTGATGAGGCCCAGTACAGATGAGTGCCTGATGAGGCCCAGTACAGATGAGTGCCTGATGAGGCCCAGTATAGATGAGTGCCTGACGAGGCCCAGTACAGATGAGTGCCTGATGAGGCCTAGTATAGAGCTTTACACGGCATCATGGCTCCCTCACCACGCAGTACAGAGCTTTACACGGCATAGACCCCTCACCACACATAATTGGAATGCGCGGCACTGACTGCGTGCCCTGCTTCAATGAAGGATGCTCTTGGGCAGTTCACAGCTTAACGTACAGCGCTAACTACGCTGGTGGTGTGAACACGAAATTCACTATGCAGCAGGCAAAGGCCAAGTGCATTGAGCTGGGCGACACCGTCTGCAAGGCCATCACGTGCAGCGGTGACGGTGTGTGCACGGTGCGTGCGAGCTCGATGCTAAAAGCCTCGACTTCTATGACCACCACATACGTGCCGAATTCAGTCTGCTACGGAGCAGGTGATCAAACGCACTCCGTGCACGCCGTCACCTCCTGCAACACGTGCAGCCGTGTGGTCCTAGAATATCTCGAATACAACCGAAATAATATATGAAAATATCGCCCGAATTGAATAAAATAGAAAAAAAGTATGGAAATATTTCGGGAAATTTCCAGAACGGCTGAAAAAATTTATTCCTTTGCCGCTAATTTTCAGCACTTGAAGGGCTATGAAAGCAGCAGTGCCCCACCTACAACCTTGCCCGAATAATCAATTTAGAAACTGTCCCGACATATCTCTCACTTCAAATGAAATCTAGGCTGTCCCCATGTCACGTCATGTCAAGTACAGAAAGAGCAGTGACAGTTAGTTCCACAGACAGACAGGCAGCTGAGATTCCATGCTAAGTGACTATACTGTTGAAGCCCGTGTGGTCCTAGAATATCTCGAATACAACCGAAATAATATATGAAAATATCGCCCGAATTGAATAAAATAGAAAAAAAGTATGGCAATATTTCGGGAAATTTCCAGAACGGCTGAAAAAATTTATTCCTTTGCCGGTAATCACATGATGTTAGGGTTAGGGTTAGGGTAACTTAATTAGGATTAGGGTTAGGGTTAGGGTTAGGGTTAAGGTTAGGGTTAGGGTTAGGGTTAAGGTTAGGGTTAGGATTGGGGTTAGGGTTGGGGTTACGGTGAGTAGGGTTAGGGTTTAGGGTTAGGTTAGGCATGCTATGGGGTGCAAGATAAAAAAAACTAGAAATTTCTGAAATTTCTAGAAAAACACAAAAAGAATTTATCCTCATTATTTCTAGAAATCAGGATTTCTAAGAAATAAAATATAATCATAGTTTTACCCATTTTTCTAGAACTAAATTTTTTCTAAGACCACCCGGACGTGCAGCCCACAAATGTGAGCATGGCCATGCCTGACAGGTGCAGCCCAATGGGTATTGCTACTGCGCCAAGATGCCAGGGTGGGATACTTCGAAAAGGGGCAATTTTCAAGAAATCCCAGCGATCCCACAGCTAAGCTATACTCTATTCTCGATCGCCTGGAGAGCTTTCGCAGCGCAGATGGCCTCTTCGAGTTTAAACTTCAGTGGCCACTGAAGTCCGGTAAGAATTACAACCACTGGAAACAACAATCCAACCCTGTAACCAAGACAACTGGTGGCGTGGACGGCTACAAAGGCGTTGACGTCTCCTTCACGGGGTCCTCCTGGGGCGGGCTAGAATACAACAACAACCGGGCGCTTTTGGATGGAGCTGTTGACACTTCTGCATGGTGGTTCGCCGTGGGAGCCATCAGTTCATATCAAGGCGGTATTCCCAGCGGCGTCACTGCTGGCGGCCAGCGGTCTGTTGAAAAAGTGGTGGAGCTGTACGTGAGACAAAATTCAGGTGAAAGCAATTCAGATGAAAACCAGATTGTTGTGCCCAGTGCATATTGAGTACGAGCATATAAGTGTTGAGTACGAGCATGTGAGTGTTGAGTATCAGCATGTGAGTGATACTATATCATAGACCCTCATATGACATCATAGATTCCCTCATGAGTGAGTCCACTACGCTGCTCCTCATATACGAGTGAGTCCACTACGCTGCTCCGCATATGTGAGTGAGTCCACTGCACGCCTCCTCATATATGTGGTTTTCTTTTGCACCGCTTTTACTGCGGCTCCGCTCAGGAGGCAAGTGGAGTACGAGCACTCCTTCGTGCAAGTGCCCTTTTGACAGCATCTCGCTGCCACCTGGAACTGCTGGCATCGTCGCGATAAACCCTGATGCGTCCACTGCCGCGGGGTAAACGTGCACAGACCCCCCTGGGATGTATGGGCCCCATTGGCATATAGTAAACGGGGTAAATGTGCCCACAGCCACGCACATGACCACCTTTGTAATACACATTCAAGCCATGCCATTACCTTGCTCCTGAGTAGCACAGGGAACAACGACAACTTTCGAGAGCTGCTTGTATTATCATTATCGTCACGAAGACATCCACATCTATCTACTCTTGACCCTGATCTGCTCGAACTGGGCAATGAAAAACTGTCGACCGGCAATATGTTCAAAGCGTCGAGGGACAATTTTTTTGGTTCAGCGCTGAGACCAAAGACGGCCGTGGAAGAAGTCGCCGGCGTCAATACGGGTACAGCGTGGTTGTTGCAAATCATGCTTGATGATGTCGCGCTTGTGTGTTTACAGGTCACAGACTGTGGTCAATATCGTTTATATCGTAGTGATTGTGTTTGCAGGTCAGTGATAGTCCGACATACTGTGACTATCATACAGTATGTGTCACAGTATTATATCACAGTGACTATCACAGTACTATCAAACGGCGTCCGGCGAAACCTTCCTATGCTGAATTTGGATCAGTTTCGCATCTGAGTCACACGCCGAGTGTGTTCTAAGAATTGTGGAATTTTGTCTCCCCCCCTTATCAATGCGTTGCATCCGATGCCACAGCCCCCGCCCACACACCTCAATACCCAAACACTTCTTATGCTCCACCTTTATCTGGTGGTGTACGCTTGATTCGAGTTGCTTGTTTCGTTTCTCGCGAACATCAAGCTGAACATGCTCAGTGCGGGCTATGGACTACTTTTCTTCAGCCTGATTTTACCAGCTGCTTGCAGCCATCTTGTTTCTCGAGGCTCCCCTTGATACACCGAGGGTGCTGTAATATCCGAAGTATTACCCTCAGTCGAGCCTCTCACCTGTGCGCTCCAGGTCGTATACTGTCAATGGCCCCGGCTGGTCGTATAAATGCACCGGGTGCGACCAGCCGTCTCAAATGTTTGACAACATCGACTTTCACGGCAGCGATCTTTCACCTGCCATCGCGCCGACTCAATCGCAAGTTTTCAGCAGTGCGCAGGATTTGAGCAGTGCCCCTTTATCCCTTCATAGACCCCCCTGGTACGTGTATGATTGGATTGGATTGGATTGGATCATCGCTGATCCGGAGGATCCACCCTGCTGTTAGGGCTTTGCACTCTGCTCAGAAGAGCAGTTGGCCAATTATACGCAGGGTGGACGACCAGCTCGACCTGAATACGCGTGAACACGCTTGCGTAAATCTTCCTTTTCCGCATCACTGTGTATGATAGACCCCCCTTGGCATACAAGGACAAGTTCTCAGGAGTGCGCAGGATGATTTGAGTCGGGTGAGGGTGAGCATCAGCATCTGTCATATGCCGAGGGCTCTATCATATACATGAAATTTAGCCCCTCGCTCTTTTATAGTGCATGCGCCAATCCAAATTTCAGCGGTAACAAGCATCAGCGTCCCCGAATCCTACTAATGTCAGAATAAGGAAGCAGAATGCAGAGTCTCACCTATGCACCGCGAAGCACCATCAGGTTGTCGAACAGCACCGTCGAAGCTGTTCCATTGAAATCCAGATTGGACACTTCCGAGCTCGTGTTGGCGCATGCAACATGATTGAGTAGTCCTCAATTGACCCAGCCACAGAGCATGCCTACGTGTAGTGATGGTCCGTTAGCCTGCGAATGGAAAACAGCTGGGTCTCGGAGTGTTTTGTCGGCGCTTGGTCGCTTGCTCTTGCGGTCGCGCCTGTGCCAATAGCTTGCAAAATTCGCCATAGCACTACCAGCCATTGATTATTGTTTAGCGTACAACGATCAAAAACGTCATTTAAAGTTGAAGAAGACCGCAAAGCGCTCTTCAGATTTGTAACACGTGGCCCAAAATCGTACACCAATTGTGCATGTTACAGTGGCAATGAAGTTCAAGATCATATGCCGGTCATAGACCGCCATAGTTGAGCATCGACTTCACCATCCCGCCAAGGCTCGCCTTTTTGTACCGGTCCGCACAGAGTTTACTCTCTTTATAACAAGCCTTTGGAGTTCTTCTCTTAGAGTCTTCACAACAGCGTCGTCTTTGCTTGAGACAAAATGGACAGAAGCGTGCGAGGTTCATGTCCTCAGAAATGATAGCAAACACCGCCTTCATTTAAAGAGGAGAGGTGTTGCCTTCGTCGGAACTGCCCTGAGCGCTTGATCAGGGATCTATGTTGGGTGAGGGCGAGCATCAGCATCTGACATATGCCGAAGCTATCATATACAAATCAGGGCGGGTGAGCGTGAGGACCCGCATCTGTTGTTATCAGACCGACGCCCTGCCACCACGCCCAGCAATGCACCAGCTTTGCCACTGCGTGCGCCCTGACTGAAGTAACAGAAGTTACGCCAAGTTACGCAGCAGCCCCAGCCGCAAAACGATTGTTTGAGGAGGAGGGGGGGGGGGGGGGGGGTTGGTTACAATGGGCGCACACTGGACCACGGCGCGGCAATATGACAACGCTTTGCTTTTGGCAGAAATGCTGCGACGAATGCACGAAATACAAAGAATGCCTTTACTGGACATTCAGCAAAGCAACTAATAGGTATCCAGGGAAGAGGGAGAGACAAAAAGATACGCAGAAGGGAGGAGGTGGCTAAAGGAAGCGACATTTGTGGTGCAGGAGAGGCGAGAGGAATGTCATGTGGCTGAAATGAATGCACGAATGAGAAGAGGGCATGTGTGTGTCACGTGCTGGCCTCATACAAGAATCACCTCAGCCCCCCCACGCCGAAACAGTTAAAAACTCCACTCTCGTAGTGTTGGCCCCGCTCACAATGACTCACAATGATTCACACTGCTGGCGCTGCAGCGAAGTGATGCGTCAGGTAGCCTGGCTGCTACCTGACCCCACCTCACGCCATGAACTTCCTCAGGTGCTACATGAAGTCAAACGGGTACGGGCACGAAGTCGATAACAACGGATTGTCCGGCATCAAGTGTCTCAGCGATTTCTCGAACCAAAATTGCAGTGCGGGCAACCATTTGAAGCAGGCACGTGTATTTTGTGTTATAGCGATAGCTACAGTTATAGTCATCGGTAACAGCTTCAGTGGCAGAGGTCAAAGCATAGGTTTATTCGACCGCGAATATCTCATTCTTACAGACGAACATACGCATCATCGTCCGTTGTCGCGTACCTCTGAGGACCTCTGAAGCACGGCTCTCTCTTTTGCCCCCCATTTTTTGTTTCCTTCTTAAGACGGGTCTCTTCGTAGGCCTCTTCGTAGCGACCACGTGTGTCACTTAGTTGACGTCGAGAGACGAGTGGGTATTGTCCGTACCCGCCTCTTGGCTGCCTCCGATTAAGACGATAATTGATTCGGCCATCGGCACAGAAAATGATTGCTGCCAATAAGATGCGAAACCATGCGCTTTCAAAGTGCGATCTAAACCGAGGCGTTGCGGCGTGTGGTCTCTCCTTCTCCTCGCTGGCCTTTCTCCATCTTGCAAACCTGCTTTCACCATTTTTGGGTCAAAGTTACAGTTGTGGCCGCACCCGCGAGAATCAGCACCAGTTCTAGTTATGGTTATAGTTATAGTTTCAGAGGTGGCGTTTGGGCTCATTTGTCGTAGTTATAGATACAGTCATAATGCGGTCATTCCCTGAGCAACTGCCAGGAGACTGCTGGTTACATCAATGCACTTATGGACCAGCTTGAAGTATCTCATCGTCCATGAGTATTCGTCACCTCGAATGACTCACTCACCTTGCTCGAAGGGACTTCAGTGCGCATTCGAGAAGACAGACTACACATGCGCCAAGTCCAATTGCACAGCCTCCGGGGAGTGGACCGACTCGTCACCCTGCACGCCGATAGGCTGCAATTTGGATACAATATCACTGCCCGCTGGTGCAACGGCCCACTTGAGTAACCTGCAGTCGTGCGTTGTTGGAGCCAACCCACTTCAGCCGAGTCTCGTGGCGAACGGCTCTGTGTGCAACTTCCAGGCTCATAGCATAGACCCCCTAGCATAGCGTCCTCCCCTCATAGTATACCCCCCCCAGCATGGGTGTTTTGTGTGCAACTTCCAGGCTTCCAGCGCTCATTAACTTGCGCTTGTAGACGTATGCTGTTGTTATGGTGTGCATGGCTTGAGAGTTATCACTGGATGCATGTTGTGTGTGACTACAAAGGTATAAGCACGCCTGCGCTGATATACACAGCGCCGCCGTGCTGTTGCAAGGCTGGCGGAAATGACCCTCACGCCTCGTAGTCACGACTCTCACGCCTCGTAGTCACGACCCTCACGCCTCGTGGTCACGACCCTTACGCCTCGTAGTCACGACCCTCACGCCTCGTGGTCACGACCCTTACGCCTCGTGGTCACGACCCTTACGCCTCGTGGTCACGACCCTCACGCCTCGTGGTCACGACCCTCACGCCTCGTAGTCACGACCCTCACGCCTTGTGGTCACGATCCTCACGCCTTGTGGTCACGACCCTCACGCCTTGTGGTCACGACCCTTATGCCTCGTAGTCACGACCCTCACGCCTCGTGGTCACGACCCTCACGCCTCGTAGTCACGACCCTTACGCCTCGTGGTCACGACCCTCACGCCTCGTGGTCACGACCCTCACGCCTCATGGTCACGACCCTCACGCCTCGTGGTCACGACCCTCACGCCTCGTGGTCACGACCCTTACGCCTCATGGTCACGACCCTTACGCCTCGTGGTCACGACGTTGACGCCTTCATAGCTCGTGGTTAAGACCCTTACGCCTCGTGGTCACGACCCTCACGCCTCGTGGTCACGACCCTCACGCTTCATGGTCACGACCTTCATGCTTGTATCCTGCCCCAGTATGCAAGGCTGTCGGGTATGACCCTCACGCCTCATAATCATGACCCTCACGCTTCATAGTCACGACCTTCATGCTTGTATCCTGCCCTGGGTATGTAAGGCTGCCGGGTATGACTGCGTGGAGACCATCTGCGGGTCTGCGAGTGGTACGTTTAGTATCACATCGCCGTGCGCGCCGAGAGGGTGCCTCTATTCCAACATCACGCTCACCGCCGGCCAGCATTCCTCACCGACACCCGCCTGCGCCCTCGGGACGGCGGGAGCTGTGGCGGCAAGCGGAGATTTGTGCAGCTTCTCGAGACAAGGCTACACCTGCGCTCCGCTCAAGTGCAACCTCGGCAATTGGAGCCACGCCACGCCGCAGTGCACCCCGAACCCGTGCAGGTACGACGACCTCGTCAGCGCATCGCAGTCGCTCGTCGGAGGCTGCAGGCGCTCTTTTGTCCCCACATAGAACCCCTTGGTATATGATTTTTCCTTTTCCTTTCCGCGTCCTAGCTCGACCATGTCAACCACACGCATATAACGGCCTCGAACATGTCGACCCCACAACTTTTGCTGCATTGGACGTAACATCGATGAAAATTCCGCTACGACGACTCCCCCAGCTTGGATGCCAACCTGCCTCTATCCTTGACCTTTTTGCACCAACCTAGAATTGATTTAACTCCCAACTCCTTCCAATCTTCCTTCAATCTAGTCCCCCATTTACTTTTCCCATCCTCAACCTCCCTCACCATCCTCTTCCACGTGAGATCCTTATCTCCCCTTCTCGCACAATGAGCCACCCATTGTAGCTTTCTTTTACGAATCAACGACCGGATCGAATTGAAACCCAGCATCTCCAGCAACTGGTTCTCCGTCAATCTCTTGTCATCCGCACTCCTCCCTACTTCCCCAATCAACCTCCTCATCAGGTACCCATTCCTTCCCACCAGAGCTTTCATCTCTGTCTCAGTTATTGTCCAGACTTCGCAATTATACAAAAGCACAGAATGAACAAACGCCGAGTACAATCGACCTTTCAGCTTCAATGGCAATCCCTTCATTGCCCATACCCGCCAAAATCTTCTGAAAGTCTCACTTGCCTTCTTGATTCTCCTTCTTATCTCTAAGCCAGAAGAACCTTTACTATCTGTGAGAGATCCCAAGTAGAGGAAACTTTCACAAGCCTTAGTTACTCCTCCATTACAGCTTCTCACTTCGACTTGCTCTAGGTCAAGACTTTTTCTCCCTTTTCCAAAACCGCCTTTGCTCTTGTGGCTCTCCTCGCTCCAAGTTGACTTTCAGACATATCTTCCAACTTTTGACATCGGCCACCCCTGACATGTTGAAGCCAACCTACTTCTGAAGCGAACTCGGACCCACAATTTTCACAAATCTTTCCTTTCTTCCCATTTTTTTATCTCTCTCTTTCTTGACATCTAAAGAAGTCAGACCTCCAAGCTTCTTCATCCTCCAAGACTTTCCTTCTTTACACTCCTTTATCCATCCATGGATGGTATGTGATGGACCCACTTGGCGTACGATAGAGCCCCCTGGTTTCGGAGGTTACAGGTGTTCTTTTGTCCCTGCATACGCTCCCCTGATATATGATAGGCCCCTTGGCATACGGCAGACCCCCCATAATAGAGCCTGCAGGCGCTCGCTTGTCCCGCACTGGGCGCGCCGCTCCGTGGAGTCTGGTGCTGTGTCGACCAACCCTGGGTGCTCCGCCCTAGGCATTGTCTAACGTTGGGTCAATTAACCGAATCAATCCTGCCTAGACCCCCCGTGCGAAAGAAAATGAATCTGTCTGCCCATACCACTGCGAAGTTGTCTGACACGTCACGGAGGGTGACATCAGAGTAAGTACCCACCAGCTCGCGTGCAGCAAGGAGGGCAATTGGACGAAACGCATGATGACAAAGTAACTTTGAGCTCCATCTCGAGCAAGCCAAGACTCACAAACCTTAAATACAGATGAAGAACATGACCAGAGAAAACACTCGCACGCAGATATGGCACTACAATAATTACCAACGAAGCTTCTAATTGCCTGATTTACTGCCAACAAACACAATGCCCCACAACAGCTTGTACTTGACTACCAAACACAATGCCCCAAGACAAACCAGCAAAAATAACGAGAACTCACATGAATGTACTCCCCGCCCTCCCTCTTCCTAATGTATTCATTCATCACTCATCATTCATACGTCACTCATCATTCATACACACGCATGTACACACTCAAACACGGCCTACTCCTTTGTTGTGTCGGGTTGGCGTGATCATGTATGGATGTGATGTGCAAATTGCAGAGTCATACCATGCATTATCAACATCACAACACTGGAAGAGGGACATCACGTCAACTCCTGATGAACCCTTCACAGACTACACGGTACTAAACTACACCTTCACACAAACATTTTCATTGCATTATTCAGTTTTGCGTTTTTCACTTTGAGTTCATCTCGGACCCCCACCCCCACCCCCTGCATGTGCATGATAGACCCCCCCGATCGTGAATCTTCCCCCAGACACGGTGCCAAGCGGGGGGTTCTGCAACTTCACAAAGCCTGGGCACACATGCGACTCTTCCGTGTGCACAGCGGGGGCGTGGAGCGACACGGCTATTACCTGCACGCCCAAATCCTGTGACACCAGCGCAGTGAGCTTAGCGCCCGGAGCAAGCATGGAGCAGTATTCGACGGGATGCCCTAGCGAGTACCCTCACATCGTAACGAATAACGTCAATGGCTGGGCCAACCTTCTCTGCTATACCCAGGTCACCTCACAGCAATACAAACATATATGGGAATAACGTCAATGGCTGGGTCAACCTTCTCTGCGGCTGCCAGTACTGAAATGCTCATAGTATAACCGAGATGTACCAATATACAAGCACACTCATGATCAGATGCTAACACACAATGACGTGTTAACATACGAACACTCATCAACAAGGCAAGTTATGCGGCTGCTAGCACGGGACCGACCGGTTCGTGGTGTTTGATCCACCAATACAAAGACGAGGTGCACCCGCCCGGCAAACGCTCACATGATACAAGACGACGCGGTTAGTACCTCGTCTTGGGGGTTAGTACGCGTAGACCATCCTACGTAATGCACAGATCCCCGAAACGACGAATGGAGCTCATTGCGTGACACGGCATGGTATGGTGTGGCATGGTATGATGTGGCATGGTATGGCATGGTATGGTGCACAGATTACTCTGTTTGTTCATGGTTCGGTGATATGCCATTTCCACATTCCAGTCGACTAAACACCTAACGGTTCGTGTAATTTGGTTAAAATCTTGTGATTCGTAACATTTGGTGAACATTTACTGATTGGTTATATTTGGTTTAAACGGATTGATTTGTCATGTTGGTTTTGGTGTTTCCGGAATCATGTTTCAACATCTTTCTTTAGCTGATTTCAGCGTAATCCTCACTGTATTCGAATCGAGGAATCAGGCGCAGGAACTGTGTGAGGGTCTTTATGGTAGGCGCATTTATACTGTGTGTATGATTAATATATATATATGTTACAATCGAGAATTCAGGCGCAGGAGTGGGGTGAGCGGTGTCTTCACCCTCTCAGCGTTTGGCCAGAAGCACTACTCACTTCGAGTGTACCGTGTGCCTCGCTATGTGCACACATTCAGCATCTATGGCAACTAGCCCGAATCGGCATCGCGCGTGGCACACCCCTCTCTATCCGCATGCACCTTTCCATTGGTATGCCCTCACCATCCGTATGCCACTCTCCACTCGTGTATGTCGTCACCACCCGCTGCGCCATTCGCCAAGGCTCGCGCTTCCGCTTTGAAGACAACAGTTGAGAACGCGAACAACCCCGCTGGTTACTGCGCTGGCGCTTGTGCTGCCGGTGTCGTGCCCAGCGGCACCTCCTGCACAGTCTCCAAGCTCCGGCATACATGCGAGCCAGCGTCGTGTTCGCTGGGCAACTGGAGCAACCCAAGCCCTGCTTGTATTCCGGACAAGTGCTACTTCGACAATCTTACGATAGTCGACTCCGGCGGTGCCGTGGTCACAACTTACCCGATTCCTAGTGCGCCTCTGCCTGGGTACTCTCCGAACGGAAAGTGCACGATGTGTAACGATCCCAGCTCGTTTCTGCAGACGACGGACTTCCACGGTGATGAGACATTTGCCATATATGGGTCGTTTCAAAATGGTGGGGATGTTTATATGGGTTGTTTGTGGTATTGTGTGGCGCGGCATGCAATTGCATGTACATACATGTGTGAATGCTTGCTGACGACGGACTTTTGGTGACGGGTTAGCACCCATTAGCAAGCGTAGTGTTGACTGGACAGGTCTAAGCAAATGCGCATCCCAGCATCCAGTTTTCTCATCCTTGGCGACGCAGGCTCTGACATTACCGGCATCTCCAACGTTGCGAGTGCCGCTGCGTGTTGCGAAGCGTGCTACAACTACGTCGGGACTGAGCAGTGCCTTTATTGGACCTGGAAGATAAACTCTAAGAAATGCTGGCTCAAGGCAACCGAGGGACCATTAGTTGTAAGAAAGAAGTTCCCATAAGTTCCCATAATTTACCATTAATGACCGTATTGCCATCTATTGTGATATACTATAATATATAGTTGCATCTGTGACCATTAGTTCGCAAGCGAGAAGGATGGTTGGTCGTTCCGCCAAGCCTACAATACTGGAATGCCGCGCCTCTGGCCCCTTGCCTGAGCCAAATTGCGTTACCATAGGAGCGCGAGTGGCCTCAATCCCAAAAACTAAAACCATAACAACTAACGATTATAACCTAACTAGTGTATCAGTCCACGTATAGTACTTGAGTCAATATAACTCCTAACACAACTCTGTACCAATCCAAGGTTGAGGTAAAAAGAAGAGAGCTGCTTTGGTTCATGTACAGTCTATTCCTCGGAAATGTGTCATCTGTCCGTTGTTGTCACATTATCGTCATCGCACGTTGAACCTCAATTCATTTCGCCTTTGTTCCAAAACAAATAAAACAAATCATCAAAAATCACCCAAAAAGTCATCAAAACATGTCTAGCATTCACAAATGACTGACCACGCATCACAGCAAAGAGGTGCTCAAGACGGCGCTGATTCGTCTCCCAGTGTCCGGCGCATGCCTGGAGTAGGCTGAACTCCATTTCTACGGAGTAAGGTTTAGACCCAAAGGATCCAGCTGCACAGCATTTCGATTATTCAAGTTGTCAAGTCAAGTTCTCATGGTTTATCATGTTTTAGGTTTTTATCATGGGGTACCCAAAGCATGCTTCATATATTTCCGTGTTATACGCTATAACCATGACTATGACTGTGACCATGACTATGACTATGACTATGACTATGACTATGACTATTGATATCCAAATGCGTTGCCAGAGGAGCGCGAGTGGCCACAATCCCAATCACGCCAACGGTATTTCAGGCCCCCCATCCCCCCCATCCCCCCCCATCTCGCCCATCTTCGTTGCAGCCAGCCTGGCAAAGAGTTCTCTGCTGCTAGTTTAAGACCTGGGATATCAGTTTTATCCTCTCGCGGTGCGTATTGGATCTTTGCCTGATTCTGTTGAATACAGCTCAATTCGCCCAACACGCTGGAGCGATGAAGCCTCTTGAATTTGCCACCTCCCACGTTGGTACACCTCTTGGAACTTGCTACGCCCACATCTGATCATGCCCTGCATTTTGTCGCAGGCAATCTATGCTTCGGCAAGTCCAGCATACCCAATCACTGTAAGAGCGGATCGACTGTCGCTAGCGGATATTCCTGCGTCTTTTCGCATCAGCATAAAGCTTGCGAGACGAAGACTTGCACCGAAGGTTGTGTCGTAGCAATGCAATCATGTATGATAATAATGCACCGCACAAGACCCACCCGTGCGACGAAGACTAACCCAGCCTTATAACGGCGACTGTGACCTTACTTTTGCATGGAAGGGGCGTGGAATGGCACAGCTTCTGTAGCGTGCACGCCGAGTGTGTGCAGGTGATGGGAGCGACAACACTTCGCGTGCCCCTCAGACCTAACCTGAACTTAAGCGCTTCCTCGGGCGGGAAACCTTAAGCGGAAAATCTAGACAATGCGCACGATATCCACGGGGAAGAGTGCCATTTCTGAACGCATATACAATGGCATCCCACAGTTTCCGACACTAGTTCAAAATCCTCCTCGACATCATCCATTTCCGCAAGCCTAACCTCAACCTGGCCTCGAACAAAGCCCACACCGCCAAGAACGACGCTGCCGCCGTCACCACCCTACCACATTCAAGACCGGATCAAAACAAACGAAGATCTTGAACATGTTGGCATGGAAACGTTGATCACATCGAATGTGCATATCCCACTTCCTAACGCCAATCTCGCATATAGTGCTTGCACGCCTGACTCATGCAACAGCGGCATCGGCATGCCTCACCGATCTCCGATTCGGCACATGCAAAGGCGAAAGCTGCAAACACACCGGTCACGATGATTACAGAACTACATCAAGCCTAGAGAGAGAGAGTTAACCCCATCTTTTCATCAGTTCTGAGCCAAAATTCGAAACTTTTGGTGATTACACAGCTCCATCCCCGCAGTACTGAGCATTTGATGTCCAACATACATTTGCACAACACTATTCAACATGCATTCGCAGCGCTCATGCAAGTCCAGACGTCCCACCTGTGCATAGTAATCTTGAGTCGCACATCGTGTACACACCACCACCACCAACGACGACGACAATGGATCATCTTTGCTGTTCCAACGGAAACCAAGCTGGGTTCCACCACGTTTCGTTTTGGCTCAGAACATCAGAGAAAGATGTCCTCGATTAGGGGGGTCTATTGTATATGAAGGGGGGGTCTACGTCGCGATGATGGCAGGTTTGCTCGTCATTTGCACGACAGCATTACCGATACCTAATGCGAAACCCAACCCATTGAAGAAAGCCACATGAAGACAGTGGGACGATCTTGTCGGGTAACACCGAGATCTTGACAACATCAG
>Ga0099797_101102_pt1 | contig 15138 bp, 19 predicted proteins | sample Uncmet_Sort48C_1_FD_89871 | JGI IMG/M metagenome (GOLD analysis project Ga0099797, IMG submission 89871) | Marine eukaryotic communities from CALCOFI LINE 67, Pacific Ocean - C012_Sort48C_1 | ecosystem: Environmental > Aquatic > Marine > Oceanic | place: Pacific Ocean: Monterey Bay | collected... | reverse complement strand
GTGTGTTCCCTCTGCCCTGGAGGCTGTGCACTGTAGGGTCGTTATGTCAGGCTTGGGCTTTAGGTTGTGCAAAAGGAAATATGAGAGTAGCAAAAAGAGTGCTCGCAGACTCAAGATGGCTCCGCGTCTCAAAAAGTCAGCTGCAAACCATTTCAGGAAACGTGTACGAATTAAGTGTCAGGTGGAGTTTCCCATGTACAGTGGGAACAAGGGAAAGGGCAAACCGCGTAGCCTGATGTGATGAGGAAACTGAGCTCTGCTGCAATATACGCCAGCGCACTCGAGATGCCAGACGTAGGGTTTGCACAGCTGGGAGTTTTGAAATGCGTGTGCTTAATTCGTGAAGATGCCCGGAGTGCTTGAAAATTGGCTTTGATGCGGCTTTTCATGATGCTCGAAAACAGCGTGCATCCGTTAAGCATACTTACGTCTTCAGGAGGAACGTGTAACGGCCACGGTACATGCTTCGGCGGACGAGCCGGCAACGGCACCTGTGCTTGTAAAGAAGGCTACGCGGGGGCTGCTTGCGACAAAAGTCTCCCATGCAGCCCAGGGCAGGCACACAAACAACTCTTGATCACACCCTTGATCCTAGGTGCACACTGAGAGATCCAAGGCAGGTGCTAAGAGATCCAAAGTAAATGCTGATTCAAGAAATGACATGCATGTTATCTATCTCTTGCGCCGCCACGTGCGTTTAGTCGTGTTTGGCCTAACTAGGCTTGAGCCTTTTGTGTGAGGAATGCCAATGCTCGCTGCGAAGCACGTAATGCCCTGCGTCGGCATGACTTGAATGCCCTGCGTCGGCATGACTTGAATGCCCTGCGTCGGCACGACTTGAATGCCCTGCGCCGGCATGACTTATGCCCTGCGTCGGCATGACTTGAATGCCCTGCGTCGACATTACTTGAATGCCCTGCGTCGGCATGACTTGAATGCCCTGCGTTGGCATGGCAGGCAAAGCTTTCGAATGACGTATGTCAGCCGTGCTCTGCGGGGCGAGCAAATCCGGACGGATCCGGAACTTCGTGCATTGAGTGTGCGATCGGGCATTTATCAGCCTCAAACAGCACGCCGGTATGCAAGCTTAGTTAACACGCTCTTGCTACTCGTAATACTGCCACTCTCCTCCCACAACGCACAGTTGTGCTTTTTGCTCCCACTGCTCGCAGTTGCCATTATAGCCCATTGCCCTCACACGCCTCCCTGCCCTGCTTCCGTCACTATACTTGAGCTCATTGCCGATTGCTCCCGCCGATTGCTCCCGCCGCTTCCACTGTTCTCACTGCTCTCGCCAATCACACTGCAGCTACGCTGGCCGGCATCGCTCCTATATAAGCATTCGGCACAATTTTAACAAATATTCATGAACAGGTACGCAATTTTAATGATTGTGAGAAAGTAATTAGCTTAATGAGTGCCAATGCAAGTGGTTCAGCTTGATGGGGCGGTGCCTATGCAAGTGAACGCTACCTATGCAAGTAAAGAGAGCTTAATACTTGTTCAAACAATGATGGCAGGATTACCAGTTAGGTGACGAGAGGAACAGCTAACCGGCTGAGGTTATTCCCTTCCAGCTAAGTAGCTGAGGTTAGCCATCCTGTGCAGCGTGTAGCTTGCTGAAATAAGGTGAGAACGATCTCTCTTCTCGGGTGTGTATGAAACAAATCACTTCGTGTACAAGATGTGTTTAGAAATGCGGTCCGGAGCAGTACGTGCGGCGTACAGCACGGTGCAGTGGCAGGACTGTGTGCGCCATGACAGCGTCAGAGATGTTTATCAGATTTATAGCAATGCGCAACTTGATTTGAATCAAATTCGGGAGGAATGCAGTCGGTGTCCGATTGGCACTTATGCATTAACACGCGGTCAGACACAATGCAAGCGTTGTGAAAAGGGCAAGGTGGCAGACTCCGCGGGTTTGAGTTCGTGCGTTGCTTGTGAGGTATGCTGCTTCTCGCCAACCCAAACTCGTTACTTAATCCAGTCTGACTAACATCAATTAGCCCCCTCGGGATCGGACATGCACGGGGGTTTACACTGGGTAGCATCCGAGTGGCTAGGATTCACGAAGTGAGTGCGCGGACGTGCGTATCAGCCTCGGCAGGGGACATCACGACAAGAAAGACTTCGATCAGTGGCTCCACACCATCGACAGCTACCAAGACGGCGGCGCAATGTCGATATCGATTCTGAACCCAACCTCATCCCGGACAACGACGATTTCCAATAATCCGATAGTCATCGAGTGCTGCCTCATTTGCTGCCATCAGTCACAGGATGCTTCAACACTGACGATGTCTTCCTTCAGCACGGCTTTCCGTCAGCACCTACCACTGCCTTGCTCATGGCATCATGGACATCATGGAATCCTCATGCTGTCGCTCACGCTGTACACATTGCATCCGACAAGCAGCCACCGGCATCACCCCGCGGGACCTCATGTCACATCAAACCTAAAGAGAACGATCTCGAACATATCTGGCAGGAAATTTTGATCACAATGAATGTGCACATCCACTACCTGATATGCTTCACACTACCTAGCTGTGACATCCCACGACCTGGTACCAGTTATGCTTGCAGCGCACAGAAACATGCCCTTTCTGAGGCGGGTCGTATTTCCAATGTTAACCGGACACGCTGCGTGGCCTGTCCAAGTGGGAAAGCTGGTCAAACACGGTGCACACCCTGTGAAAAAGGCAAGGTGGCAACCTCTTCGGGCTTAGTTTCCTGTGCTGCTTGTGAGGTGCAATGATTCCCGCCCTTGCTCTAGCCAATGAATACCATCAACAGCAGTGCCGTATCCTACTGTGCCGTTGACGCCCAAGGACGTCAGCAACCCTCGACGAGCCTACCAATTTCAACAGCTGGACAGCAGACTCCTCCTCGCCTCTAGACTAGACTGATCTCATTAAGCCACGTCCCGCCGTAATATCCAACGCCGTGCTGGGTTTTACCTTATGAGGTTGCGCGGATTCAAAATGTTCCGAGTATTAAACAAGATCAATAGATCTCAATCCTAAGGTTTGCACTTGCGGCGGAAACATGCCCTTTCTGAGGCGGGTCGTATTTCCAATGCCAATCGAACACGCTGTGTGGCTTGTCCAAGTGGCAGGGCTAGCATACTGCCCAAAGGCGCAAGCACATGCCAACGATGTGACGCCGGGACATACACTTCTACAGAGGCATCAACTAAGTGCATTGCATGCCCCAAAGGCACGTACTCTGCATTGATGGGAAGTAGCAGCTGTAATGAATGCCCCAAGGGACGGCATGCTTTTGCAACTCGAAGCTACCAGTGTCGTGACTGCGCTGCAGGAACCTTTGCTGCCTCAACGCGCAGCAAGGAGTGCAAATTGTGCCCCGCCAGCAGTTTTTCAGCTGATAGCGGCGCGCACGCCTGCACACGTTGCCCTCTTCAAAGCGTTGGGCCAGAAGGCTCGTTTTCTATGAATCTTTGCCAATGTACACCGGTGGCAGAGCTTGTAATGGTCGCCGGCAAATGCACACCGTGCCCCAAAGGGACCTTGTGCTCTGGAGGATCCACGACCGAGACGGAGAAAGGCTTTTGGCGGGCTGATGACGACAAACCTGGGTTTCTCAAATCACAGCTGGACCTTTTGGGCGTCTCAGCGAAGGTGTACGACAAGGAACCGTGGAGAACCCCTTTTAGTGGCGCCTTCAGCTCTGCCATTGAGTCGGTCACGCTGACTGGTTCCGGATCTACAAAAGTTGACACAATACAGCAGGGGAAATCCTCGACGGTGTCGATGGAGGTTGGCTTCACAGTGACAGTCCCAGTAGGGATTGATACGGCAGCGGTGGTTGAACAAAGGCTCATGGCATCGCAACCGAAGAGCCGTCGTGCTTCTTTGGTGAGCGCATTGACGACGAATCTCAATGCAAAGGGTTTGAATGCGTCATCTTTCAAGCTGGGAGTGGGAACATTGAAAGTTATTCAGAAGGCTGAACCTATTGCTGCTTCTGGCGTCACGTACAGCTGTCCGTTTCCGCTCAACTGCAAGCCGGCTGGAAATGACTCCCTGTGTACGCTTGGTAAGCTGCGCCATTGCCATTGACACCACAATTCACTTTCATGTCCTTATCGAAGGAGCGACAGGACCGGCATGCAGTCATTGCATTGATGGATATAGATTACAGGTGAACAGATGTGAGAAATGCCCCGCAGGTGCAGGCATCGCGGAGCTCCTCGTAGGCCCCTTCCAGACTACTTACCTGACGTACTTCTCACCTAAATTGCACAGGCGACACGCAAATCCTCGTGGTATTTGTGGCAGCTGTCATCTTCATGGTGTATTACCTCATCGGCAACGTCACCAAAATGTTGTTGACTGCAGCGTTCTACGACACTGATGAGCCTGACGTCACGTTTGCGCTATTTGTCCCACCAAACTACGCGGCACTCAGCGCTCGTGAAGTGAAAACAACAATCGCAAAAGTCTTCTGTGTGACAAGTTACATGTGGGCTGTAGAATATGCCACAGGCATTAGACAGTTCGCGCCCCGGAACTTGTGGCACATGCGGTCCTTAAACACAGGCAGAGAGATATCGCTGCGGGAATTGCACGCTTGCATCAAAACATTGAGCGAGTTCGCAAGCACCTGCGGCCTGGATGGCCGCAATTGCCCACTCAGCCCATTGGAGGCAACTAAGGTAAAGCACCGAGGGGTGTTTTGTGTACAAAATGACCCAAATGAATACGAACCGATACGAGATGATCATGAGGAGCCACCGCCATTGTGTCATGGGGGGCTGGAGCGGGATGATACAAGTCGTATAAGGGCCATACTAGAGCACCTTGAATGCAAGATTGCAGAAGACAATTCTCGTGAAGTTAAGGTGGACTCATCTTGTTTTTTCGACATTGTCTGCAGCAGTCTGCCAGAACATGACAAAACTCTAAAGAAGGTGAAAAGGGCATATGATCAGCACTTAATCCTCGAAGAGATGTACGCCGAGCATAAACTGGAAAGGAATGTGGTCTCTGGCGAAACCTCGTGTCTTATTGGTGCTTTTGCGGTTGCAAACAAGGATGAAGACGCACTTGCCGAATACAAGGATGGCGAGGACGCACACGCTCAAAACAAGGATGAAGACGCACTTGCCGAATACAGGGATGGCGAGGACGCACACGCCCAAAACAAGGATGCAGACGCACTTGCCGAACACAAGGATGTGGATGCACTTGCCGAATACAAAGATGACGGCCAAGGTCACTCCATGGGAGCCGTCGATATGGAATGTAAGTCAACGTCGGATCAAAACATTGCACCTGGCCCTGATGCAGCGCGTGTTGATTACATCCAGCATATGGTCAACGCAGTACGAGACAGCACCCACGCATGCTGCGATCATTCTTATCACACTGCATGGATGGTTCGCAGGGTATTCCTTGGTTGTACCCAAATCATCATCGGCCATTTGCAAGTCATGACGGGTGCGTTACGAGTCATGGCATTGCGCTGCCTTATGGTCGTTTGCAGGTTTTGCATTCAATCTCGACGTTGACTGGCCTCATGAATTCACAGAATTCGCAAGCTACTTTCGCTTTGTCAACTTGGATATGGTGATGCTCTTTTTGCTCCCTGCTAGTTTTTCGCAGTATCATCGATGCCAGTATCGAGGGGGAGGGGAGCTGACGGTGTCAGTATCACCAAATTAGGCTGATTCAGCACGGGTAGAGTAGAGGAAGCAGCCGTGGCGGTTCAGCCACATCAGGCAGTTAATTGAGTCAGCACAGCGTCATGTGTAAGTTATGATGAAGTAGCTTTGTTGGTACACGCGATTGATTCAACATGGGTGGGGAAGTGCTTTGTCAGCACAGATACGTGAGGCAATTGATTTAGTGCGGGAATAGGAAGTAGCTTGTTTCTGCAGCTGTGCCGTTAGCTGTACTCCTCTCCATCTTACTGTTATATGGATGCAGGTCGCCCCTATGGCTTGCTTTGGTGGCATAAACTTCTATCACAGCATGGTACACACAGCCACTATCACTTACCCGAGCGTGACGTTCTGTCGGTGCTAGACGTTTCAGCTCACAATGCCGCTAGTGCTATCGTGTTTTCTGGCTCTTGGCGCTCGCATCGCACAAGGCTGCTCCCTCATTGATGATTGGAAATCGCTTACACCGTCAATGATATTCAAGGCCGCTGTGAACAGTCACAAGTTTCGCAATGACAATCCCAATCGCAGGTAATCTTTCTCGTTTTCCCAGCGTGTTCGGCCGCAGCACTCAAAATATTCATAGCTAGAGACATTGGTGGTGTTTCGTATCTTCAAGCTGACTACCAGCTGGTGTATGCTGACTCAGAATGGGTGAAGTACTCAATAATTGCCATCATGGGCATCATGCTTTTCCCGATTGGGTTCTCGGCGCCCCCATTTCACCTCAGGGTGATTCAGATCTACTGACCCTGCTTGTTGCACAGGTGCCCACTCCTCTACTTCATCGTGCTAAAGCGGTCCCGTCACAAACTGTGAGTTTTCCTTGTAAAGGCATAGACTATTTGTTGGACATGCTCGTGTTTACGTGCTCGTGTTGTTCACTCCACTGTGTGTTTGCAGATATAACGATATAAAGACAGTTGATAGAATCGGATTCCTATGCGAGCTCTATAGACCTCCGTATTATTACTGGTTGGTAACATTTCCAGCATGCTGTTCCAACAGCCAATGTCTTTTGACGAATTCAGTCATTTGAAGCTTTTGAGTCTTCGCGTACCTGCACAGTTGGTGGAAATGATCAGAAAGCTGCTACTCACCGGTTGCTTGCTCTTCGTGGGGCCGAGCTCAATGTTTCAGTTGGCGGTTGGGATGATCGTTGCCTCCATCTTTTTGGCTATGATGCACAAGGAGCTGTGCGGCTGCTTTCCACTTGACTTACGTTTAACCCTCACTTCACCTCACTTTCAATAACTAACCCTCGTTCTCTTAGAACTGGCCATATTTCCGACCTAACTACAACTTGCTCGCCTTCGTCTCCAACATCAGTGCCGTGCTCACACTTACTCTTGCGATGGTTATCAAATGGGGTTTAAATGCTAAGCCCGGTGCTATACTACCCGAGAATGAGAAATTCGAACAGCCACCACCAGTGCTGCTGGTCTTTGTGAACGCAGCAGTACTTGCGATTGCAGGTAGGGTTAGGGAAGAAACCATTGTTAGGCTGTCTTTTGTAGGAGCAACGTGGCACAAATCTAATCTAGTGCATCTATCCCTGTGAGTTCATCCTCACCTCGCGTTTCTCCTCATCAGTTGGAATTGGGTTTTACTGGATCCGACATTGGGTGAAGGTCGTTCTAATGTGGGCGAAACGAATCTATCACCGCTACCACGAGTTGATGGGCGAAACCCGTAAGCTACGCAGGAACATTGACAGCACTACAAATGACAACGCAGACAACGCAGACAACGCAGACATGTGGATTCCGCAAAGTGTGGGGATCAGAGGTGAGTTGGAACACAACGATGGACAAATGGACATGAGTAGCGGCGCTCAAATTGAGCTGCGTTGCTGGCAACCAACAGTCTCACATTCTGAAGGCACAGAGGGCGCTGTGGCATGTGATGTGCAGATCGAAGCAGATGATAAACTGCACGCTCCACAGGTGTGCATGGACGTGGCTGCAGGTGTGATTGCGGTGGATGATACCAACCAGAACCTTGAAACCATGGTGACAAACCCGCTCTGTAAGCTGCAGATGTAGTGCATCCATTCAAGAGGCTCATTGATGTGCGACCTAAGTCCAATTTCAACGTGGCACCAGACTTGCGGCGCGACGTAGCTAGAGATGAGCTATGTGGGCAGTTCATGCCAGTTTGGGACTTGAGCCAGAATTATCGCGGGCCGTCTCAAGCTTGCCTCTGATGCCCTTGCCACCCATCTCTGTTGTGAAGCTGCTTGCCCCCAGTGCATCCCTGCCACAGTGCCCCGCCGCTTTTGCTGCTTCTTTCACCGTGCCCACCGAAGCCACATTCCCCCTTGCCCTGGAAAGTTCTCTTTTGGATCTCTGCCCTCGGGCCTTGCCGGTTCCTGCCACGTGACATGCACGAACCACCTTGCTCATCAGCCGCTTGTAACTGCTGTCCCTTCCTGTCGCATTCCGCTGTGCCCACCCTTCAGTTGCCGTGCAGCACGGCCCAGTCGTGCAGCACGGGAGTCGTGCTGCACGGCCAAGCCGCACAGCCTCGAACCATTCGCGTCCTGTCTGCTTCGGCTCGTTCTGCGCGGGCTGCTGGCGCTGGTTTCCTCACTTGTTTTGCTTGGCGACTGCTGCTGCCTCTAGCTGCAGTCAGCAGATGCCCCACAGGTTCGGTGTGGAGCAGGATCCGAGATTGTTTCGCGTCACTTGTTTGGTGTGACGGATTGGCATGCATCACCCCACCTGTTTGGTGTGGAGTGTGCTCCTCTTCACCCGTGCTTGTTCTCAAACTGTTTCTGTTTTCACGACAGCCTTCCTGCCCGTGAATTCTTGCACACTCACCATGCTTTGTCGCCCTTTCCGCTTTTCCCGCCTCGGGCCGCCATCATGTGCAGTTGGCCTGGATTTGCGGAATGCGAAAAAGCGCGAAAAGAACCCACCTCGGTGCGCTTTCTTCTAGACATCGAACGCTCTGGAAAGATGAAAGCCCGTGGAATCAAGCAGGGATTCAAGGAAGACAAGGAGATTGCAGATGGCTTCGACTCCAACTGCTTCTCTCATGTGGCCAAGCTTGCTTCGGCCTGCACTGCAATTTTTCGGCCAAACAGAAAAGGAAGAAGATTGGCGCTCAACGATGTTTCTACAACGTTTCTTCAATCACTAACATGCCCTGAAGGAATGGTCAAACACCTCTCCATGAAGAATCCTATCACTGGAGAGATGCTCCACTTTCGGCAAAATGGCACCATCCATGTGCAAGCATCAACACCGGTCCGATGGGAAAACATGATCGCTCCATGCATGGTTGGAAGAACAAGGCTTTGAAAGAGGAAAGAATGAAAAGTCCGTCTTCTATCACAAGGAGAAGGATCTGCTTCCACTTCTCTGCGTGGACGACTGCCTCGTTGATGGACATGAGGAAGATGCCAACTGGATCTTCACGCTGCTTTTGAAATCTGATTTTAGTGTGGTTCATTCCCGTTCTGAAATCAGAATGAGCACGGTAAAATCGGATTCCACTTGGAAGTGGAATCCGATTTTGAATGCAGCTGAAATCCGATTTACTATCGAAAATCGGATTTTCGTTGCAAAATCCGATTTCAAAAGCCTAGCAAAAAATCGGATTTCTCAAACCACTCCCAAAAAAAATCGGATTTCACGAACGGCAAAATCCGATTTCAAGTTGCAATTAGAGAAGATGCGGCCACGATGCCAGCATGCTGAAACCGCGGCGATTGTCATCGCCAGACTTATTGAGAGATAGTATTTGACTGACTGACACCTAAACCGTCTCGATTAGCTCGATGGCGCGATGAAAAGTCATCGCCAGCACACAATCTGTGATCTCTGCTTTTTTAGTATGAAAGCTGGCATGCCAATCTCACTCATTTGTGTTAGAACACATCATCATCTTTGCAACTAAAAAACAATGAGAAGAAAAACCCCTACAGGTTTTGAGAAAAAAAAGCACAAGCGCCATTGAAGCCTGCTCAGCCGGTGAGTCTCCTGCTTGCCCAAGATCTTTGTGAAAAGATCGGCAGCGTTGTCTTTCGTGTCGACATGCACAGGACGCAGAATGTTCTTGTCCCGAAGAGTTTGGGCCCATTTCTGCCGCACGTCGATGTGCTTGGTCTTGGTCTTGTGTGCCGTGTCGTCAACAAAGACCTCTGCAGTAGAGTTGTCCATTTGCAGGTCAACAGGCGACGGAAAAGAGATTCCCATCTCATCTGTTGAGCAAGAAAGCGCCAAGATGCTGCAGGTCGCATTTGCCGCTGCACAGATTTCTGCAGCTCCGGATGATGTGTCGGCATGAGCTTCACCGACATCCGGGTGAGCGAAGGCCACCAAAGAAACTTTGGAAGTCCAATCCACGGGCGCATCATTTTCTGTTGTGACATAGCCATTTTGATCACGGCGTTTGTTTTGAACTTCGTGATTGCCCCCGAAGCCTGAGTCGCAGAAGAATTCCTAGTAGTGGGTGCAAAATCTTGTCGCAGAGCCAGATTCTTGTCTGTGTGAAGAGGTGCTCGAAGCGCAAAGTCTTTGGCGCCTTTGAGACATCCAAAACAACACTTTGCGGCGTCGAATGCAGACTTGGCAAGATTCGCCATGCGTTGGGCGCTCCGTGAATGAGCAAAAGCAACATCGGGCCTGCACGTGTTGACAAGCCATCCCAAGCATCCCACCGCAGTCATGAACTTCTTGCGGAGTTCACAGTTGAGCGGTTCCGAGGCGTGAATTTCTTGCGAAATTGGAGTTGCCCGCTTCTTGAGGTCTTCGAACTCGAGCATCTTGAGAGTCGCAGAGATGCACTTGGTCATGGAGAGGTAGATGCAATCATCATCCACAGACGTTTCCATGCCAAGATGGTCAAGCGGACTGTCGGCGCTGAGCCATTCTCCTTCTTTGCACTCGAAGCGGTTGTCGAGCAATTCGAAGATCCAATTGGCATCCTCCTCGTTTCCATCAACGAGGCAGTCGCCCACGCAGAGAAGTGGAAGAAGATCCCTTTCCCTGTGTTAGAAAACAGACTTTTCATTCTTCCCTCTTTCGAAGCCTTTTTCCTCCAACCATGGAGCGATTGCATTTTCCCATCGGACCGGTGTTGATGCTTCTCCACAGATGGGGCCATCCTGCCGAAAGTGGAGCATCTCTCCAGTGACAGGATTCTTCATGGAGAGGTGTTTGACCATTCCTTCAGGATGTTTCAGTGATTGTGAAAACGCTGTAGAAAGGGAGCGTTTCATGGGAAATTTGGCCACTGGTGCAATTTGGAGGGGGGGTCCTGAAGGCTGGTCAAGGTCACCGAATTCCAGTCAACTCACCACATGAGGAAGGCACACGAACCACATGCCATTGAGGAAATGAACGGTTGCTTGAGGCCGCGGGGGTAGGTGGGCAGAGGTGGTGATCACCCCAGTAACCAGATTTCCCATGAAACGCTCCCAAACGTCTTTGAGCGCCAATCTTCTTCCTTTCCTGTTTGGTCGAAAAATTGCAGTGCGGGCCGAAGTGAGCTTGGCCACATGAGAGCGGTGCCCAGTTGAAGTCAAAGCCATCTGCATTCTCCTTGTTTTCCTTGAAGCCTTGCTTGATTCCACGGGCTTTCATTTTTCCAGAGCGTTTGATGTCCAGAAGAAAGCGTGCCGAGGTGGATTCTTTTCTCGCTTTTTCGTGTTCCGTAGATCCTGGCTCCAGTCGAGTCAGCACAGTGCCCTCCAAGGAAGAGAGCTCCTTCTCAAAAGCTTCTATTGTTGAATTCCGTTGAGGTCCAGCGAGAGCGCGCTTCCAAGACATGTCTTTTTGTGCTGCACAAGCCATGCAGGATGAAGCTCGAAGATGCAGGGCGTTGTCGCCCGGGTGAGTGCTTTCCAAGTCCTTGATGGCCTTGTCAAGCTTCCGATCAAAGAGATCGTGCTGATCCGCAAGGTCATTGAGAGCCTCAATTTGGACCATGAAAACATGCTGCGGAGCGGCATTTCTTGGGCGTGATGAAAGCCCAGTCGCATCCCAACAACCACCGTTGAGCCCTTCGCTCTCAGGTGATGCTTCCTCTTCGAGGGGAGCACATTCAGTCACCGGAGTGCCGGGTTGTTGTGCCGGGTTTTCAAAAGATTGAACACCCAAAGACTCAATTTCCACATTTGGCGAGTCTTGAAAGAGAGCTTCGAGGTCTTCAGAGTCTTGATCGTCGCCCAATGGTGCCGAGAGATGGGAGTCCCGGTCGTCGTCAATGGATGGCACCCCCTCAGACGGAATGGACACTTCGAGATCAGTTGCCGGAGAGGCATTCTGAGTTGGTGCCGAGGCGCTGCGCTCCACACTGTTGCAGGAGCCGATCTCGAAGATGACGCTGCGCGATCGGACCAATCGATTTTGATCCAGCAGCACTGTGCAGTTTGTAGAGAAAGGACTTTCAAAGCCCAAGAGATTCCCCACTTCTGCCTTCCTTGTTGATGACCCTAGCCGCTTTAGCTTTTTGCGGCGCGCCTTGCTCGCATGAACATGGGAGGTCGTGAAGAAAGGGCGGATGTGATCGATGAAAGGCTGTTCGCCACAAATCATCTCGTGTGGAGTGAGATGATTCCTTGAAGCTGCAGTTGCCATCCGCAAATCGACATGCATGGCATGTTCCACAGCGCAGGACATGAGAGAAAGAGGCGCCCCGGTCTTGACGAGATGAGTCCGAGCGGCGGCCCACATGAAGTTGCAGACCTTCTCCGCTTCATTCAGACTCTGGTCCCTTGGAGGAATCTTCACACAGTTTGTTCCCATCTTGATTGCCGAGTCCTTCACATGCTTCATTGAACCACATCCATCACTGCAAACGGTGCACTTGCACGGAAGCTTGTGCACTCCATTCATGACAGCGATTTGTCGAAAGGATTTTCCATTTTCCTTCTTCGATCTTTGGTCCACCTTGAACTTGGCTTGAGACTTGAGGTCGATGAAGACAAGAGAGGTTTTGTAGTCACCACGGACAGGGTCGTCGTAGTCTTTGTTGTCCACAAACATGACTTCGAATGGGCGCAACTTTTCCAAATCGAGGCATGGAACTTTCTACAGCCCTAGATCTCGGCCTGCAGTGGCTAGATTGAAGTCCAGCTCTTCTTCATCGATGTCCTCAGCCTCGTCGTCTGCAGTGGCATCGTCCTTGGAGTCTGAGACCATGTCAGGCACGTCCTCATCGGAGTCTTCACCAACTGCGAGAATTTTGGAAGCGCAGTGAGAAACCGATGGGGCCTGCTACACTATGGAGGAGGGCTCCGATTGAGTGAAGCCGTCTTTGATGTCCATGGTCTCAATCACCATGTTGGTCTTGTGTGAAAGACCCTTCTGATGAGCTTTTCCAATTGGACACGCAGCGCAATCGGCTTCAGGGAGAGCCGCTTGTTTGTAGCTCCTTGTGACTCCAAGAGTTTGAAAGATCTCATCCCTCGATGAGTGATTGAACATCTCATGAAGAATCTCAGCTGCAGCTTTGTCCATGACTCGCTTCACAGCTTCGACAGGACCGTTCTGAACCATTGGCTCAGAATCAGCGCTATCCCTAACAGTCTTTGGACGGGAACTTCAGAACATTGCCGTCTCCGAGTTGGAGTTGAACTTTGTGTGCACCACCTGGAGTGTAGCCGAACAGACCATTCTCATCGAAGTGGAAGTGCCACCCATCCTTGTGAAGCTTGCCGAGAGAGAAAATGGATGATGTGACGGAGTCGAGTTGATCGACCCCAACAATGTTTCAATGCTTCAGGACGGTGAGGACCAATCTGAAGTGGTTGTAGAGCAGAGCACAGCTGGATGCTGAATGCAGTCGGTGGTTCGGAGAACTTGGTGCTGATGACGATTTGAAGTGCGTGGCGACCTAGTTAGGCAAAGGTGCAGCCGGCCAACAGTGTTCTCAGATTCGTCTACTGAGGATAGTTGACCGTGAAAAGTCAGCTCATAAGGCACAATCTCACGTCACACCGGGAGTCCAACAAATTGATTGTTTCTATTTTTGCGTGAGATTTGCACCAAGGTTGCACTGCTCTAAAGATAGTGACAGAAACCTAACCATTGCAACATTGGCCCAAATGGCCTGTTCTCATGAGAACAAAAAGAGTCGAGATGTGAGCACCGGCCAGGGTCTAGAGCGGAGTTCCCCATGAAGCGAGGGCGGCGGTGCAGCGCCATGAAAATTTAATGTGCCAGGCGCGGGCGGTTGTAGGTGTCTGGTAGATTTCAAATGCTGCAAACTTCGCAAAAAGTTCATGACGGCGGTGGGATGCTTGGGGTGGCGTGTCAACACGGGCAGGCCCGATGTTGCTTTTGCCCATTCACGGATCGCTCAGCACATGGCGAATCCTGCCAAGTCTGCTTTCGACGCCGCAAAGCACCATTTTGGACATCTCAAAGGCGCCAAAGACTTTGCGCTTCGAGCTCAAGCGACAGGACAGTAGCTAGCTATAGAGAATGGAGCTTTTTCACCACAGCATGCCGTCAGTACAACACAATGCCGTTGGACAACAATGAACACCAAGAATGCCTGCACACTCCACACGGACAAGAATCTGGCTCTTCGACAAGATTCCACACCTGCCACCTGGGAATTCTTCTGCGACTCAGGCTTCGGGGGCAACCACAAAGTTCAAAACAAGCGCCGTGATCAAAATGGCTATGTCACAACAGAAAATGATGCGCCAATGGATTGGGCTTCCAAAGTCTCATCGGTGGCCTTCGCTCATCCAGATGTCGGTGAAGCTCATGCCGACACATCATCCGGAGCTGCAGAGATCTGCTTGGCAGCCAATGCGACCTGCAGCATCTTGGCGCTCTCTCACTCGGCAGATGAGATGGGAATCTCTTTTCCTTCGCTTGTCAACCTGCAGATGTGCAACTCTACTGCAGCGGTTTTTGTCAACGACACGGCTCACAAGACCAAGCTCAAGCACATCGACGTGCGGCAGCAATGGGTCCAAACTCTTCGGGACAAGAACATTCTGCGCCTTGTGCATGTCGACACGAAAGACAACGCCACTGATCTTTTCACAAAGATCTTGGGCAAGCAAGACTTCACTCGACTTCGAGCAATGGTTGTGAAACCAAAGGTGACTTCGATCTGAGGTGGTGATTTGAAATTTGCCCGGCACCTGCGGCCGCCCGCCCATGGCACATTTCAGGCCGCAGCACCACCGCCCTGGCCCCATGGTGGATTCCGCTCAAGGCCGTGGCTGGTGCTCACATCTCGACTCTTTTTGTTCTCATGAGAACAGGCCAAATTGGGCCAATGTTGCAACAGCTGGGCCACTGTTACCATTTTTAGAACAGTGCAACCTTGGTGCAAATCTCACGCAAAATTAGAAACAATCAGCACATTGGACTCCAGGTGTGACGCAGACTCATACCGCGCAAGCTGGCTTTTGACAGTCAGCTGCCCTCAGTAGATTGCACTGAGAAAACTGCTGGCTGGCTGCACTTTTGCCTAACTGG
>Ga0099797_101100_pt1 | contig 15146 bp, 11 predicted proteins | sample Uncmet_Sort48C_1_FD_89871 | JGI IMG/M metagenome (GOLD analysis project Ga0099797, IMG submission 89871) | Marine eukaryotic communities from CALCOFI LINE 67, Pacific Ocean - C012_Sort48C_1 | ecosystem: Environmental > Aquatic > Marine > Oceanic | place: Pacific Ocean: Monterey Bay | collected... | reverse complement strand
GTGTTTAGTGATTTGTGAGGAGGTCCTAGCGTGTCCTGGCAATTTGCCAAGGTTTCTCGAGTGTGTCCGCGCCCTTTGAGGTTATGAAAATTCTCTGCCACTCTTCAAGAATAGCCCCCTAAGAATACTAGCTCCCAGCTGGTATAGGATTTTTATGTTTGATTATTATTTTTTCTATATACAATGAAGCAAGGGGGCATTAATGGCAGTCGATATGCGTAGGCATTTTGCGAGCATCACGCAAACAAATACATGGTCGGCGTCTTGTTCCCGGAGTCTGCGGCACGAAATGTGACCACAAATCCAAATCCATGGATTTCCTGCCAAGCCAAATGCCTTCGGGCGGGGGCATTTAAATCATTCATTCATGGTTACGGCACAGCGTTGAGAGGGAGTTATCCTTGATTGTGTGGGTGTTTTGAATGTTGCGTGAATTTTTACGCGAAATTATCCCAGCGTGACCCTAACTAGGATTCGAGTCATATTTTTTGCCGAGGTCTTTAGCGTGGGATCTTTAGCCTGGGATATTTGGCTTAACATCTTTGGCTTGGGAATTTAGGCTTGGGAGTGTTCGCTGAAGAACTTGAACGTAGGAACTTTAGCTTAGGAATTTGAGCTTGGAACATTTAGCTGGGTAACTTTGGCTTGGTAATTGTGGATTAGGAACTTGAGATTTCAAGGAACGTTAGCTTAGGAACTTAGGCTTGGGAGCTTTGGTTTAGCATTTGTAGCTTGGGAACTTGAGCTTAGAAGCTTTAGCTTGGGAACTTTGGCTTGGGAGTTGTGGCTTGGGAACTTTAGCTTAGGAACTTTAGCTTAGGAACTTCCTTGCCATGGCTGGCTTGGCTTGCATGGCTGGCTGGGCTGGATGGCTTGGCTGGCTCGGCCGGCTGGGCTGGCTGAGTTGCATGGCTTCGAATTCGCCCGGGGAGCCGGCTGGCCCCAGCTGGGGGAACCGGGCTGGCTGCTTTGATATACCGTGTCTAAAGTAATTGAGTGACATGCCTTCTAGGTAACCTTAGTTAGGGGTGGAAAATTCAGTTTCGGGGCCCGTTTTCCAGGTCTGCAGCCCGAAATGTGAGAAAATATCAATGGTGAGCCATGACGAGCCAGAGGCTTTCGGGTTGCGGGGGGGGGGGGGGATTCTCAATCATTGTTCCCAGTGTTACGCAAATTCAAGTTATTCTAAATTTCCCACTGCCACATGCTAATCATTTGTATGCGTTTGTTGTTTTATACATTATGTTTATAATATTATATATATGTGTGTTTTGCTGCCTCAGTTTGGATGCACCCTCCGGGGGTTCCAGATCCGCGGACATGACGTCAAACAAAATACCGGTATTGGGGTGGGGGTCCGCTTCGGATAGCTCAGGGATCTAGCCGCTGTGCTTTTGGGATGTATACACCGTTATATGTTATTGCTTTTCTGGTAACATCTGGTGAACATTATTTGCGGTTGACTGCTGAGCAGCTTCGCTCCATAGGGGCTTTCTTTAAAGAGCATCTTGAGAGCATATATATATATAGAGAGAGAGATGTACTGTATATGTCAAAAACAAACCAGACATACTTAGCTAAAACATGTTAGGGTTGTGCTCGTTTTTTTGTCGAATTCGGGTCTACGTAATCTGGAAAACCTAAACCTAGTATGTGTTAAGGAATACCGACCCGGTATCTCGAAATGTATGTGAGTTACCCCGAAACGCCTCAATACAATTGTATGTCCATTGTAACTGGTGTGTTCGTCTTGGCCCTCAAAGGTCGATTAAAGTCCCACCGCCCTATATATATATACATATATATATATATGTAGAGAAAGGAGTTAGAGAGACAGAGGGAGAGGTAGAGAGAGAGAAATAGAGCAAATTATGTCTTCCTGCAGGTTGCTCATGATAACCTCGTTACAAGCAAGCCTCTTTACATCCTGGGTGCACTCGTTAACAAGCTCGTTATAACCACTGTGTATACGCATTCGTGCAATTTGTGTAAGTATTCTTTCGTTAAAAAGTCTTGTTATACCTGTGTGAAATACCCTTTGAAAGCTTTGTGAAGTCCCTCGTGAGACAATTTGTTGCGATATTTCTCACCTTAGATGCATATCAAAAGCATTCAAAAGCATTGCTACAACCTCTTTTTAATCACTCTTTGGAAGTCTCCATCAAATACATTCTCGTTACAAGCGCCCTGAACCCGCTCATGGTAACCAAGTTGTAACCAAAAAACAAAAAATAAGCTAGGTCTGTCTTCTTCTGTTTTGTTTTGAGGGTCTTTATATGGGAGTTATGCGGCTCTAAAGTTGTGCAAAGTATTTCAACACGGCCCCTCACACAATCATGAGAACTTGAGTGCGCAGTTGGTTGGTCGTTCAAATTGCCATGTGTTTTGTGTTTGCACAGGTAGTACTACGAGAGGTTTGTACCCAAAGTATACAGTATATGTATACAGTAGATCGACTCAATCTTATGTCTGTGGCTTCCCAAGCGTGGGTCAGTCTAATATTTCTCGGACCAGCATTGTTTGAGTTGCCGTTTCGTGTGTGTCATCGGACGGTTATTCATGAGGGACTCCGTATGCTTTAAAGACTTTTGGTTGTTGTGATTGGGTGTATGACTTGGGTTGTTGTTATTGTGGAATCGAACGGTTTATCCATATCAATTTGTGTGTTAAGGTCTGTCTGAAAGGTTTTGTCGGCGGTTTGGGTTGAATGAAACCAAATATGGTAAATGCGACCAGGGATAGCTACGTGGGCAAGCTCATAGATAAAATGCTGTGCTGGGATATGCATACCCAACTTGTATAGGTAAACTGATCCCGAGTTTGCAACAACGAATTGTTATGAGCTCCATCATTCATTATAGGGAAACACGCATAAGCATATATTATCTCCTCCGATTAAGCTAAAGATTTTGAGTTTCTGGTCCCCAGACCGGACCCCATAGCCAGCTCCGGGGCCGCGATTTCATCGAATTTGCCGCAGGAGTTGCGCAAAATAGTCGAATGTGAGGCCGCTGCTGGCATGGGATATTTTTGTTTTTATTGTTCTTGAAACTAAATAGTGTAGGTTATTACATACAAGTATATGACGTGAACGTGTATGATAATTATTTTATATGTATGGTAAACTCAATTATTTGTTAAATAGGTTGCCCTCCAATGCCAAACATGGACATGCCTACAGCATGCCCATAGATTTCAATTAATTATGTTGACACCACACGGGCCCAAGGACTTTCGCCTTTGTCATGTCCATTGAATTATATCCTTGTTTGGTCTTGGGGACCAGCATGTTTCAAACAATTAAGATTTGGCCATGAATGTAAAATAATACGCGCATATAGTTTGCATGTGAACTTTTGCATGTACACCCCGGTTTTTAATACATGGGCGGCGCGCCCGGCCATATAATTAAAAATCCCATATAATTAAAAATCCCATGTATTAAAAATCCATGGGGCCCATGGGCCCCATAGGCCCCATTGGGCCCATGGGGCCCCATGGGGCCCAGGGGCCCGAGCCGGTATTAAAAAGCCCATGTATTAAAAACCTAGGTGTATATGTGGCGTGCATTTGTGTCATATCGGACCATTCATACCGGCCGAAATGGCCAACAGTTCGAACATAGGCATAGGCATAGGTTTCCTAGTATTCCCCAGTCATTCCTTGAGTGTTTGGCTTCTGCATGGTCTATGCACCTTAGCTAGCTTTAACTGGGGCTCTGCAACCTTGCCAGGGGCACGTTAAACAAGGATTGCAACCTCAGAGGTTCCCCTGGGACCCCTATGCCATCAGTGCTTGGACTGAGCCTTGATCCACTGGACCGAAAACCTATGTCTATGATCCGTTGGGACTAGTCCTGGACCTCAGAACCCAGCAACAATATACATTTGGGTTCGATACAACTATGCAATGTTAGGGATATACATTCATTACACTTGGGTTATATTTGTGTCATAGTAAAAAGGCTTACAAGGGGGTGGCGGGGGCTAAGTGGTAATTCAACGTGGCTGAATGAAGATATGCCTAGTCCAAGAAAATCACAGATGCCCTAACGAAATCGAAGTTGTTCATGATATTCCGGGGAAGTCCCCAATCCCCAATGAACTCATAAGAGCCCCAAGGAAAATTCGATCAGTTTGAAGAATGACACATACATCTATGGGAATCGTGGAAATCTGTGAAGGTCAATACCCTTTCAATAAAATCCAAGAAAATCAAGATTTGTCTTAAGGAAACACAGGAAGTTCAGGAAAAACATACAGTATCATAATAGGTCCCTATTTGAATAAGCCCTATTATCGCTTGTCTGACCTGTGCTTAGTTTAAAATCACACCCTCGCAGCGGTTGTGTTACGTCGTGCATCGGAATGTTCTTTCACTTCTCGCGGCAGGGCTTTTGTTCACGTCTGGCGGCAGGGTTTTTGTCCACATCTCGCCGCAGGGTTGTGTTCACGCTTTATCAATAATTAGTTTTCTTAGGTCTTGGACGGGTATTTGTCCTCCCGGTTGTTTTGCCCACGTTGTGCGGCAGAGTTGTTTTCACATAGTTCGTTTTTGTTTCTCGTGTCTCGCGGTAGTTTCTTCGCTCATGTGTTGCACTTGGGCCCCCTTAATCCGTGCATGACTCCAACAACAAATTGTGAAGGTGCTGTGTCAAATTGGTGTATATATGTGTATTTATACACATGTACATGTGTTGCATGTACTCTCCCGGCATTGGAAATCACTAATGAACTAATGTTGGGAATGGGTTCGTTATTCGTTTTCTGTAACTTCTAAGTTGATTGCCACATGTTTGCACAGATTTGCAAAGAAGTTGAACAAATATATTAGTATTAGCAGACGTTTACAATTCTTCGCATATATGGGCGAATCTCTGCAATTTTTTTTAAATGTGTCAGAATACTTACACATATTTCAAGAGTGTCTTAAAATTACAAAGGCTCAAACGTGCAAACATTTAGATTGCACCACGTGTAGATTTGGGGCAATACGATGGCCGGCCAGGGCAAGAGTGCCTTAGGGGGCAGTGGGCTCCCAGGGCCGAATGGCAATGCCCACGTCATGCCCACTTGACAGGTGCAGAGGCACGGCAGAGCAGGTAGGCGTCTACTAACCTGCAATGGGGGCCCATCCACAGCAGGACCCACAAATCTCGGTCCGACAGCTTGTCGGCCCGGGTCCCCCTCATACTGAGGGGAGAAGACGACGTGAACTACATGCAGAAGTTCATGCACTGAGAGGTCGTGAGCGGTGGGCGGGGATCAAACCATGGCTGCCACCTATGTGGGTGAATGCAAATGCGATCCCCGGGCTCTGCTTATTCCCGCTGCAGTATGGGGGGGGCTGTGGTGGGGGTTGAGGGCGAGGTTGGGTGGGTAGGGTTTGAGAGGAGGGTCTGGTACTAATGGGACACCCTGCGGGGATCCCAGGTGCCAGGCAGCTAATGGCTGCCACACAGTACCGAATGGGATACCCTGCGGGGACCCCAGGTATCGCCCCACATCTGCAGCATCTGACTACTGGCACGCTAGTAGGACGGGATGTGTACAGATAAGTTCTACAAGGAGCCCCTTAGTCGGCATCTGCTGGCTACATAGGATCCACTCTCCGAATATGGTACAGTGGCGAATGAAGTTTAATATCTACAAACATTAGCACATATTTCTGATTTTCACGAATATGTGTCAATGACAAATTGGTTCTTGTGCTTGGGGATCGTGATTCGTTTTCTGTTACCTCACTTTGAGAGGACCAATCGTTATCGTTGTTGCGTGTCGTTATTTCCCAATGCCTTGAGAGCGGGTGGGTCGAATTTGTGTTAAAGTTGGGTCCTATGTCGGTGGAACTCTCGAACATCAAATGTGTTGGTTGGCTCCAAGGAGCATTGTTTGGGCATTTGTAGCTAAATCGAAATTCAGAGGAAACCGAGAAACCCAAATACCCCAAAGGATTTTCGATGGTTTCACTAGTACATCTGCCAACCGATAGGTCGGTTTCTTGTTTTTTGGTGTCCCACGACTGGGGCCCTGGGAAACCCCCTAAATCAGAAAAAGCAATATTGGCACCTATATTCATAAACCATAGATCTACCAGTAAGTCATTGTTTGGTATGTGGGGGTTCTTGGTTTTCCAATTCTCGGTCGTGCACTACACCATGCTCATTCGAGCCAACCAACGAATGTTCAATGGGGCCTTACTCTCTTCACAAGGATGGTGAGATCCGACGCAAGCAGAAGGAAGATTGGATTGAGAAGAGGCTTGCATAAAACTTCAACATACTATACATTGATCCCGGGTGACCGACTTTTCATTTCGTTTGCAAGTGTTTTTATTTAGTCTTTGAACGTCGATCTTTTTCAGAAAATATTGATCCGACATGGGTCCCAAACGGACCAACTCGAGTTCCAGTTGGTTTATATAGGCCGTGGCTCCGATCTGACAAAGGGTGACCCTGTGGCGAGCCTTGAGCAGAGGCTTGCATATAATATGAGCTTACTCGCGCAATTGCATGAGGTAGGATGTTGAGGGCTCAGCATCATACTCCCGGGTGCAACAGCCTATAGAGTTGGATGTGGCGGGCCCCGGAGGTATTGATCTCAATATGTCAATGCTTGTTTGCGTATTTGGGCCAACATTCCACTTTGTAGGATGTTCGGGCCTGGGAGTCGGATCTCAATTCTCAACTTATTAATAGTCAACATCCCACCTCATGCAATGCTTTGAATATACTTCAATGTGGTGCTTTCGATTTTAGAATGTCATCTATATATACATATATATATATATATGTAAGTTTTAATGATGACGTGTTACAGGAGCTTTAATGTCAGGTCGATTTGTTACACATACATATATATATATATATATGTATTGGTGGCCTTAAGGCCGCAAGTTATGACTTCAAGAAGGCCGCAAAGCAGTCGGCGATTGTGTTGCACTAGGATGCGAACATGCCATTGGAATATTTACAAGCAATGCAATTACACAATTACACATTTATTCAACACATATTTGCACATGTGTTTAGGATCTGTGAGCTATTCAATCACCCATATTTGGTGGAAGCCTTCAACTGAATGGGGTGGCGAAGAATATACCAAGCATGTCTGCACATGTGTGGTTAATAAGTGTATAATTGCATTTGTTACAAAATTTTGAATTGTTCTTTCGCATCCTAAGCATCCTAGCCTCATTCAAAAGCCTGAGTACGTGTACATTTACCTAGATGGATCGTGTGTGTTTTTGCATTCGCTGTTTTTTGTTTTTGATTATGAGTTCAGGCCGGGACTTGGAAATGGGCTTGCCATATATGATGTTGGGCGGGCCGGCATAAGGAAGAGGTGCGGATTTGTTGGCCATGTTGCCTCTGGTGTGCTTGCACCATCCACCGACTGTGAAGGGGAGTGGGTCGGAGTGGCATATTTCGAGTCCATCTCCTTGAGCTTGTCATCCATTGCAGACTTCAACTCCTTGAGCTTGTTTGCAACGACATCCCGGATTTCTTCAGAACCGATTGCTGCGACACCCCCACAAGGAGCCACTGCCACCTCGCGATTGCCAATCCTCGCCTTTGCTGCTGCTAAGTCTGCTCAATTGGCAAAGGGGGAAGCTGCTTTGGATGCCAGACCGGCTGTAAAAGACATTGACAGGTCTCACAACAACCAGAAGGGCAAGGAGATTTCCAGGAAGGCCGCCTTATTTAAGCCCGTCCCTCCGTATCTAACTGTTGTTGGCCTCGCCACATCCTCGCAGCAGTTCTGGACCTGGAAGCTGGCACTCACCATGAGCGAGATGTCCGGCAGCCAATTTTCGCAGCAACTTCTATGCATGCGCCCTCTGCAAGGATGTTACTCGCTCAATAATGTAAGGCAGTAGAATGGGAACGGTACCTCGCCTGCACTCCGGGGGAAATCCCCTTTGACAGCTATCGTTTCAAATCTAAGGACCCCGCGCTTGGTCGTGATGGTGCGCCGAATGCGGCCTGGCGGAATGGTTGCCCATTTGCTGTTACTGCATTCACAGTTTTTTTGTTTTTTTCTTGGTCGGTTGTAGGCCTCCACCCAGGTTCAATGATGGCGTCGGATTTCTCCAACGGACCCCGTCTCCATGAAAGCCATCCGTATCCCCCTTGAAGCCCGCCCCCTCGCCCTGAACAACAATGACAATAAGGCGGTCTGTGGTTTGTCAGCCATGGGCATGGCCCCTGTTTTGCATAAAGTCCGTCGCAAGTTTCAAAAACATTCAGTAAAGGTAGGCAACTTATTGACAACTCTGTGTGGTCGAGTGCTCTGTTCAAGTACATACATTGCTCATGAAAGCATGTTTCTCTCTGTTGCCCCTCACAATACTCTGGCCACTTCCACACTTGGCTACATTGCATTGCTGGCTTCCCGTCCTGACGGCCTTCGGAGGCTGGAAGTATGTGTTTCGAATCGCATATTACACCTTGCGACTAACTCGCTTTCTCTAGCATTCACCACTTGTATCCTCTGAGCGAAATCATCATCATACCTATGCTCCCTTACATGAATGCCTGCATGTTTCGTGCGGGTCAGTCCACCCTTTCTCGTGTCGATGAATTGCACACTACGCTTTCCAAAGCTAGGGGCGACCATCTGAGGCTCCCTTCTCTGGCCAGCTCCGTTTCTGGCCCCCTATGGTTGGGACACTGTTGCATTTGTTGATAACGTTTTTGGAGCCCTCAGGAATAAGCGCATCTCCCATGAGGCCAATAACGGGGTTGATTCCCTTGTCTCTAAGTGGCTTGTCGCCCCCAAATTGCCTTGCAGGCTGGAATCTTGAAGATCCTCAGCAAGCATGTGTACAGTGATTGGCCCAGTCTGGTTCACCGTCGTCTGTCTGCTGTTTGTGTTGACTACAACGGTAATATACAGTCCGCTGTGGCAATCCTAGAACCGAGGCTGCGTAATCTCTCACCCACCCGCAGGGCTGCTATTGTTAAAACCGCATCTAACTCATGGTGTACCAGCCATCGCTACCATGAACAACATATACACAACTGCATTCTTAGATGCGGATCTGTTCATCCATGCCTTCCGAATGTCACTTTCTCTGATTCGCTGCCCCATTACTTGATTTGGCCATCGTTGTGGGGTTTTGTTATTGGTACCACTGGCTTACCGGTGGGCTCCTCTGCTAGTTCTCGAGTGGGGGTCTCCATGGAATGGTTGGACCTTCGCCATGTTGCCCTTGCTCATCACACGTATCATTCTTTTAAGCGAGATCATGATGGTACTCTGGGTTTGCATCACTTATAATCGATGGGCTGAGGGTTTTTGCCTTGCTGCTCAAGCATCTGCCTTTGAGAAGGTGGAGCTTTTCGATTAAGATTGGTGAAGGAGTGCAGCTGGCGATGTTGTGCCGACAAAAAGTATATTAAGTGAGTGGCACCTCTTTGCATAGAAGTGGCATCCACACCCAATATACGATAGAAGGGCACTTGTTTGAATCAAAGTTGCCCCTTCCTCATTTGGAATTCGTGGGAGGATTTCAATATCACGCCCATATCAGCAACATTCATTCTCCGCATGGGTTCGTCGCAGCTTCTTGTTTTGTGCATTGCATTGGAACTTCCCACAAACAAGAAATGATCAGGGTGGAACTGAGATGCGCAGAGACGTCATTGCAACGAATGAGAAGTGTGCAGAACTTATAATATGTGTTGTAGATGCGGTACAATGGATATGTATGTCATATCTGTTTCATACTAGTACGTACAGCATATTAGTGGGACCTTAGGCCCTTGGGCCCACGGGCCCCAAAATGTGGCAGCTGTACCAAATACACTTGGGGCGCAGATTAACATTCTGAATTTTATAACATGCTCCAGTGTGGGTTCACGCATCACTCGCAATTGCTGAAAAGTCATCCTCCATGCCGCCCCGTGTTTACAAAATGTGTCTCTGGTAAACATGGTATACAATACTTGACCCCACTTGGCTGATTGTTGGGTTTTGTTGCAAGTTTGTTTGTACTTCTGGATTTCTGATGTGTTCTTTCAAAGTGTGTCTGAAATATGTCTCAAATTGACCAACTAGGTTTACAGGAGCTTCATATAGACCGCGATTTATTTCTGGCAAAGCTTGAGTCTGTTCACAACATTTGTGTTCATGTAGGGGTTACGATCGCCCCGAATCATACAAAAAATAAGTTGTTGCTCCGCAGCGGAGTCAGGTCAAGAATACTTTCACTATGGGGGACAGGAACTCATACATGCTCATGCATAGTTTCTCGTCGAATACACAGTGGGGAATAGGATCCAAAACTATGATGCTGTGCACAAAGATGGGCCGCCAGCATAGCTACAGACACGCAACTAGCAGAAAGTCCATTGGATTTCTTTGGAAACCTTCGCGGAGCCCAAATATATCAACAAGCTATGAACGTCCGTAAACAAACCTTGTGATGTTGCGTGCTTAAACTGGGTAAGTATATGTATACAGAGCATTCATTTGCAATTGGACGGGGTCAGACGAATAGCAAACGAGCGAATAGCAAATGAAACGAATTGCAAATGAGACGAATAGCAAATGAACAAAGGGTTGGGAGTGGCCTGGGCGGTGCGCGGAAAGGGTGCAGGGAGTGTGTGGAAAGTGCATGGGAAGCTTGTGGTAAGTGTGTGGGAAGCGCTTGGGAAATGCACGGGAAGTGTTGGGGGAAGCTTATTTGGAAGTGGTTGGGAGTGCGGAATTGAGCGCAAACACTTGTGCAACAGCGCGCTAAGACGTTTTGAGGAAGTGCTATCTTGCGCAAACCTCCGCCGCCGGGAATTGAACCCGGGTCTTCCGCGTGACAGGCGGACATACTCACCACTATACTACAGCGGACATGTCAAATAGGTGGTCAAGATTGCACGGCCCGACCTCGATTTTGCTGATTTTTGCTCGCTCAGGGGGAAGGGGCACCCGGCGTGCCAGCCGCCCCCCCTGGTTGCCAGGAGGTGCCCGGGGAGTGACCGCCACCCGTCCTCATGGCTAGGGGCTGGCCGGCGCACCGAGATTGCTGTCGGGTCGGGGTGCCCGGCGCCGAGTCACCCCACCCTTCCCCTAGATCTTGGCAATAGCAGCGCCGGGTGTTCCAACCGGCCTCAACTTCCCCCCGGGTGCACCCTGGCAATAGGGGGCGCCTGGCACGCCGGTGCGCATCTGAGCGAGCAACAATCCTCACCATGCATCCGTACTTGCTTTCCGTATTTGCTATAACCAAGCTGGCTTGGAGCAAGCCGTACTTGCGTTGGTGTCAGCCGAGCAAGCACTCAATCCGAGCAATCCAAGCCGCACCACCGAGTCAGCCAAGCAAGCAATCCTCACCATGCATCCGTATTTGCTATAACGAAGCTGGTTTGGATAGTCGACAGATTTGTTGGGATTCTCGATGAATTGGGGTGGCATTGCCAGGCGCTGGCCAGGCAAGCCGAAGGCCGTGAGGCAGCAGGTGGCCGATTGGTAGCCAAACGCGGTCAATCCAGCAAAGTGAGACCACCACTATGGCATCGACACTGTGTCCGAGCGGTTAAGGAGATGGACTCGAAATCCATTGGGCTCTGCCCGCAAGGGTTCGAATCCCCTCGGTGTCGCTTTGCGTCTTTTGGCCTTCTAGGACGTCTTAGCGAGGCATTTTACAAGTGTTTGCGCTCAACTCCGCAAACCCAACCACTTCCAAAACAGCTTCCCCGACACTTCCTGCGCATTTACCAGGCGCTTCTCACACACTTTCCACACACTCCCCGCACACTTTGCACACATCCACCAACCACTTTCCACTTGATGTTCAGGCACTCCCCACACACTTTCCGAACACTTCCAATGCACTTCCCACACACCTTCAACGCACTTACTGTTGATATTTTTTGTTATGTTATATGCTATATGTTATATGTTAAGTTGCAGGCTGCGGTTTGTGATTGTGCAACATGTTGCCCTCAAGCCAACTTGGACGAATAGCAAACGAGCGAATAGCAAATGAAACGAATTGCAAGTGAGCGCTCTGTATACATAGGGCCCATTTCTAATTGTGCATGGATTCAACAAACTAATAATGTTCAATAGCCGATTGTTGTCAATTGTGCGACGAATTACAAATGAGGAGGGCCTAGTTGAGCCCATGGATCCCCCCCCCTGAAATAAAGACAACAAATGGGTCCCATGTGCCTTATGAGTCCCATGGCCAGCCGGGGTCAGCACCCCCCCGCGGCCCATGAGGCTCATTGGGCCAACTATTCCCTCCTGGTTTCTAATTCGTCACCCAATTAGTAACAATAAGCACAATTAGAAATGAGTCCTCTGTGTATATTGTATATGTGTATATATATATATATATATAGTACATACACCGTCCTTTGCACGGCAGGCATCAGCAGGAACTCTCAGAGATAAACTCCGGCATAAACGCCGGAACCCCCAGAGGCACCAGGGATGCAAACAACCCGCGCCACGACGAGCTCTTCAGTGAAGCTGCGAGGAAGGAAGCGCAAAAGGATTGCGCCGATGTGCTAAATGTTGTAGTTATTTCTCTCTCTCTCTCTCTCTCTCTCTCTCTCTCTGTCTCTCTCTCTCTCTCTCTCTCTCTCTCTCTCTCTCTCTCTCTCTTTCACTATGTATATAAACACAGAGGGTTCATTTCGAGTTGCGCGTGGATTCAGCGAATTGATTGCTTTTAATATACCATAATTTCTAATGGTGCGAAGAGTTAGAAATGTGGAGGGCCTATCTTGTGGGTAGCACTGGCCCAATTCGGCCCTCCCCGTTTCTGGTTCGTCGCACTCCATCGCACACTGAGAAATGAGCTAATGAACACCATTGGGAATGAGTCCTCTGTATATCTGAATATTTCTCTATACATATACATATATATATATTGTTGATGGAAGTAATTTCGGAAGTGGAAGTGCAATGAACCGTTGTGCTTGTGGGTTCGTTCTCACCCCTCTCCCTAATTTTGGCTTTGAACCCGCATGGGTAGTGTACTGAGTATGCGCGGATATAGGTTTCGCAGAAAATAATTCACCAAGGTCAGCAAAATTGAATTCCGGGTAAGGGACGGGAAGAATTGCGTTCCCGCAACGAGTCATGTACAAAACCAGCGTGGACACTCGGTGCCGTTCGGTGTTTACTTGCGCACAAACTTCCGTCAATTGCATGGATATATATATATATGCATATACAGAGTATTGTTTTTGCATTTCGATGGGCTTCGAAGAATTAGAAATGAACCGAACTAGAAATGAAACGGGCCTCCGTGGAGCTAGACAAATGGACTTACTCGTTGCCCTAAGGACATCTTGGGGGAAGGGCGAAGCCCCCCCAGCTTGTTGCAGGGCTTTGGTGGGTTCCAGCCCTCCACAACGCGACGAATTACAAATGAGACGAATCAGAGATGAAGCGAATTATAAGTGGGTCTTGTGTATGTGTATATGCAGTGACAACATGCGGTGATATGGGTTTTGAATTGTGTTGTGTTGTCGGACACGTGAAACACGGTGAGCATATGATGGCGGAAAGCACACAGGAAATGTCGACCCAATCAGAGCATGAAAGAACACACCTTGTTGGGGAACTCAAAAACGCCTATGACCAGCAATCCTTCTTGAAGGTGTTTTGTTTGTTTGCCATGTAACACAGCCATTAATAGGGTTTAATATAACCTCTTATTATTATATAGGTTTCCCGATATTTTCTGGATTGTTATAGAATTATCTCTATTTGTTTCTGGATTTGTTGTTCGCCATTATTGCATATTTCTGGATCTGGAGGTGGACTCTCCTTGGAATTCATTTGATTTTTCTTGGAAATCCGTATTTTTCTTGCATTCGATCGAACCCCATTGAGGTCAACCCCGCCTTAACTACCTTTCAACCAGGGTCGCGACAGCACATGCAGATCGTGCACGACCGTAGCATGTGTTGGGTGTGTATTTGTGTGTGTGCATGCAGGTGTGTGTGTGTGTGTGTGCGTGTGTGTGTATATATGTGTGTGCATGCAGCTCTGGGAATGTGTTCTGTTCAAACTAGAACTAAACATTGGAAAACTTTGTATGCTTGCCACGCCATTCCCAAAACAACATTACACCATGGCGGCAAAAGGACCCACAACAACGGGCTTCAAAGACATTATTGGAAGTTCCACTACAAGGGGCATTGTGGGATAGTTGCCCTTAAAGAGAGATCTGGTCTCACTTCAGGTTCCGCGGGGGGCTACAATCTGGAGGGCCACAGTCTGGAGTGCCACAGTCTGGGGTGCTACAGTCACTGCCCGCGATATATCACAATATGTAAGAGTCAAGCCTCCCTGCAAGTTCCTCAGGACAAGATGCGGCAGCAAGCGGCAGAGAAGGAGCACCAGTACTTGGTCGAAAACAGTGTCCATGGCAACGTGAAGTCGCAAGGCCCCGAGGAGGACCCGGGGACAGGCCTGTTTTTCAATTCATTCGTAATCGTTTCCAGTTCCCGGGACCGATTCCATTTGATTCGTCTGGTGAGTGGTATTCTATGCTATCCATCCGTCCGGAATTCCGATGTGATTACAAACGGTTTCTTTGGCCCACCCTCTGGGGAGGTTTTGTTTTTTTTTTTAGAAAAGGATGACCCGGATACTTCACAAATATACATGGAAATGTACAAGGCCACCCATGACAATAATTCAGATGTGTTCGACTCCCCCCCCCCCATAAATAATTGCGAATTGAATACAACACTGTGGTAGCACTATGTAAGAAACTGTGCATTCTCCGAATCGCCCCGAGCACTGTCTTCACCAACAATGACTTCCACCGCGTTTGGGGGTGGACTTTCTTAAACGACATCCCAGATTTTCCGTGTGAATCCCCATTGTTCCGTGCGAATCCAATATGTTCCGCACGAATCCCATAGTTTCTGCGTGAATCCCAATTTTCCTGCACGAATCTCACTTTGTCCGTGCGAATCCCAAACGTTCCGCGTGAACCACAGAGCGTCTTATGCTAAATATTTTCTTGGCTGACTTTTCTATGTCAGTACTTCATTTGAGACTATGTTCGTGCTTTTCGGGAATTCTCTCTTAAAAAAGAGGTAGGTATTTGGGGGGGGGCGAACTTTCTTATTGCAATGTTCTCTTAAGTAGCATTGCCCCAGTAAAGTATTAATTTGG
>Ga0099797_101103_pt1 | contig 15154 bp, 4 predicted proteins | sample Uncmet_Sort48C_1_FD_89871 | JGI IMG/M metagenome (GOLD analysis project Ga0099797, IMG submission 89871) | Marine eukaryotic communities from CALCOFI LINE 67, Pacific Ocean - C012_Sort48C_1 | ecosystem: Environmental > Aquatic > Marine > Oceanic | place: Pacific Ocean: Monterey Bay | collected... | reverse complement strand
GAATCAAGATTCGCCATCTGACGGAGTCAAGATCTGCCAGAATCAAGCGCCTCAACCCGACAGACGCCCTCTATCGTGCCTCAAGCCGCATTAGAAACTGCCAGAAAAGAGAACGAAAACCACCGGAAAAACTGCTTTCCACCTGTGTCTGAAAACAAGAATTGAATGTCTGAAAACAAAAAAACCGGAAACGAAATGTCAATGATGGCCTGGAATGAAGATTCAGCTTGCGCATCTTTCCTCAGTAAGCGCATTTTTTCGAAACACGAGAACACTTCCTTCGTATCAGTTCATAATCCGAGGGCTTTCAATGAGTCAAGTGATCACTTCCTGAGTGTAATTTTTGCACATGGTTCCCAATCAATTTGCATTTGCGCACGTCGCAATCAAATTGCGTACGCTTCTGTCCCAGTATTCTCATCGCAGAGAACAATCTGTTCTGAACCGCTCTCGTTGACAAGAATTTATAGTATCGATGATCTTTCACTCATCTCATTGAAAATATTTTTTCTATCTTTTTCATTTTTTCATTCTCAGTTTCTCATTCTCAATTCCTCATTCTCATTGCATATTTTTTGAGTTTCTTTTTCCTCATTGCTCAATGCTCATTAGTTAGCTCCGATTTTTTCATTCTCCGATGCACTCTATCTCCTAAAGTTTTTCTCCTAATTTTTTTCTCCTAGATTTCAATTTTTTTTCCGAAGAAATAGATAAGTTTTAAATCTGATGCTCCATTGCTGATGCCCCAAGGCTTCACAATCAAGATCTTTTCATCATTCATCTTTTTTTTTTTTTCATGGATCTAAGATCATTACTTATTTGTACGTGTACAGCTATTTATTCTATATTGAATATTGAATCCGGTGCCCCAAGGCTCCAGCTCCTGATATTATATAGATCTTTCCTTCTTCAGTCTCGTCCTTCTACGAAACTGAGAGAGGAAATGGGAAACGAATACCGCCTCCTGAAGTATTTTTTTTTTTTTTTCATTTGCGTTTGTCATTGAGAATCTGCTAATTTGTCCAGGACAAGCTACGCAGTTTCTAATGACGTTCCCTGAAGTTCTTTTCACTCCCTGAAGTTCTCACTCCCTGAAGTTTTCTCATTCTCCTGTAGTAGAGTTCTCTCCTCTCTTTTAAAGTAAGTTTCTTCTCTCCTCTCTGAGTCTTTCTTTGTTCTCTCCTTTGACCGATAGCGAAACCGTCGAAACAGTTTCAACTCCATTCGAGCTGGTGTCGATTATTTTTTTGTTTTGTGAAAATTCTTGTGAGTTCATATAGTTCTTTTCAGTTCGTGTAGTTCTCTCTCTTCTCCGTTTTTTTTAGATAATGTATGGCGGGATGAGTACAGTATTAAAAACCGTTTGTCTCATCTTCTGAGACACGCAGATCTTTATGTGACAGATCCCAATTAAAAATTTAGTATGATTCAGAATTCTATTTTTTTTTTTTAAGAGTGATTCTGTAGAAATTGAATTTCAAAGAACTTAATGCGATTGTGAATCCAGATTCAGAATTCAATTCGCCTCCGACTCTCGTCTCACAAGAGTCGGGTGGTCAGTCTTGGTCAATCTATATCGATAAAGAAATAGAAGGTCAGTCACGTCTTTCGATCAATCGAAATTAATCGAAGTCAGTCGGTCAGTTTTTTTGTCAATTTCAATTTTCTTTAGTTCATTTTTTTCTTGAAGTCAGTTAGTCCTTCCTCTTTTCGTTGACTCCACGTCAGTTAGTCTTTCTTTTTTTGTTGATTGGTGACTCTACGTCAGTTAGTCTGTTAGTATTGATCTGATGAGTTTTTTTGTTATAGAAACATTTTTTTGATTATAAAAATGTGGACTAGTCAGTCATGCTCCAGACTCCTAGTCAATCATGCTCCTTCCCTTTTGACCGAGTCAGAAAGGGTCTCCCTCTTTTCAAATTAATGACCGAGTCAGAAAGTCTCTCTCTGAGCCCTTCTGACCCAGTCAGTCAGTTTCTTCTCGAATCTCGAATCTCTCAGAAGATGTTTTGAAGTTTTTCGTTCATTTATGGGTCAGCTTCTCAGAAGGTGTTTCTTTCAGAAGGTGTTTCTTTCAGAAGATTTCGTAAATGGATCAGCTTGCTTGAGATTTTTTTTCACTTGCAGAGTTCGAGTTTGACCACCAGCCATACCCTAAGTTTCTTTCCTTCTTAGTTGAAACTTGAGTCAGGATATTGAGCGGCCTTATAACTTTTGTGGTAAGTGGTACGACAATACCGAGTGACGCTTCTGATAACTGTTACAGTTCCGCTTATTGCACAGCTTTTCTTCGCTAACTTTGGTAGCATGAGTTCAACTTTTTCGCTAACTTTGGCAGCATGAGTTTGCCATTTTTTTTTTGGCCATGTTGCAGCGGTAACTAAGCTTGACCTTCAGTGAATAAGAACTCACGGCCCAGAGATCAACCGCAATGCCAAGATCATGACAACAGGCATGATCAAACGCATGCCAATAGCACCAAGAAGAGACCCATGGCAGTCTGAATCAAAGTTGTTTTTTGAGCGTTCGAGGTTTGCGCAGCCGGATCAGCATCTTCATGAAGAATAACCCCGACGGCTGCTTTGGCGGCCTCAACTTTCCATTCCCCCGCACCAACTACGCCAGCATCTGCTAAAACCGAATCTGGATCCTCTGCCAAAACAGTTTTGATGGTTTCAGCTAAAGCGGCGGAAGAGAGAGGCGCTGCAAGGCCGTTACCACCATTCTCTTCTTCGTTGCCATTTTCTTCAGAAACGGCAGCTTTGAACAAAGCTTCCATTTTCTCAACAGGAGATGCAGTCTTATTTTGATTTTGGTTTGCTTGGTTTTCCGCAGCAGATTCAGCAGGAGGTCTCGCGAGATATACGAGATATAACATGCCGTTTTGTGTGATTTCTAGTCTCCTCCGGGAGGGTTCAAGCCTCCGAGAGAGTTCAGGATCAACAGCGGTAAATTTCTCGTCCCAATTTACCAGCATCTGTGTCATCATGATGTTGCACTTATTCATGACCGTCTCGACACTGGTATCAGCCGAGTTGATACACTGTTCCATAGTCGAATAGCAAGCCGGCACCAACCCAGTACAAGCAGCATTGTGCAATCCACCTTTGATAACTTTTTTCACTGCAAGTTCTTTAGCGCCGCCATCGAAAATTTCTGCGGGGACGTCGACGCTCAGAGAGGTTTCGATACCGACCTGGTCGATTCTTCCACTGCCGTCTGCTTGGATAGCCACAGCCTCATCGTCGGGAGACTGATCTTGGGCTTCTTCTGCAGCGTTGTTTTCTTCTTTCACGATTTCTTTTTCCTCCGGGTCTGCTTCTTTGTCGGCGTCATCTTTCTCGGCGTCTTGAGCGTCGGCGTCTTTATCTGCGTCATCTTTCTCTGCGTCTTTGTCAGCATCGTTCTCTGCGTCATTGTCTGCGTTTTTATCGTCTTTATCGGCGTTGTCGTCATTCTCAGCGTTATCTTTTTTCTCCTCTTCGTCTTCGTCAGCTTCATCCTTTTTCTCTTCTTTGTCTTCATCAGCTTCATCCTTCTTGGCATCATCATTGTCATCATCATCGGGCTTGACAGCATCATCCTTAGCGGCAAGGGTGGTAGTAGGCTCCTCAGTGGCATCCTGCGCGTTATTCTGAACGTTAGCATCGTTATTCTGAGCGGCAAGGGTCGTTGTCGTAGGATCTTCGTCTGGTGCGACTGTCGTCGTCGTGGTGGGCTGAGGAAGTGCCTCAGGGTCTTGGTTGTCTACCCGATTTTCATTGTCAACCGGTTGATTGTTCTGGTTCTGATCGTTGTTAGCAGCTGCATCAGGCGCGTCAGTAGCAGGTGCTTCAGTAGCACTGGGTGCTTCAGTAGCAGGTGCTTCCGTAGCAAGACTTCTGGGCGCCTCAGTGGTAGTCGTCGTCGGAATAGGTTCTGGCTCGTCGATCAACAAATCGCCAATACGTCCATTCAAAGAGACAATGTCGTAGGCAATTCTGTTTTTGGAGTCGCCCTTCGTTTCAAAACTGAAACTCAACTTTTTTACTTCGGCGTCCTCTGCTTGCAATTTGCGCGCCTCATGACGCCACTTTTTCAAACAGTTATGGAGGTGATCCATATCGGTGACTTCTAAGAGGACTTCGTTTGCTCTTTTCACTGCTTTCAAGGAGCGTCCCTTCTTCAAGGAACGTTGAGACAATTTAGAGCGTGCTTTCAAGGAGTTTCTCTTTTTAGACGCCAGACTTCTTTTAGAAGAAGTTTTTTTAGCTTTAGAGGCAGAAACATTCGCATTCCTACTCGCTCTCATTCTCATTCTCTCCTCATCTTGTAGCTGTCTGGTGTTCATTTCCAGTATCGAGGCATTCGCAATCTTCTTCTGAGTCTTCTTCTTGCCAGAAGAAGTCTGAAGAAGCCGTCTTCTTCGCAACGCAGTCTTGTTTACCGTCTTAACATGCTCAAAAACACAGCTCTCATACTCCAAATCCATCTCCTCCAACCGGCGTTCACCCTCCTGACAACTTTCTGACGTACTCACATCCAAACTCACCAAACTCGGCTCCTCAGTATTCACCTCGCCGTACTCATCCCGACCCTCGGGAACAGTTACGCGCTGTACCGGCTCTGGTGCTTCTTCGGAATTGACATCCAATCTTTGACCTCCGTCGTTATACGTTTTATAATTTTCTTCGTCGTAAACTGCGATCACCGCTTCGACTTTTCTGCATTTACGAGAAACTCTGCCGTTCTTTCTAAGTTTCAGGCAAGAATTACCGCCATTATTAACACTCGTACTGTTGTTTCCAGAATTCTTCACGACATCGTCGAAAAAATTCGGATTTTTACGACGGTTCCTGCGGTTCTTACGACGATTGTTGTTGTTGTCGTCGTTTTCTTCAGCAGCAGCAGCTTCTTCCGCTGCAGCCGCTTTTTCTTCTTCTTGCACTTTCGTTGCGTTATAACTTTCCGCGACCTTCTGTAGATATTTCAATTTTTCCCCTCCCTGAGTGGGGATTTCCTTCGCCTGAATATAGACATCCACATACTCCATGGGCCTCAGATATTCAATCAGCGGCGCACTGTTAGCTTTTTCGAGGTCCTGCATGATGGCGTCGTAGTCGTTAGCGATTTCATGGTCGGCACTATCCTTAAGAGAATCATAATCATATTCTGACTCTTCCGATTCTTCGAGACCACGACTCTCTTTTAAAGAGTCTTTAAGAGGACGACGTTGCTGCTGTGAAGCTTTTTTATATTTTTTAGTCTCAGAATCAGAGGCAAGCAAACGCTGAACCACACTCGGCAAAACGTTGTGGAGGTAATCAGTATCGTGTAATTTGCCGTTTTTATCGGTCAGAAGTTCTTTTGCGGTGAGCTTGCGGAATGTCTTTCTCTTATCTTGTATGGCCAATCTACGTCGTTTTCGCGAACCGTTGTTAGCGTCGTCAGCTGCGGGGTCCGCATTTTGAACCCCGTCGTCCTCACCGTCATCAGCTGCAGGATCCGCATTTTCAGCCCCGTCATCCTCGCCGTCATCAGCCTCCTCGGGCGCAGCAGTCGTTTGAGCATTGCCATTCCCACCATCCTCGGGAGCATCAGTCGCCTCAGCCTCCTCCTCATCCTCAGACTCCTCGGGCGCATCAGTCGCCTCAACCTCCTCTTCATCCTCAGACTCTTCGGGCGCAGCAGTCGTTTGAGCATCCTCACCGTCCTCGGCATTAGGGTCCTCAGCCTCCTCATCCTCAGACTCCTCGGGAGCAGCAGTCGCCTCAGCCTGGTCCTCATCCTCACCTTCGTCGGGCGCAGCAGTCGAAGCAGCCTCAACTTCCTCAGATTCGTCTTCAGAATCTTCTTCGTTCATCTCCGCCCAAGCGGTGGCGTTAACCATCTTGAATTTCTGGACGCACGAAAATCCGGGAGCTGGAATCGAATAACTGATATCGTCAGTTGCGTGTTCCTCTTCATGATGATAATCATCATTATGAGCCGCACCGTCATCGTTATGAGCCGCGCCATCATCGTTATGAGCCCCATCATCATCATCGTTGTGATACGCGTCTGGATCCTCTGTGGTGGTCGTCGTTGGCTCCCCAGTCGTTGTGGTACTGGTAGTAGTGGTGATAAAAACTGGGGGCGGGGGGAAGAACGCATCCGGTTGCTTTTGCTCCAGATTATCGGGCCAAGTATTCAGTGAATTGCGGTAATAGATGTGCGAAAAATAGGCGCAATTTGATCTGCCGTCATCATCAACAATGCACGACTTCGAGTCATCTGGATTGTCGGAATGCAAATTCCTCGAAGCCTCTTCCACCGGATACAAAGGCACATCTTTGACATTATTCGGCGCCAATCCGTCAGTGAATACTTTCTCCCGGTAAATAACACATTGACCCTGAAAAATCTGCCATGCTAGACATGGATTTCTGTGGTTTTTGGTCACAGGATCAATTTGTGTTCCGGAATTTTCGTCAAGAACAATTTCTTCATCGATGTGATTCAGCATATCGCCGCCCATTTCATGGACGAATTTGAGGGTTACACAAGCGTCGCAACATTCTTGGGGGTCACCGATTGGGAAATACCGGATGGCATAATCGCAGTTCTTGCCCTCTTCTCCACAATCGCGGGGACCAGGGAAATTGTTCTGTCGATCCCCCCTAGGAGTGTCTAAACCACCCGTCGGGATCAATGGCGCATCTGGATTTTCCAATCTTATAAACTTGTTGTCTACAGCGCATTTTCCGCCCGTTGCCAGATTGGCAGCCTCCGCACCACCAACCGCGTGGCGCCAATACAGATTGCCGGCACCCCCAGAATAAGGGCTGTCGTTATTTGCGTTCAAAATTGATTGACCATCATCACTGAGTCTCGCGCTCAAATGATTGTGCGAACACATGGACTGGTCTTGCATCGCAATACCCGAACTGCCGCCGAGTTTCGAACGCATCATGATTTCGCGATCAATACGACACTTACCGTTTTTCCTAGCCTGAAAGCGAAGCGCCGAACCACCTTCAAAATCAATATCAGTACCCTCCAAAGCCATCGCCTCCATGCAGCACTTCATCTCAGCGTCAGCTCCCACCCCGACCTCTATTTCTAGGTACGTCGCCTCGTTCTCCCCAGGTGTGACTTGCCAATAATTGGATCCGAAGCCACATGTGATGTCGCCGAACATTTTGAACCAACCACCAGAAGTAGAAGGACCAACGGAACGATCTTTGTGCATACCGTCGATTGGGGTGAGTGGGTAGGGCCCAAGTTGCATTACATCTTCGCACACTTGTTGCGCCGTGATGATTGGGATTTTCTCTGGAGATATGTTTTTTGAGAGAACTGTTGTCTGTTCTTCGTTTTCTGCTGCGGCCGCGGCATCGTCTTGTGCTGCTGCGGCATCGTCTTGTGCTCTACGTCTGCTAACATTATTCTCCTCTCCGTCATTCTCCTCTCCGTCATTCTCTTCGCCAAACATATCCTCCCTCCTCTGCGCGCAAATGGTCCAGTCCTCCCTTGCATTATACGGTGGATAACAGGCGAACTCGACGTGATTCGTCGGGATACCGTTCGGGATCACCATCGCGACAAACGGCATGTCGGCATCCGCACCGGACCTGTACTGAGAACAATTTTCGGGACACCAGTTTTGGCGCGCAGAATCGAGCAAATTTCTGGCTTTCTCCGGCATGACCGTATCCAGCAAGTTGCTTTCGTTTTTTTTACGGCTCGTTTCTTTCGCCTTATTGAGGGCTTCGCGGACCTTTTTTTGGTCCTCTTGGCTTAGTTGTTCAGCATTCTGATCATTCTGAGCATTCTCAGCATTCGCTTTAACAGTCGCCGCTGTAATGGCACCGAAAACGAGACCTTTTCTGATGAGCAACATTTTTTTTTTTTTCTGTTCTTGGAGAATATTTTTTTCAATTGTGGCACCGTGCTCCGTGGAACTTTGTGACTAGTTTTGTGACAGATATTACGAATGTTCTTGTTCAGCTGTCTGAGATGCTCCCGTTGACTTCTGTCAAGGTCTTTTGTTAGGGTGTAAGCACGATTTTTTTGCTTTCTTGAATTAAGATTTTTTTTTTCACTCTTGAATTAAGATTTTCTTTTCTTTGGAATCTTGTTCTTTGCGTATTACGATGCAGGATGGACCCTGGGATCAATCTGCTTATTATGTCGAGTGTCACGTGGTCAAATTTGAATTATGTTTTGTTTGAATACCCCACGGGGTAAGTTTTTCTTTTCAATGATATGATATGCTTTCTTATGATATGTTCACGTAGATCTGTCTTCTGTTTATGTTTTTTTCGATGATATGATATGACAACTGTTTGCAAGAAATGCAAATACCGACCCAAGGGTCAGTTAGTTTGTTCAATCTGATGAGTTGTTCGTTACGGTTCGTTCGAAGTTCGAACTTTGTTTCTCTCCGTTTTGGTTCGTTTCTCTCCGTTCCGGGATTGATTAATTTGATCTTGTTTGAATAGTTCCAATCTGATGAGTTGAAAAGATACTTTCAATACGCACAAGGTTCTTCTCCTGATGGATCCAGTTGTATTTTCTTTCTCAGATATGGACACACTCTCTTTGATGCTTAATACCATGCGGATTTTCTCCCTCGCAACACTCGACCACAAATTTCGCGCAGTACCATGCGGATTTTCTCTCTCGCGTCACTCGACGATACACACGCAGCTTCGTAGCTTTGTCTCAACGTGGCAACTCGACGCCAATCACGCAACTTGCTCTCAACCAGCTCGACATCACGCAATTTGCCATTTGCAGTTCTTCCATACTCGCTATAGCCTATCGTCCCAACCAAACCTCGATTCTCCACACACCGCAACCTCGACTCACTCAACTCACTCGTTACCACACCAATCAAATTTCGCTCGCACAGGGGACTTCAATCGTTTACGCACGCACAGTCTCAGAATACAAAGAACCTTCTTTAACGCTGTTAATTTACTTAAATCAGGGAACCAGAACAGACACGATGTTCCCATGGGAAAATCTCAATCAGATACACGATACGATTCGGATTGGTCAACTTCGAAAACGCTTTTGAATCGCCACACAATGCTGCCAGAAAGTTCCGCACTCTTTTGCTTTTGTGCACAGATTGAAAATGAAAAACTCGATGAAAAAAAAATACTGCTGACATACCGCTTTCCAACGACTCTGTGACAAAAATACAGCCGGGATTCTGGCTGTATTTCAGATGAGATATTAAAATTCACCCACTTCCCGCTTTTTTTCTGATGATCCAGAAAAGCAAGCAGAAATCCGAGAATTGTGCAAACTTTAAAGTTTAGCCAGCAACTTGCTGCCTGATCCTACAAAAACAAAGAAACTCAATGTGGACATCGAGAATCATAACCATAATAATAATACAGCTGGAATCTCACTGGTCACAAGAATACAGCTGAGATCCCTGCTTTGCCGGGGTTTTGTGGGCTGTCCTGTTGCTAGGAGAACAATACTATAGACCCAAAGAACCATGTGGCAAATCTATTAAATTGAAACGCATTGCCCTATATCTCGATGGCCTGAAGGAGTCAATGAAATTTACTGCGGCGAATTCTGAAGGCATGTGATATCGACAGATATCAGAACACTTGTCTCCCTGCGTTAGCCCTGCAAGACTAATATTGATGTCATTGCTGTTGAGCATCCACATAGACACTCATGCAACGTTGGCCAACTCATAGTATGGATTGGCTTATCTACATCTTTTTATGTGCCAATATCAACAGACTTTGATGCAGCTACGCTTTCCTCCAGCAATACGACGGCGCGTTTTTGGGTGAGACTGTAACTCTGCATATTTGGCAGCAACTCCGTCGTCGCCACATCCGTTGCGGACCAGCGCCGGCGTAGCCTGGGAAATTCTGAATCTTCAGAATCAGAAGACGCGTCGAGCTCAATACTATAGGGGGACTCTGCAGCACTCGACGCTGTTCGAGTAATGTCGTACAGTCTGAGTCTGCGCGTTAATAATGTCGCCGATCTGAGTGCCAACGTCACAAACTGCATGGATGGCCCGCCGTTATTTTCCACCTTGAATACAAAACAATCGCAGAAATCCGACAAGGGCAGACTGATTCTGGACTTCAAAAGCCCAACCGTCGCAGTTGGGGGGTTTGACCACAACAAAGAAGCCCCGCTGTTTCAAACAAACACGCTCCTGCCTGTAAGCGCGTCGACAGAGGTCCAAACCGTCGACACTCATTTTTGGTAACAACTTGAGCTCTGTCGTCGCCGCATCCGTTACCGACCGGCACCGGTATAACCTGGGAATTTGAAATAGTTTCCAATTGGATCCGTTGCGACCACACCACACCACACCACTCTATGATCAACCGTCATGATCACTGCTGCCTTGATCATGCACACGACTCACATGACCATGGTCCCAAACGAACACTCAGGCTCATTCAACAAAAGGCGAAAGAAAAGATTCAGAATTCTTCAATCAATTGATTCGAGTCATAACAATCAAGCGCCATAGCGGCACACAGTTGCATCAGAATCATACTTATTGAACGCCATAGCGGCACCTTCGTTTTCTGTTTTCTTCCTTTCCTGTTTTCTTCGTGAAATTCAGAGACAACAAAACCGTCGAAACAATTCAGAGACAAACCGTCGAAACAATTCAGAGACAAACCGTCGAAACACTTCAGAGACAAACCGTCGAAAGGGACTATTTACTGCCCCCACAAGTGAGCTCCTGACCATTATTTACTTTTACCTTACTTCTTCCTCTACTGTCCTTTCACTATCCTTTCAAAATTCATGTCAGACATCAAAATTCATGTCAGACATCAAAATTCATGACATTACATATCAGATAACTTTCGCTTTAGAAATAGTTTCGTTATTTGCAGCCCTCTTATCGAGTCAAACTGAGATGCTGTCCTTTTACCATTAATCACGTACCGGTATACACTGTCCTATCTGGGTTGCTCTTTCTCATCTCAGAGAGTGAACAAATGTTGCTCTTTCTCATCTCAGAGAGTGAACAAATGTTGCTCTTTCTCATCACAGAGAGTGAACAAATCAGGACTAGCAGTCAGCTTCTTTTCTTCAGAATCAATTTTCGAAAGTTCTCTCCGAGTCCTCGACTCTCGAGAGTCGAGGCTCCGTCGGTGGGTTCTTCAAATAATATTTCTCGGTCAGTCGGTTCGTTCGTAAAATTTCAAATGATATTTCAAATAATATTTTTTCGGTAGGTAACATATGAATATTTCTTGGTAACCGTAGTCAGGTGCTCGAAAGATGTGACTTCTTGGTAACCGGTCGTCAGGTGCGAGCTGAAAAGAAAGGTGCTCGAAAGAAATGCTCATAATTTAAGCATTCCAGTACGTACAGTCGTCAAATAGTCACTCCAGCACGTACAGTCAATCACTAGTCCACAATCCAGTACCCAGGTACCGGTACTAGACTTTGTCGGTCGGTTCTCGATGTCTTGTCAGTCGGTTCTCGATGTCTTGTCAGTCGGTTCTCGATGTCTTGTCAGTCGGTTCTCGATCTCTTATCGGTCAGCCCTCGGCTTCTTCTTCTTGACCTTATTGGTCAGAGAAATCGGACTTCTCCTTTTCGGGTCAGAACGTGCTGCCAATCCTCAAAAAGGATTGGCCCCTCTTGAAAGTTGATTCTTCTCCTCTAAAGTCTATTGCTTTTTTTCAAAGCTTTGCTTTTAAGACCTAGACTTTTCAAAGCCTGGCTTTCTTCTCCTATCATTCTAGATTTTTGTACTCCTATAGTATTTTGGCTCCAAAGATCATATAGTCAGTTTTTTTGATATCGCACTTAAGCAGATTTCAGTTTTTTTTGAAGTTATAAGCAGATGATTCAGTTTTTTTGAACTTAAGCAGATTTCAGTTTTTTTTTCGAAAAAAAGGCAGACTTGTTTCAGCTTTTTTAAAACAACGACGCCAGAGTCGATTTATAAACAATTTTGTTCTCCTAAAATCGCAGTTTTGAGTAAATATTATATTTGATCTACTATTGGGTCCGAAGACATTTCGCGCAACTCCTCGGCTGCACAACTCCTCGATTCAGATTGTATATTTTTTCTTCACACAACTCCTAGATTTGATTTTTCCTTAACGCAGCAACTCCTAATGCTAGATTTGATTTTTTCTTAACGCAACAACTCCTAAAATATTCGATTCGAATTTTGACAACTTGAACCATATTGCAGTGTACTTGCATGGTATATGTATGATTTTTTATGTAGCGCCTGATCTGTCACCTGTATCTTTTCTTCTTTTAGTTCTTTGTTTTCCAGTTTTGTTTTCCAGTTTCAGCATACTATATGATTTGTAAATTCAGAATTCAAATTTTTTAATTCGCTATTCGGGCCGAGTTTAAAATTAGGTGTAATTCTGCAAATCATCATCAATACTATTGCCCGCTACGAATCGTCCGATCTGTATATGCATCCATGTTTTTGAGGTTCATGTTTTCAAGGTTCATGTTTTTTTTTTGAAATTGGAACTTGGGGGGGAAAACCAAGGCTTTTATAGCCTTTTAAATTTTGCGCCTAGACTGTACAGAGCTTGTGTCTAGGTCACTGTAGAGACACTAACAGACGAATCTGACCTCACTTTCCAAAGCATAACTCTCCTGAGTTATAGCTTTTGAAAACGGATTAGACTCTTCTGCCTTCATCTCTGAGTCGAGTTGGTTGGATTGTAATTCGTTTCACAACTCGTACAGTACTGCAATGCCCCTTTTTTTAGTAGTACAATCAAAATAAGACTCAATGTCCCTTCTCAGTGTCCCTTTTTTTTTTGAAGAGCTCGGTGCTCAAGTGTCCTTTTTAAATTTCGGCTCAGAGTGAGTCTCAAAGTTCAAACACGACTCGCTTGGCTCACCTCTTCGGACTCCGGATGTTGGAGCTTCTGAACTTGCTCCTCCCGCTGCTGAACGCAGATCGTCCCATCGGTTCTTGCAAAGTCTGCTCTTGCGTCTGATCCTGCATTGCTATCCGATCCTGTATTGCTACCTGCATTGCTACCTGCGCTGCTATAAACAGGATAACACACTGTCGCCGCTTTTGAGCCATCACTTCGATCACTCGAATCTGTTGGCGGCAAATTTTGTATTGTTGTTATCGTTGGGGAAGTTTTGAGACTGTATTCCGCTTCAGCTAATGAAAAGCGTTTGTCTCCTTTTTTTGTGAGCAGATGTTCTTTTGTGAGGAGATTTTCTCCCACTTTTTTCAGCAGGTTGGAGACATGCGGAACTGGAGGGACATTGTCAGACTCATTCGCAACTTCAGAACCCAAGGTCCGAGCTGTTATCTCCCAAACCATCGCGACAAGAGGCATCTCCGCATCAGCGCCACCTCTATACTCATCGCAACGCTGGGGACAGTAATAGCGATTTCCTGGAGTGACGCCGGCCACTGGCTCCTGAGCCTCCTGAAGCATTTGCATTGGCTCCTCTATACCAATATTTTTCTTGATATCAGATTCCTGGATGCCATAACCGGCTTGAGCACCTTCGCTTTGCTCAGCGATTTCTGCAGTTCGAGAATGGTTTCCATCCGCATGCTCCGCCAATTCTCTTTTTATGGCACTTTTTGCGGCAGCAACAGCATCCTCGGAAGTCTCCGAGTCCCTATGATAAAGCTCTCTCCTGACGGCGGCAAGAGCCGCGAATCTACTTGCTTCAATTTGCGACTGATCCTGCTTCTGCAAGATAGCCGAACCAGACAGAGAAGACAGAGCAGCGCCGAGAACGAGTTTGCGCATACTCGATCTCATTCCACAACTGTTCTCGTCGACGAGGGAAAAGAGGGACATTTTTTTTTTTTCTCAAATGCAAATTGCGCAATGCCAGGGCTAGACTTCAATATCGTTGGGCAGAGAGGTGAGACATAGACTGGTGGGTCCCACACAGAATGGTAATAACACACGTTCCGCAACAGGTCTTCCGTTAAATATGCTTACTCAGATTTTTGACTTTGACATAATAACACACTTCCAATGGGAATGCAGCTTTCTGATGGATGTAACACACTTGAGTTTCAATGGGAGTTGCACTTATTGTGCAGAGATTACAGTTTTGCTGGGGACAATGGGAAATGCAATCCTAAGTTTGCACTTTGCATCAAATTAGCAATCAAATTCAGCTGCAAAACCGACCCACAGATCAGTTTGAATTCTAGAAAGAAGATCGATCCCCAGACCAATCCTTCATATTTTTTCCCAAACGGTACCAATCAGATCTTTTTTTTTCTCTTTTTTCCAAGTCTTAGTTTGTCAGTCACTGACTGACCGCAGTACGCCCGTACTACGTGAGACCTCTTAGGAAAACACAACTGGTGGATGTGCAGCCTTAAAAACCTCACTGCAGTCTGTCTCTTACGTTATCAAGATTTTGGGTAAAAATCCTGACTCATATGGTAGATCCTGGCGAAGAAAAGTTCGGAAATTGGAGTAATATGACCTTGGGAAGGAGGCAACTCGACCTATTCCTAGGTCGCACATAGCTCGCACAGTCGCACCTTTGGTGGCGCACTCTCAACAACAACCTCACGATGTTCAACAAGTTTTCGCATTCACTGCTCTCGTCAATGTCAAAACACAGCGACGCAATGCTGGAGTCATCTGTCGCCCGTTAATATCGAGCACAATATCGCCCATTATCGAGCGCCGTCATACGCTCACTGCGATAATTACTGCAGTATCGATTTCTCAAATTGCTTCAGTACATTCCACGGGTCGTATTCAAAACACAACTCAAAAAAAGTCCAACCAAGTCTCTCGAACACTTCCACTCAAGAGGAACCAATGGCAAACCAAATCGATCTTCTACCACTCCTGGACCACTTCTTAAGTTCTTTTCTGAATCCAGCTGGAACGATTCAGAAAAATGGCTTTAATCTCTTTCAAAAAAATTCAAAAATGGCTTTCACGAACACAAATCCTCCCCTTTCAAATTCGAAGTTTGATTTCAAATTCTTTCTTTTCAGTTTCAGATTGTTTCCATGCCAATGCTGTCAAAAGATTTCCAACAAAGACAATTTACACACGTTCCCTTTGCTTACTGTCAAAAACAGTTCCCAACTCAATTGAATCAGAATGGTCATCATTCTCGTGATAGAGAGTGTCATTCTGCGGAATATTGTTCGGAACTTTTTAATGACAGTTTTTGGTCAGTTAAG
>Ga0099797_101098_pt1 | contig 15179 bp, 29 predicted proteins | sample Uncmet_Sort48C_1_FD_89871 | JGI IMG/M metagenome (GOLD analysis project Ga0099797, IMG submission 89871) | Marine eukaryotic communities from CALCOFI LINE 67, Pacific Ocean - C012_Sort48C_1 | ecosystem: Environmental > Aquatic > Marine > Oceanic | place: Pacific Ocean: Monterey Bay | collected... | reverse complement strand
ATAAAAGCGGGTCTGGGTATTCATGTTAAGAGCAAAAAGGGGTCTGCATACAAGGTATGAGCGAAACTGAATAATGATTGGGGAAGGGATGGTTAAGAACATCCATAGGAAAGTAGTCGCTATAACCAGTTTGTCTATGATTCTATGACCCACGATTGAAACAAAGGTCTCGTCAATGATGATTGACTGAGCATGGTCCCCCCCGGAGAAAAAACATATGTATGTGTATATATATGTAGTTGATGGTAGATCGATCTTTTACCGATACAAATATTATTTTGCTTTGTTTCCCAGGGCCCGTGCCCTGGGATACCAACAAAAAGAAGAGAATGTCAAACTCTACTTGAGACATTCATTAATCAATCATGCACTTACCGATGAATATTTGTGTGTATTTCGGGCTTCTCGTTTTTCCTGTTAGTCTCGGAGCTGCAAATCCCCAAGTCATGCTCCATGGAGCCAACCGAATTATATGGCCTGCTGCTGAGAGCATGAATCTTGGCAAGTAGCTATTTCGGTGCCTGTCTGACCGCAGATCCGAACAAACAAGTTCCTTCGATATTTACACAAGCTCAACTGAAGCTTGTTCAGTTCTAACAAGAATCATGGATTCCACGAGACTGGCAGTGCGTTTTAGTAATAACCGATCCTAGATTGTAAAATCCAGCGGCCGACAGATCTTACGAAGAGAGGGAGGGGTATGTCCGAGGGGGAGTTGTTAATCAGATGGGGGGCTACATGACCTGATGCTGAAACAAAAACTTCCGCTATTGATGATTTCGTGATTTGTCTTGGAAACTTGTTTTTTGTTGTTGTGGGTGGGGATCTGGCTTTGTCTGTTTTTGACTACATCGATCACGACAGAACAAAACAAACATTTTTATGTAAAAGAGATTGGTTTCAAATGGACTTATCGCGCTTTCGTTGAAATATTTGGGGACTTCACGGCACTGGCCGACGCCAATTCCCCCGTCAACTACCCTGAGCAAGGGAACAAGGGCCCATTGATAGTGCAAAAACAGCATGATACTCTAAGCATGTGCTTGAGCTGCAATATCTCCTTGGAGCAAAATACATACATCCAAGGAACCGACTTAATGTCACCCATGCGACGGCAACTACATGCAGCCTTTGGAAAATGCATCATAATACTCAAAGCTAAGAACAATTGGGGGAATAAATCCAAGGCAATCTAGGAATTCAAAGCTGAAATCTATTTTGGAATATAAATCGAAACACACGTTTGATTTGAAATCCCGAAACACCCAATAAAACATGTTTGACTTCAACTCCAACAAATGTTTTTAACTTTGAATTCATTTTGTATTTTATGTGAACCCAAAAACATGTTGTTAGCTTTGAATTCCCAGGTGGCAGCAACTACATGCAACCTTTGGACCAAACAATGGAAGCATGCATACATCACACGTTGCAGAATCTGGTGACACACACACATACCATTCACTTCAATATTGATCTTCGTTTAGGAACATGAGGATGACTTGCACATATGGGCCAAAAGGTCACAACTAGGGAAAATGCATGGACACCTTAAAAAAACATATGATGCACTAGTATTCACATTTGTTGAATACTTTGCATGCACTGCTTGGTGCATTGCGAAAACGAAGCCACACTCCTCGCATTAATCCTTCAAACCTGTCCCCTCAATGACTGCTGTGCACATCTGTACAGATCCTTATGTGAATCTTGCATCGACCTCTGCTTTTCTCTGCACTTTTCGACATGAAACATGAACGTCTCCACCTCTCTATCTCTCTAACACAACAAATTTCCAAGGCTGTCCATGCCCTAGTTCGGTGCCGGCTTCGCCGATTCGCCTCTAAGGAACTTGCTACAACCTCTATGCTTTGCTAGCATTTTTCGCGTCAGCTTTCGCGTCGCCTTTCTTTTCAGTTCCTTTTTCTTTTCCTTTTCCTTTCCCAGCATCTGCTGCGGCACCTTTCGCGGCATCTTTGCCAGCAGCTTTCGCGCCAGCTTTTGCATCGCCTTTCGCAGCAGGTGTTGCGGTTTCGGCATTGTTACCAGCAGCTGATGCGTTTCCGGCCTCGAGATAGCATATGACAAATAAAGGGACCAACAAACAACAGAGATAAACTTGACGGTTGTTTGTGACGGTGCACTTCACAACTGGGTGGGGCGGCCTACAGGGCGAAGCGGTACAATTATTTGGGGGTGGTAGGACATCCCCTAATTTAGTGCGCCGCTCATGCAAGAAGCCCACAATGCCAACGGCCAGGAGCCCAAAATGCCAACGGCCAATACCCAAAATGCCAACGGCCCGCAGAATGCCCAAACCAACGGCCAGGCAAACGAAGGGGAGGCATTTCGGGCATTCTCGCATGAGTGCCGCCTGGCCAAGTAGACCCCCCAAATAATTGTGAAGTGCACCGTTCATTGCTAGATGTTATTTCCGACACCTGCCTTACAGATTTGTTGACTCGTCCCATTGGGTTCGTCGTTGGTGGTGTTCTGACGTATTGACGAGTTCAGAAGTCCAATATGGCATTTTACGGACAACAACCCATGTGGGGGGCTTTGACAAGCCCCTCTGCGGACATACATTTTTCAAAGCTAAATAATTAAACATTTTGGGGTAGCAATACTGCTACCGACAACAATTAAACATTTCGGGTAGCAATATTGCTACCAACAAATGTTTTATTATTCTTGGCAACAAAGAAATTAAACATTTACGTAGCAATATTGCTACCGAAAATAATCAAACATGTTTGGTAGCAATATTGCTACCGAAAACAATTAAACGTTTCGAGTAGAAATATTGCTACTAACAAATGTTTCATTATTCTTGGTAAACATGAAATTAAACATTTTTGTAGCAATATTGCTACCGAAAATACTTAAACATGTTTGGTAGCAATAATGCTACCAACAATGTTCAATTATTTTGCTTCGAAGATCTTGAGGGGGCTTTGGTAAGCCCCTCTGCGGACATACATGTTTCGAGGAACGCACCAACAAACACACCGTCTAAATTGTTTGATTCGTATTGCGTGTTCGCATAGCAGCAACCTTTTCAGGGGTGCTGTGGCAGGAAGAGCCTTTGAAAGACTGCAAGATACTTGAAAACGTAGTTGACGCCGCAGCCCGGGCCTGCACAGCAGCTTGAGGTCCCCTGACGGAAGCATCCACACACGAAGAATTTCCGATAGACATACCATTGGGTGAGCCTGCAGAGGCGCCATCCACACAAGAGTGACTTAGTTCGTTGCATTTGATGCTAGACTAGGTTTTGAAACCACTTCTGAAGGGAAAAGGGGAAGCGAAGCGAGCCGAAAAGGGTGAAGGCAAAGCAAGGCGAACTAAAAAAAGGGAATGGGCACACATGATTTGTTGACCCGGTTCTGACTTAGCCCGCGTGCACCGCGCGCGCGAGCACACACACACAGACGCATGACACGAAACGAATTCCCGGTTGGTCTCGCCCCCATTCCCATCCCCAAACTCCTATGTTCGGTGTTGCAACTCAAGAAAATCACCGGGCCTGTGGACCAAGGCGTGTTGGATACGAAGGGTTTCACCTGATCACTGGGTCACTTAGCTAAGTGGTTTGCTCTGTTCACTGTGTTACTTAGCTAAGGGGTCTCTGGTCGACTGTCTCACTTAGCTAAGTTGTGTTTTCGAAGTGATCATTGGTCGACCGTCATATACAAAGGCTTCCCCTGGGAGGACTCTGGACCAGGGCTCGGTCTACCCAAATTCCCCATTTAGATTAAACCCCATTCATGGACAATATATAAGGAATATCAGAAGGAATATATTCCAATGAAACAGACAGAACAAGGGGGCGCGGCCTTCGGCCGCGCCCCCCTTGTGGTGTCAATAAAATTAGAATATATTCCTTCTCATATTCCTTATATATTCTCCATTAATGGGGTTTAATCTGAATGGGATTTAATCCCCATTTTTATTAAACCCCATTAGTATTAAACCCCATTAACTACTATTCGAAAAGGCTTCCCCTGGGAGGACTCTGGACCAGGGGCTCGGTCTACCCGAATTCCCCGCGACCTCTTACTTCGGAATTCGACTTAACAAAAAAAGCGTTCAGAGCATCGGTTTGATACCGGAAATGACTCAAATAAATTAGCTTTAAAATATGCACTGCGAGGGTCTCGGTCACAAACTTACAAGAAATCGAAAAATCAAATGTCTTTGGCAAAATTGCACTCTCGCCTCGCGGGGGATCAATTCGCACTTTTTCAACTCATCCTCTCAAAATCAAGAACACGACACCACATGCATTGGTTTCGGGATACTTGCGCACTCATTTCCCAGGCAGCTATGCATGCTAAAACCAGCGTATATATATATATATATATATATATATATATATATTATATGCATATCATTGATACATACACAGACATGTACCACAACTTATATGCTAAAAGTCTGCGAAGCGATTGACCAATATACACCCATGACAAATACAAATCATAAGAACTTAATGAACTTATAAATACCATCACATTTGGACGGTCCCAAAGCTCATACACCATGCCCAGCCAAAAATGTCCCGACCACTTATACCCCGAAAAAAATAAGTAATTACAAATGCTTCGCACGAATTTCAAGCGTGATACGCCTTTGTCCAACAATACTTACATCGTTGAGCAACAATGGATTATTAATAACTATTGGCTGTTGGCCGAATTATTGGTGACTACTTGTTGGTTTGGGGGTATTTGTGGTTGGGAAGTTGATGACGGAGACGTAGCGAATCGCTGTTTTATGGGCTTCGGGGCCCACCAGCCCATACAGCACATGTCATGCACAAGATCTGTGATGATTGCATGAAGCTGGCCGTTGCGACGCTGCAGAGATTCACACCGTGTGGCTTTTTCGGTGACTCGGTCCAGTGCGGGGGGGGCTGGTTGAAGTAGACCTGCCGAGTATGAGCACATTGGAGTTGTTATAGCCTTTCGATGGTTTGTTAATTACCTTCTATACATTTATAGCATTTCGATGGTTGAATTAAGATGTCTATACATTTATATGTATGATTTTATATATTCATGCGCTCCGCTTTTTGCATATAATTCAAGCCGCCTGGATGAGGTCGAGCCCGCCAGGATTTTATCCGCGGCCACGGATGACATTTATGAGCTTGGAACTGAAAGCTGTAATTTGTATGGGTGCTATGTACATGCTCAACAAGTGTACGCACCATTATTATATAAATTGTGTTTTTTGAATACAATCCAGTACAGTTCTTCGGCATATAACCAGAGGGAATTTGGAGCTGTCATGTTTGGATATTGCTCGACCGGCACTCAAAGAAAAGTGTTTTTTGTCGGCACTCACTTGTTTGAGTATTTGTTTGACAAAGGCAACCCCGAAAACAATCTTCAAGTTTGCTGGTTTGCATTCGACTTTCAGGAATATACTTCGAACAAAAGTAGGGAAGCTGTTTAGATGTATCGCGGATGGTTTGTGCATCGACATTGAATTTCTTGGTTGCCTCCTCCGACCATGGTGCTGTGCACGACCAAAAACAAAAGCCAAACAACCAATAAACCTAAAAATCGATTTCTAGGTAAATGGATGTTCGACCGATGAGTTTGGCAATCTATTTTTGGTTTCTTGGCTTTTTGGTTTTCCAGGGCCCGGGCCCGGGCCCCGGGCCCAAAAATTGGCGCGGGCCCTGGGCCCGCGTCCGGCCCCCGCGCCATTTTGGGGGCCCGGGCCCTGGAAAACCAAAACACCAAGAAACCGAAAATAGATTGGCACATTTATTGGTGAACCATTCATTTACCAATAAATCCATTTGGGGGTTTATTGGTTGTCTTGGTATTCGTATTAACGACCGTTTAACTGCAAATGCCCGAACAATGGTCCGTGGAGCCAACCAAGAAATTGAATTTTCAAAGCATGATGAGCTGAAAAACACCAAGAAATGTTGGGAGCTGAGCTTGTGGGGCTTCCTGTTCCTTGTCGGAAAGCTGTTTAGATGCATCGCGGATGGTTTGTGCATCGAAATCATAGCGGTTTCTGGCGTGAACCGAATCGGACAGGTTCGAAGGTTCGGTTCCAACCGTAAGATGTACATTAAAATTACAATGATAATTTGAATGACTATCGGCATTCCAATCTACAGAATCGACAGAAACCGGGAACCAATTCGAATGTGAATTCGAACCGGTGACCCCCGACAACAGCTATGGAAATTGAATTATCAAAGCATGATGAGCTGAAAAATACGCAGAGATGTTGTGAGCTGTGCTTCTAGGGCTTCCTGTTGGTCGACCATGAGGGGATTCGTTTGAAAAGCTCACCGCAAAAAACAAACGATGCAATTTGTTGCATTGTGTTGTGGAACTGATGATGAACATAATTAAGAAACACCTAAACCCTCATTCCCGGCCCGGGATACCTAAACCCTGTTTTCCGGTCCGGCGCCTTTCAAAACGAACCGGGGACGTGTTTTAGTGCATCGGGGGTGTTTGCTGCAGTACATTTGCATATGGCAACGGGTAAAATCATGGTATACCTCAATATCCACATATTTTTGGATTTTTACAATTTCGGCAGTTCTTTTGCCGGCCTTTGGAAGAAATACATCTTCGAAAAACGCACACCAGGAAAGTCTGACCAGAATATTGATGGTCGATTCCAAAAACCACAGTGTCGCCCAATTACGTCCATCAACCACATGTGCAAGAACAACAAGTGTTGAGGAATTATGACAACCAATGAAAAGTTGATGACCAAATTTTGAAAGATGACGGTCACATGAATAGACTTGCACATTGCATTGAATTGCTAAATTTCGCACGGGCACGATGATCACCGAAAGTCATGAAATGACCTCACGTGGCTTGGTTTGCGTTCGATGATTTTTTTCCGAAAATGTGTTTACCCTGCAGGACCAGAGAAAGAACGTCCCGGTATATTGAAACTTCCCGGTATTTGGGTGCGATCAAGTGTACAATATGTTCAACTATTTCTACATGTAACCTACATGCAAACACTACCACATATGCATTTAAGCAAAACCCCAACCTGTTTTGAAAGGTTTTGAATTAAAAACGAACAATAGCTTAGGAGCCCGGTGCCGAGCAAATAAGGTCTAGGGGGTCCACACAAATTTGAGCATCTCTGTAATAGAGACTAGAGTATCCGGCTACATGGACATGTTGTCCGTGAAAACGTGGCGAAGTATTTTTTGAAATTCCAAGGAAACACGCAACTATTGGTTACGACACCACTCGAGAACATAGATCGCGGTGCGAGAAGTGGATCAAACGAATCCAAATTGCTATCCGCATCATTTTCAGCTGCCATAAACTCCGGATGGCCCGTCCAAAAGAGCACGGCATAAGGTTGACAAAAAACAGAAGCTCTTCATGCATAACAATTTCGAGCGAAAAAAAAACTACCAATGTGAGCCCACATGTTTATATGAACTCGCCACCAACCGTAGACAGGGTGAAAACATATGCCGGATATGAATATATATATATATATATATATGTAAATATTTTTTTAGCACCACCTGTCGTGCTGGCCCAGCCTGAGAGCGGTAGCCCCTTTCCCAATGATTTTGCAACTATGCTGCATCCACCTGCATCTCTCCAATCTGGTACTGATTACGCCGCAATGGCGAAAACACTTTGCGCCTGTGGGACAATTGCCTGATCCCACAGTATACTATATACATATAAGAGGAACTACGGCTAAGACAAGGAGTATACACAAGAAAAAGCACAATGGTTGATAAAAACATGTTGAAGGGTGGTAAGGGAAGGTGATGATGAAAAAGAATAAGCTGATGAGCTACGCACATGCACAGCAACTTCAGTGTCCACACAGGTCCTATTCGCATTGTCGACGCTAATTTTCAGCAACTCCTGTCATACTGGCCCAGCATGTCCCCTTAAGAGAGGTAGCCCCTTTCTCAATCATTTTGCCACTATGCTGCATCCACCTGCATCTCTCGAATCTGGTACTGATTACGCCGCAATGGCGAAAATACTTTGCGCCTGTGGGACACTGGCCTGAACCCAACCCACCAAGCCAAGGGAAGGAGGTCGGGGGGGTGATGTAATCGCAAAAATTAGAACATAAATCAGCCCCTTTCACCACCAATCAGAGTAGCACGTAATTTCCCAATAAACCGAAAATAAAGAGCATCGGCATGTTCGTGAAGAAAAGGCAAGGTGTTACCCAAAATCATAAGCACAGAAGCATAGGTCTCAACTTTGCCCGCCTCAGAGAAGATCAATTCAGTCACATAGTACCCCAAAAATCCTTGTCCTAGATGTTCTGCGTCTTCTTCGCTATGATATGAACACGCCCAGGACCATCCAAACCCAGGGCGGAACCAGGGAGGCTGCGGAAGTCTGCACGTTCGCTGGCTCCCCAAAAACTTCATTTGCAACCTCCGCCACCGCTTCTGATGTGAACGCTCTCAACGCCAGCTGCAGCTCACATCCAGGCCCTCATGAAGCAGCGCGTGAAGGGCTTGGGAGCCATGGTTGCAAAGCAGCCCATAAGGATCATGGAGGAAATGGCGATCTTGCTGTATGCCGCGCACCAGGCCTCCATTGTCTTCCAAACACCCTTAACCTTGAGCAGGGTCCACTTGCCCAACTGTTCGTCCCAAGGTTTCTCGACCTCAGGCACCACCACGGGAGGAGTTTGGATACCGAGATCTGGCCTGCCGCCCGCCCCTTGTGGTAGAGGTAAGGGGCCTAGGGGCGCATCTCCAGGTTTCCCAATGCCGGGAGGGGCGCATTCGCATCCCTGAGGCCGTTGGCCACCATCGACTGGTCAAGCTCTTTGCAAGCTTTCCAAGCTTTCTTGTAGGCTTTGATGATTCTGGTGTTCATCGAGGTTCCCAGGGCGCCGCCGCTCGCAAGAAAGGCAGCTCCCGTCATGCGGTGAGCATAAGCCACAGTGTAGGCTTGGTAAGGCCCGCGAGGCACAACCAAGTCACGCACGGCGCCGAGGTGCCCGCCACACGGCCATTGAGGGAAGCAAGCTGGTGCGAGGGGTCAAATAAGCTGGTCAAAGCAACCTGAGAGACCAGCCTTCCACCAGCAGCAACTGATCCACAAGGTCACACGACTGTGGGGGGCACTTGAGTAAAACGAGTGTGACATTTGCTTTTTGAATGTAATGGTCCAAGGTGGGCAGGGAGCGCCACCTCCCCAGAAGTTTGATACGAGATATTTCCCAACCGAGTTGATGTAAGTAAGTGGCTCCGCCAGCCCGTAAAGAGGCTGGTGTGATGCACATACCCTGAAAACCAATGAGCTCCCCCACAAAGGAACATGCATGTGATTTTGTTGGCCGGACCCCACAAATAATTTTGCATGCTGTGCCAAACCTTCACATAGCCAAACCAACCATGCCGCGCATATTTATTGTAAACATAGGTGGTTTGAACTCGCCCCATAGCCAAAGCATTCTTTGGCCGCAATGACTCCAATGGCCGCATGATGTGTGAGCATGCCTACCTGAGAAATTCACCAGCTCGCATTAGTCTATGAAAACACAGCAGGATCCCAACCCCCACCTGGAACCAGGCCCCAACCTGCGCGGACTCCAGCACGGTCGCGTGCAAAATGGCGGCCACGAAGAGCGCATAGGTGACCCTGGGGGCGGCGGGACATCGGAATGAAATCGGTAACGAAGATCCCCATGTCTTGAATAGGTCCCAAGGTTCATTGAGCTGTCCCATGAGGTGTCTGTGAAAATGTTGTACTGATAGAACTGCATATTTGGCTCAGGAAAAGTCTGTGACACTTCCAAACACATTCAATGTAGTCGACCAACAACTTTGAATTTTTAGAAGGGCGGTTGCCAAGCATGTGAGGCCCAAGACGACCGCAATGAGCACACCAAACTCGCAACCTTTGATACTCCTGCTGCAAAAGACCGAGATACTTGAGAAACGCGTAGTTGTTGCAATGAATTCTTGGAGGCCACAGCACTGCCGAAACAGAGGAGGAGGAGGAGGAGGAGGAGGAGACAAACATGATATCCTTGCCAATTCATGCGCTATGCTTCCCAACTCCGAAATGTTCTGAACCCAGATTAGCCCAGCGCGTGCAGAGCTGGGGGGGTAAGCCCCTGCTGCTTTGGCCCTCGCTATCCGTTTGTTTTCTACCCTCACAGCACCGATAGCTGCAATATGTACATGACGTTTGTCGCATAGGCGTGCAAGAGAATGTCGACTACGTATGCTGGTTAAAAAGTATGTGTCTTTGCGCGCCCTCTGATCAACCTTGCCGGGTCTCCATCCGGGCGGCCGCACATGATACATGCCCCCTGATGGAAACTTACGACGGATTTCATGGGGGTTGCAATCAACTGCTGCGTTTCATTGGTCCGCCACAAGTAACTGGGACCGGGGTTCTCGATGGACCAAGATCCACCAACACACTCGAGCTCCGCGATCATTCGCACCATAGTGAACAACTGCCGGGTGGCCCTAATTTCCTTGGGGGGACAACCCTCTCCATAAGGCATCCAGACTCTCCTAGAACCCCTATTAATAAGGGCAAGCTGCCCCCATGTCGAGCAGGGACTCCTGAAATGCGAATAATGAATTTATCCCACTCGGATCAGTTTGATTTGTGACTCCACAACTTCCGGTTTATCCAAATCATGAGATGGTACATAGGCGCCTCCCTCTGGATAAGCTTCAAAATGGTCACATGGTATGCCAATATTATTGAGAGCCCTGTTCAAACCCCCCTCACCACTAAAGTATTCCACAGCCTGCGCACACATAGAACCAGCTACTTCAGCACCTTTGTATTGATGCCAATCACAAGAACCATCAAACCGGCGACAACCATGACCAACTTTGCCACGATGATGATGGGAATGACAATGGCTCGAGGATGACGGGGTCGGCGGCAAGTCCTGGCGATGTCCCTACGGCAGCGGCATAGGAGCGGGCAGCGGCGAGTGCCGACTGGGATAGTCCGCTGGGTTGACGTCCCTGGCCAACCAAAGAATGGGCGTGTACAAGGTGCAAGCAAGGACCACCGGCATGAGTTTCCTCAACAACCCGTTCAATTGGATGCACGACGAGCGCCCCTTGGAGACTGCACTTACGACCACATGAGGATCATTACAACATATGATGGCCAAGGCACGCTCGCCCTTGGAAGCCCTCTTTACAATTTCATCCGCATATGCACGCATGTCAAGCTGGTTGATGTGAGAATGTTGGGAATGTTCAAAAAACTACTCGGGGCTCGTCTCAATGCAAGCTTGTGATCACAATGTTGAGCTTCTCGGTCGGCCGCGACATGGGGGTGCATCCGAGTTTCCCCTCAACTTCAATCCAGCCCACCTTTACCAGTTCCACCTATTCTCGGGAAGGCAAGCAAGACAGTCTCGATGTAATTTTTGTGTCTTAAGATGGTCATCGAGATAGGCCCCCTCCCATGTGTCTGAGCTGAGGACCGGAAAGCCCAGACGCAGAGTTTCCCTGGAACGCATGCAACCTTTGCCATACAGAATGCCTGCATGTACACCCTGGGCTACAGAGGTACCATTCGCATCTCCCATACACACAACCCGCACTGCCAATCGGTAACTGAGCCGGTGGTCACCCCCCGGCTTAGCAAGAACGCCTCCACGGATTCGCTTCCCACAACACTGTCTTGGCCACCATTTCGGTTGATGCGCCAACTGGTAGAAGTAGCATTTAAAAAACCGTCCCCCGATCCCCGACGCCTCAGGGGCCTCTGCTGACAAAACAAAGTGCCAGGTGGCTATTGCATCCTATTTAATTAATGTTCTTGTTCATTCTGAGGACGTCGATCAATGTAGGGCGCTGATGACCCCGTGTGTGTGGAACTGCACATAGCCCAGGAACAATAATTTTCCCTTACCGAATTTCGCGGAACTAAATCTTCGGGTAGTAGGACCGCAAAGTTGGATTTGATGGCCCACTCAACAAATTCTAGTTGGCTCTCGGAAGGCGAAAGCTGACCACGTCGTGTGGCTGGCACAGGCCACTCATCTTCTGGAAATACAATAGGGTTAAGATCTGCGAGCACTTTAGCACGTCCGGGACATAGATATTTATGTGGCTGGACTCTGCCGGCCCTATCAGGCATGACTATACATTTGATGTCGATGAGTTCTGCAACTGTTGATGTAGAAGATGTAATTTAAAACTGGTATCTGGATGTGCTACGAGAAATCAGTTTACGCAACTGTGCTCTGCCGCGACCTAGGGATGGAATCTCTCCACCTCTGGTGGTGCAGAGGTGGCGCGCGTCCTTCAACAACTGGTTAACTCTCTGCTGCTGCACGGGCGAGATACGAGAAGGCATGAAAGAAGCGTCAAGGGCACCCTTGGGGCAACCCAAAGTCAAATGGTTAAAGTATGACATCTGCCAGTTAACCCACAACTTGGCAGCAAGGTTCTTTCCCTCCCTGTGGTGACATAACTTACCACTCATTCGGTTCTCCCCCTGGCTCCGCTCCTCCCTGAGGATAAGGAAAGACGCAGCCGAAGGCAACGAGGGCCACCTGGTAGCATCGGTGGAACTCGGCCCTGACAGAGACGTAGTACTAAGCAAAACATGATGGCATCTGCCATGAGGACTCCTGGCGGAGCCCAGCAACAAAAAATTATCAACGCGCTCGGCGAGTCTGGTACATGTCCCACTCCAAGACGCCGCCCCAATAGTCTCCTTCTTCCTCGCCTTTGCCACCTCCCTTGCCGCCGAGACCGCCCTTCTTGTCTTTGTCCTTGTCGGTGTCCTTGCGTCCGCCGCCGATGCCGCGAGTCTTCGAGGTCAAGCCGTCCTGGGAATTCAAGCTTGCACGGATGGCCTCTAGCTCCATCTCGCTCCCACCCTGGCGATGCGGATTGAATAGATTCGCCAAGAACGTGAGCTCCCACGCCACGCGCCAACTCCCGTCGGTCGCAAACTGGTGCACAGCTTTCGTGTTCTACACCAGCTTCGCGGCCGCGTGGTCATTGTCGCCTGCCGCATGCAGGCGCAGTGCCTCTCCCATCATCAAGAACACGCGATGCATGCTCTAGTACTGGTGCCAGGAGATCATGTGCGCGACGTCTCTCCAATTCCATGGCTTGCCATTCGCGCGCAACTGGTCCTCCAAATGGGTGTAATACTGTTTCACCACCTTCTTGGGCCGCTTGCGGAAACGAGTCTTCAAGGCCTGGAGTCGCGAGAGGGTGCGAGGCATCCGGATCCGTCTTGACCCTCTGGCAAGTCGCCGGCACCGGAACCCTTCTTGTTGAGCATCTTCATCATCTGCATCATTAACCTGCGCTGCGTGACCTGCGGGTCGCCCATGTCTGCCTCTGCGCCATGGCCTGCACTGGGCTAGTCGAGAGGAGCTGCAACCCCGGAGGTGACCTTGCTCTTCTTTCCCAACGCCTTTTGTGCCGCTTTGAACATGACCTTCAAGGGACTGGCTGTGCTGTCGGACCCGTCCTCGTCGTCCTCGTCTGAATCGCTGTCTCCGGCATCTTCTTGGTCGCTCGAATGCAACAACGTCTTCTGCCGCAAGGGTTGAGGAGGCTTGTTCTTCTCCCCGGGAACCTTGCTGGCCGGCCTGCCCTTTTCTTAACTTGAGCTTCGGAGTCTGTGGACTTCACATCCTGGCCGTAGTACACCCTAAGCACATCCTGAAACTTTGGCAGTGGCAAGTCGTTGTGTTCCTTGCCGAAAATGATCAGCGGGACATCCATGGGGCGCTCGCAAGTGAAGCTTATCGGCATCTATGGAATGGAGCACCACCAAGTGGCCACTCTTGGCCATGTATCATCCTTGTTTTGCGGTAGTGAATGACACCCAAGAACCGTCAGACCTAGTGCATGTGGAGGCGGGCGCCGCAATGATGAGGTGCTTGCCAACTAAATCCAGAACAAGGCACTCGGTGACAATGGGGGTGCTGCCCAATAGCCTGGTGTAGCCCCAGGCAACCACAGCAAAAGGCTTATCCTGGCTGCCACTACTAGCGGCCGATGACATTACGAATCTGCAATAGGGGAACTATTTGGGATGATGAAAAAATAAGCTGATGAGCTACGCACATGTACAGCAACTTCAGTTTCCCCACAGGTCCTATTCGCATTGTCGATGCGATTTTCATTAAATCTAGCCGGTACACTCATGGTGGCCCCCTTGTGGCAGCGACTTGTACGTAAAAGGCAAGCAGATGGAGGGTAGCACCTCCCGGTATTCTCTGGCAAGTTTATTGGTATCTCTCTCTCTCTATATATATATATATATATATATATATATATATATAAGTATATCAACATTCCCTCAAATAAGTTCTGTGTATGTAAGAAACATATATTTATTGAAAACTTCCTTAAACTGTCGTTTTTTCAAGGTTCAGGGCTTAGGGTTCCAGGGTTATGTAGTCAATGTTCTAAACTAAGAAATGTGGGCAAACGCAGCCATCGCTATCCTGAACGCGACACCCGGCAGCGGTGCAATAGCTTGATTGAATGCGGACCTCGTCCCCGGTGCATCGCTTGCATGGAAGCGGAACGTGCAATTCATATATTGATCATAATTGTTGCTTATATGAACATGGCCTGCAGAATACATGTGACTCACATGTTGTATATAATTGATACTTATATGAATATGGCCTACTGGCTTCAGTGAATGCACATGTTGCTTATAATTGTTGCTTGTATGAATATGGCTATGTAATTAATGAAATTCTAAGCTAAGCCAGGTGGGCAAATGCAGCCACGTTTAGGTTTTAGGGGTTAAGTCACATAATGTGATCAAGATTCTAAGCTAAGCCAGGTAGGCAAACGCAGCCATCGCCTGAAGCATGTGTATGGATGAAGCAACCCTTAGGATATTTGTCATACTCGGAGGCGTTGTGCTCGTCAATGCGGAACTCGGCACCGATGCAATAGCTCAAGCAACTCGCCGCCTCGCAAAAGGTAGCAGAGGAAAGGGTGCGACGAATAACTGCCAGGAAAAAAAAGAAACCAATTCGATGTATCTGTAACTCGATTTTGTGTTATCTCTCTTTGGGGGCAAATTCGCAAGCGAGAGAGAGAGAGAACACGCAATCAAATTGCATATAGTTGGATTTTGTCGGGTGCTGTTTTGTTGTTATCGTTTCTCTCTCTCTCTCTCTCTCGCTCCCTTTCTCTCGTT
>Ga0099797_101097_pt1 | contig 15187 bp, 16 predicted proteins | sample Uncmet_Sort48C_1_FD_89871 | JGI IMG/M metagenome (GOLD analysis project Ga0099797, IMG submission 89871) | Marine eukaryotic communities from CALCOFI LINE 67, Pacific Ocean - C012_Sort48C_1 | ecosystem: Environmental > Aquatic > Marine > Oceanic | place: Pacific Ocean: Monterey Bay | collected... | reverse complement strand
CTTCTGAATATTGTTATCATTGCTTTTCTGAGCACCCCGGTGAGTACTCTGGCGAGTACTCCAGTTAATGCTTGGGTTAATACTCCTGCGAATACTCTGATGAGTAAGTTCTCTTGTGGATGCTTCGGTCAATTCTCTCGGGAAGACTCTTGCGAAAACTGTTGCGTATACTCCTTGTGCATAATCAAGTGGATGAAGGATCAAAGGCACCCAGCTGCAAAAACAAACAAGGCACAGAAGGCCCCTCCCCTCCCCCGAACATCCTTATCAACTGCAGGCTGGTGTTAGAGGTATATATAGACCACCACCTGGCTTGAGCCTAGAGAAAAAATGAAAATTGACAGTGTATACGCTTTCCTGTTGCATACGCGAACTGCTCAAATATCAGCAAAACCCACAAGGCGTGCCTTGCCCCACGGGGGCACGCCGCGCCCTCGGGGTGGTTTGCTTTGCTCCATATTTGCACAGTTTGCATATACACCAGGAAATGTTCAACACCAGCCATTTTCTCATTTTTCTCTAGGCCCCAACCCGGAAGTGGTGTGTATATATATATATTGTGTCCCCAAACAAATTTTAAAATACAAGCGTGTGAAATCTCTGCAAATAAACAACATCGGTAATATTTTAACAAAACGGAATGTCATAGCAACATGTAAAATATATGCAATATGAGCCTACCATTTCATAGCAGGCAGAATCTTACCGAACCTCCTATGAGTATTTTGCGCCCCGCCAGAGCCTCCCAACAAAACTATATAATGCAAGATCCTAGAAATGCTGAACATACATGCATATTATTGCGTTCTATCTTTTTCCTATGGAACCCATGAATCCGCCCCTGTGCCACCAAACACCAGTGGAGTGTCTCTAATGCCCTGCAGTCTGCAGGTCTTATTCTCAGTTAAGGGACATGGACCCCAGCTCTCGGGCCAGGCCGAATAGGGTAGCATGACTTTTTCGAAAAGTGAAAACAGTGATATCACTGCAGAATGGTATTGTTTCTGCAAAAAATGCGGCCAACGAACCAACTTTTTCTCACCAGAATCGTGTTCATGCCCACAGGCCCCCAATGGAGCCCCAGAGGCACCCAAAGGGATGCCAAGGGAGTCCAAGAGAGCTCCAAAAGCATCCAGAATGACCCCAAGGAGTTACCGACAAGCCCCCCAACGAGAGCAAACGATGCACAAGGTGACCCAGCAACATCACGCATTTTTGCAAGCCGTTACAATCACTCCCGAAGGCTCCCAAAAGACCCCAAAACCATCTACACGTTTGTGGGTTTGTGTTTTCGTGAACATATTTGTTAGTACCTGTGTTTGTATGTTAAGCCACTCGCAGGCCACCGCGCCGTCACAAAGAGAATTAGCGCGATCTCCGATCACCGATCGAGAGTAAGCGGCACGAGGGCGGGAAAGCCGAAGGCCAATGGATATCAATGAATATCAGCAAAAATCGCTAAAATCACTGAAACCCGATGTGTACTCAAATCCTTGTTGTACCAGATTTCAAAACAACGGGCTGACCAAAGAATCCCGAGAAACTGATCCAGAACATGTATGGGTTTTATCGGTTTCACGAGGTGTTTAGCAATTTCAACATGCAACTTCCATGAAGAAGCCATCCCCCATGGACTTGAACAGGTGTCCGACCTGTTGTTAAAGTGCTTTTACTTGAAATCGAATAAAACCAAGAGTATGCCAAACTCACAGCAAAAACATGGAGACTCCCATACACCTGTGCAATTTCCATAAGTCCTTCCCTATAATGCATATTGGCCGACCACGATGCAGCGCCCATCTTATGCGCCCGTCGACGCCCTTGCTGCCCCCCTCTTCGCCCCCCATCCTAGGCAGCATGCGTGGCAGCGCACACACAACCCGGATTCCTAATGTGGATGAGTTTGAAAGAATTCATTGGAAACTTCACGTGGTATTTATATAGATAATGTCATGGGCACGATGGGAAATTTATGTGGGAATTTTAACACATGTTCTCCATGGCAATATGCTTTGTATTCTGCATGATGTGGCAAATGGGGGCCTCTAGTGAAGCGAAAAAATACTCGTGGGAAGCTAACTAAGACATTGCCGGCTAGGGGAACTCATTCTGGGACTTTTTTATTTTCTGACTGTTGATTGAGTTTTGATTTATTCAAGTAGTATTGGTTGCCTATAGTTTTTAAGTGATTTTGATATGGTTGTATAGCATCGTATGCTTTTTTTTTTATGAATATGGTGCTCTGCTGTGGGTGCACCCTCCGGGATTCAAAATCCTGAAAATCTTCTAACAAAAAACATCACTGGGGTGGGGAACCACTCCTTAGACTCTAAATCTATATCACTCTATCTATATGGTTTGCTTGACTCAAGCACTCAAACTGATTACATCCAAATTGTGTGGGCACCGTCGTGGAATTTGTTTCATCCTGTATGAATAATTCAGTCTTATGGACAATCCTGCAAATAACACCAATGCATTGTAACAACATACTGGTATGGAGGACTACCATTCGAGGGATCTCATAAAACTATGTCACACATGTGGAATTCATAAGATTTTCAATATCTATATATATATATATATATATATATATATGTGTATATATACTGTGTATACATATTACCATAATTTGACCATTACGTTAGGATAGGATGGGACAGGATACGATAAGTGAGTTGGCGCCAAGGCACGGTCCACAAGGGACCTCAGTGCTCTCAATACCTCTTCTTCACGATGAAGCCTATTGACAAGCCTTGCTCATGTCCTTCTTCAAGCTCTGTTAAAAGGCCTCAGCCCAGGCTGGCTTCTGCTGCTCGGCAACGATATTAAAGCAAACCTTCAGAAACTTACAAATTCCATATATTTGAACATTATAAGAACATATTTGAGCATGATTCGAGCAGTATGTGAATGATTATCTGAACATGGCCACCCTCCATCGCGCAAGCATTACAACCAATATACAAACCGATTGCGAACACACATGTGGTATTAGTACGAGCGATTGTGAAATGTGAGAATTTGTCGAACCAATTTATGCATGTATGTTTGTCCATCTTGTTTTCACGACGGTGCCATAGGGATATCCACACTGCATGTGCGAACTTCGGTCAAGAAGCCAATTGAAGAACATGGTATAGGCCCACACAATATACATATCTACATTTACCCAGCTACAGTAAAGTAGTATATTGCACACACATTTCGGACATCGCCGGGCCGAAGCAATATATACATTACGTAGATACAGGGACCAGACACTCTAACAGTCTATGTCCCCCCACAATATATACATTATGTAGATACAGGGACCAGACAATCTAACAGTCTATCTCCCCAGGCCTTTCCATGCACTGACAGTGCCTAATTCGCGCAATCAACCACCTCACACCCTTCGCTCGGGAGGGTGGGTGGGAGCGAAGAAATTCTCAACTCCTCCAGGTACCTTGAGCCAAAATGGACAACATACATACATGTCAAACACACACACACACACACACACACACACACACACACACTCCGGCGGTCCTCGGCCACCTCAAATTAATTAGAAAAATTATCACGGCGGTCCAATAGGTCCTGGGCGATAACTTATCGAACCAATTTACGCATGTATGTTTGTCCATCTTGTTTTCACGACGGTGCCATCGGGATATCCACACTGCATGTGCGAACTTCGGCCAAGAAGCCAATTCAAGAACATGGTATAGGCCCACGCTACAGTAAAGTAGTATATTGCAAACCAATTTTCGGACATCGCCGGGCCGAAGCAATATATACATTACGTAGGTACTGGGACCAGACACTCTAACAGTCTATCTCCCCCAACCTGCCTACACCATGTTCTCGAGGCATGTCTTGCAATTGACCAAATCGCCTGGCACTCTCTGGTGCGCGGCCCTGGCATACTTCCACCCGCAGCGTGTGCGCCACAAGTCCAGCAAGAACTCCGAGCTCCCGACCAACACTGAGTGAACCCTCCTACTCATCCCCATTGCTTGGACTGCGGCCACGGACGAATCAGCTTTGCCCAACTTTTCGCTGACCCTTTGCTCGGCTCACTCGCACACCCTAGCATTGGCTTTGTTCAACCAAGCCTCCAATGCCTTAAGCACTGCTTGATCAGTTGGTGCGTCAGACTTTGCGGCCGCTCGCACCAGACCACTTTCCGAGGCACCCCCCCAAGTGCTCACAGGCCCTAAGGAGGATTCACCCAAAGACGCCTTTAACGCCAACTCTAGAAAAGCATTGCCTACATACTGGCTAACCACAAGAGAGCCCCAGCGCCCTATGAACTGAATCAGAAACAAGGGAACACTCTTGCGAGCGTAGTACTGTGCGCCGGCTTTCCTCATTGAATGCTCAGAACATGTGCTCTCCCCGCTCACAATCCGTAGCGAGTCAATCGTTTTCTTTGACGACACTGCGTGCCCCGACGTGTTGCAAAGACGGCAATACTTACCTTCAAGCCCCAAGCTTTCCCTTTCCTCCAAGATTCTCGCCAGTGTGTGCACGGGGCAGCAGCCCGACTCTTGTAGGCTCCCAGCAGCACTGCCACACTTGCAAGAGCATCGTAGCGACGTGGGGCACCCTCGCCCTAAATCGATGGTGGCTTCGGCAAAGTCGTGCGCCATGGTCACCTGTTCCCCCAGCACTGATGCTGCTTCGAGTGCTCTCATCATCCATGCCGCCGCCACGATGGCTGCGTCAAAAGGGGCAATGGGACCGCCCTCGATGACAGGTTGGGCCACATTGATCCCAGCAGCACCTCGCTTCGCAACATTCTCGAGCAGGAATGCGTTAGCCGTTTTGCCCGGCCCCAAGCCTCTCGATGCGCTTCGCACGCACAACTTGAGCACGTCCTGCAACACCTCCGACCACTCAAAGCCACCTCGAACATGCTTCTGCTTGGCCCTGTAAAGGTAGCTCTTAGCCGCTCTGTAGCCGCCCTCCTCCAACGCAGCCGCCAACGTGAGCAGCTTGGATTCGTTAAGCGGCAAGCCGCCACCACAGGCTCGCTTGAGAATCCCGGAGATGGTGAGCCACACCGCCGCTCGAGGCCCTTGCGTGGTCCTGGCATAGAAGCCGTTGCCTAAGGCTTGCAAGGCTAGTCCTTTACAGCTGCCCGAAACGGCACTGCTCGCCGAGCAGAGCTTGCCCCTCTGTTGGCCCTCGTCAGGGGAGCCAACTTCCTCTTCACCCCCAGCATGTCACAGCCCTGGTTCACCTTGATCACCGCGTTCTCCTCGCTCGTCACCTTCTCCTGGCCAGCCGCGATGTTGATGTGCTCCTCCGTTCCTCCGCTGCTTGAATCCACTTCAGGACCCCTGACGATGGCCGGGCCCTTCCGGAGAGGGCGGAATTCATTGGCGGAGCCATTGCCAACTGAGCCAGCCATCACCACGCCTGTGACCGCGGCGGCCGCACCGGCCTCCAAGAAACTCCGCAGTGACGGCGTCTCGAACTGCTGAGCCCCGTTGCACCCCAGGTTGACTAAGCCCAAAGTGCGCCCAAAGCCTCTAGCTCTGCGAGTCGCCTCGGCGCCCACCACGAGAAGACAGCCCACTAGCCCTCTCCAAGTCCAGCGTCCTCCAAAGCTGAACTTCCGATGGTCTCTGACGGCCGGGCGGCCACGCGCCACCACTTGTTTTCTCGAACTCCTGGAAAGTGCCTCGAGGCTTGCCGGATGAACTGTGGGACCACCGCTGTGGTGCCCGGTTGCGCCAAACGACTCAGCAGCTCTGCAGCCTCGTTGAGTTTCCCCGGCAGGTGTTCCAGACGGTCCACTGTGTACTTGCCCTCCGCCAAGTCCAAGCTCATCGGGCGCACCACAGCATTGATGTTCGCATTCGTCGACCACTCCTTCGCCCAGGATCCTACAGTTGCCGTTGAATCTGACTTTAGGCACACCGCCAACCGCTCTGCAACCCAAACGTGTTGGCATAGCCGCACCGCAATCAGCAACGCCAGATTCTCTGGCAGCGCCTGAACTTTGCCTCGCCGATAACAATGCTGAACCTCGCGATGTCCTCCGCTGAGATTGGTTCTGAAAACCAACCAAACACGACACCCTCCAGCGAGATGAAGCCTCCGTAGCTCCAAGGTGATGCATCTGTAGTGATGCAAATGCCAAAGGGATTTCGCCTCTGTCGCACCGAGAACTCCCTGCGAATCGATCCACACTGCTTGCCCAGGAGCGCCACCAGCCATTCCAAAGTGTGCGCGAACCGAATCGTGGGGATGGCGACCTCCGCTGGCAGTAGTCTCACCCTCTTTGATTTCCTCGCCAAAGTCTGCACCGGGGGGGTCTCCAACTCCGAAGGAGGGTGTGCTTGACGTTCTCCTCGATCGGCGTCCGCCAGCGCCGCCCAGCAGGGTTGCAGAAGACTCATTGGTTTCTATTCGGGGGTTCCGCACATGGGTGTTCCCGACAAGTTTTGCCATACAAAACTTGATTCGTTTCCAAAAGCTCTCTTTAAGACGTATTTCGTCTTGAAATGCTTTGGGAATGGTTTCCGAGAATCGGGACCATGTGTACTAACTCGATAAGCAACTTTGGAGGCATGCCCGAATACCAATCAGGATACTTGCATTCAGAAAACAACTTTTCGAGAATATATGTTCGGGTCGGAGCGTGCCACTAAGATTTGTTGTAAACATCTCTGGTTAACCAATATGTTGCATCCTTCGGTGGCACCATCGGCAAACGTTGACAGAAACTCTGAATCAAGACTTTGCGGTGGGGGGCCTTCCAACTGAAGTTTGCAACGGTTTCAAAAACTGGGCCGCCAACTGAATGACACGGGTTCGAAGCAATGCAGGGCTAGCATGTCGGGCCAGTTTGTCCTCAAAATACACTGCTATAACAGACTGGTCCCTTAGCACAAGCTAGTTGGGGGAGTATTTTTGTAATCCCGGCATGAGTTCAGCACATCAACCCAAGAGAAATTAAACAATCAATCTCCCCACCCACCCTTTCAACCAAGTTTTTTTAAAGACTTGTTGAAACCTTTATTTTTCTTAAAATCATCTCAAACAAAGAATTCAATAGATTTCAAGCTAAATCAATACATTTCGAGATATATCAAGACCAAACAAGATTTTTTAATAAAATAAAGCCCTTCAGGGCCCCCAAAATATCTTAAAACTCCTTTTGGGACACCTTCAAACAGAACCACTGACTCTCGAAAACCCTTGCTTGAGCCGCCATGGTATCCCAATTAATGTCTCACATCGACCCCCAGCCCCCATACTGAAGCACATTTTCAAGATATAAAGGGTGTTGTTAGGGGGAGGGGGGCATTGGCTTTCAGTAGCAACCTTTCCATGTAAATGAATCCATCGCTGCCCTAATATTGACCGACAGGACACCATATGAAGGCCCATCCCAATGCAATGCAGAAGAAAGTGAGGACTTGTGGTACGTTGTCTGCAGTTCCTCATACAAACTATAGGTGGCTATTGTGTCGATCTACCTATTTCTGATGGCATTTGTGTCGATTCGATTTTTTCGGAACCGTTCCACCAACTACATCAGGGAAAGATGGGCCTGTGCTCTTCAAATTTGGCCCACCCATATAGGGAACCCCCAAATAGAAACCAAGGAGACTCGCAACACATGGCACGATGCCACCTGCCGAGGAGGCCCTGCCCGCCAGGCACCGCACTTCCCTTGCAGGGTTTGTCTCCAGCTCCAGCATCCTTGCAGTACTTCTCTGGAATGGCAATGCCAACGATCTCCTTGCTCTTGAGGTACATGTCTGCGCCAATCCACCGTCGACCGAACCTCGGGGCCGTTGTCGCTCTTCCTCCAAGCGAGTCCCAGGCCCAGCGCAGTCCACCACAGGAGGAGCGTCACCATGTTTGTTCTGCGTGTTGCCCACGTACCTCTCCAAGCTGTCCAGGGGTCGTCCACAAAGATTTCCAACCTTGCCTCCGATGCCGAGAAGAGCGACTGCCCGCTCCTGCCGAGGAAGGCCGCGCCCCTGCCCCACACCAGTGGGCTTCCGCCACCACCAAACACCACAGTCTTGTAGACGCTGTAGTCGCCACTCGTGCCAGCCACAACTTGATTTCAACTTGATGTTTGCGCTCCGCTTCCATAACACCCATGCTGTGAAAGGCATCCGAGAAGTCTGACACCATGAACTCGACCTCCTCCTCCTCCTCCTCCTCCCGACAGAGCTCGGCCAAGCCCAGCGCTGCTTCCACTGCGTCGCACAGTCTTGGCAGAACGATCCTCTCGCTGAGCTTGACAAAGGCGTTGACCCCCGACCTCAGCATGTCTGTGATGAGCGTCAGCTTGATCGAGCCATCCTCCTTCTCCTTGACAATGCAAGCCATTTTGTTCACCACCACCTCCGGAAAGGTCGCGACCAAGACCCACCACGACTTCACCTTCGACATGTAGCCCAAGCCAGTAAGACTGTCCAACTCCTTCGCAACGGCCTTCTCGTTGCACGCGACGATCAAGTAGTTCCTGCGCCATTCTTTGCATATCCTCCGATGCCTCTGCATGCTTCACCACCCTCGGGAAAATGCCGCATGCCGGAATCTCCTCCGCCACACCAGTGGGTGCCCCCGACCTCAGCCATTCTCCCAAATAGATCTCCTGATCGCCTGTGGCCTTGATGTAGGCCTCGACCAAGTCTGGCCTCCACCACGAGCGCGGCCCGATAGTCCAATCCTGCGCGCCCAATTCCTTCGCCAGCGCCGGAACCAAATCCTCCATCACACGCTTCTCGTGCTTCCGAAAGCCAACCTCCTTGTCGTGCAGCAAATCGTCCACGATGCCCTCGTTCTCCTTGATGAACTCCACAATGACTTTCCTCAGCCGGTTGCCCACCAGTCTCCTGCTTCCATCTCCCGCGTGATGCTTCCAAGGTGAGCGAAGTCCACCAACACATTCCGCGTTCTCCTTCTCCCTCGCCTGTTTCCCCGACAGTGACCGTGGCTTTGAACTCCAAAACCAGCCGCCTTCTCCGCATCCGCTCGTAGCAGCTCTGGCCTCACTAGCATCGTACCTGTAGAGGCCCTGGGATAGCCCAGCCGAACCTAAGCCTATACGTAAAAAGTCAGCCAGGTGAAATGGTGGTGAAATTTGGTGAAATGAAAAGTCAGCCAGTGAAATGGAATTTCAGCCAGGTGAAATGGTGGTGAAATTTGGTGAAATGAAAAGTCAGCCAATGAAATGAAATTCAGCCAGGTGAAATGGTGGTGAAAGTTGGTGAAATGAAAAGTCTGCCAGTGAAATGGAATTTCAGCCAGGTGAAATGGTGGTGAAATTTGGTGAAATGAAAAGTCAGCCAGTGAAATGGAATTTCAGCCAGGTGAAATGGTGGTGAAATTTGGTGAAATGAAAAGTCAGCCAATGAAATGGGAAAGTCAGCCAGTGAAATGGGAAATTCAGCCAGTGAAACGGGAAAGTCAGCCAGGTGAAATGGTGGTGAAATTTGGTGAAATGAAAAGTCAGCCAGGTGAAATGGTGGTGAAATTTGGTGAAAAGAAAAGTCAGCCAGTGAAATGAAAAGTCAGCCAGGTGAAATGGTGGTGAAATTTGGTGAAATGAAAAGTCAGCCAATGAAATGAAAAGTCAGCCAGTGAAATGAAAAGTCAGCCAGTGAAATGGGAAAGTCAGCCAGGTGAAATGAAATTTCAGCCACCACTTTAAAAAATCAGCCACCTTTTTTGAAATTCAGCCAGACCAAAATGGACTGGCTGAGAAGCTGGCTGAATCACCAGTGGGTGGCTGAGAGCCTGGCTGAATCCAAAAGGAGTGGCTTAATTCAAACCAGGGCCTCTACAATCGTACCCCACTTGCCCACCTTGACCGAGCCATTCGTCGGGAGGCCCGGCCCAGGCGAGGATATGCTTTGGCCCGGCAACGTCCGAGATTTGGCTTCACCGTTGGGTGGCGCCATCATCTTCGACGCTCGATTGCCCTGCTTGGTCGGCCCAGGCCCTGTCGCCGCAGAGCCTGAGTCCAGAGAAATAGCCACCTTCTGCATGACGACTGTAAGCGGGGACCGAGGTCCAGCAAAGAACTCGACAAAGTCCCACTTCTAACTCCGCCCGAGCCTTGCCACAAAGGCCGCTGCTCCCTGTGCGTAGAGGTCGCAAAGCTCTGGTTGAAACCCCGCTTCGATCTCCGACTTGAACTCCATCACCTTGCCGTTGACCAACTTCGGCTTCCAAGAGTCGTGTGCCAAGCCCGTCCTGTCGCAGATTCCCGACCGGTTCGAGCAAACCCTCGAAATGAGAACCGCCATCTCCTCCACGTTGGTGCAGAAGCAAGACTCCTTCCGCTTCCTTCCATCGAAGAACATGCAATTGTTCAACTTGACCATCCGCACGCCTGGGAGGCTGGCTAGTGCCTTCGCCAGCTCGAACATCCAAATGTACGATCCCCAGGGGTTCTCGAGCGTGAAGCCGAGGTTCTCCTTCGCTCGCCTGATGCACCTCTCTAGCGCCCAGTCCGCCGAGGAGTTGTCGTTGTCGACCCTGACTGCCGAACAAGACAATGCCGGTTTCTCGAGCGCCGGCAAACCCCTCGGAATCTCCTGTGATCTCCTTGATCTTGGTGAGGGTTTGCAGCTTGGCGAAAAGTGTGCAACCGCCGACAGCATCTCCACCACATTCGCTCTCGTCCTGCGCGCGTTCAACAGCAAGTCCATCTGCAGGCCTCCAACCAACTTGTCCTAAGGTTCCGCCACTCGCGAACTCCTGGAATGCCTCCGGACCTCCAATGCAGCCGCCTCCTTCGCCGCTGAAACCTGCAGGTCCACCTCCGCCTCGATCAAGTCCTTCTCGATGTCGCTGGCGCTGCTGACCACCTCTATGCCCAAGTCCACTTCTGCCACCGCTAGTCAAGGAGCCCATCCCTCCGGCTTCTTGTTGCAAGCGACGCTGCGATGGCTGCCCCGGCACCTCTCGCACTTGTGTGCTCGATTGGAAGTTCAGGGCGTCGAGCACCCATCCGAAGCGTGGTTCCAAGTCCAGCGAAGTTGTTTGCCCCCATCGTCGCGAAAGAACCTTCCATCCGACTGCTTCGATTCGCCCTTGCCGCTCTTGCCCCCCTTTCCACCACCAGTGCCCGGGTCCGCCTTCGCAACCTTCTTCTTCTTCTTCCTTCTTCTGCTTCTTTACGGGCTTCAAAGGAGAAGAGGAGTCTGACTCCTCTGGTTTACGCTTCCTTAGAGCCTTGGCCGGACCGACCGCAGCGGAAGCTTGTACCACCTCCCCGACACCATCGTCCACCAGATGCAAGGCCGTTTGCAGGTGAGCCACGAAGAGAAGTGCCTTGCGATCGACGTGCTCCGCCCAAAAATTCTCCTCTCGAGCTGCTTCCCTGGAACCAGGTCCCAGGGTTTGGCGGGGTCGTAGGCACCCCTGGCCGGCACCACGCCCGGCACTGGCGCCGGGGCAGCCATCATCAGCCTGCGCCTGATTCTCTCCAGGTGCTCTGACCGCATCCTGATGTCCGCCAAGCCGATGATCCACCAGAACTTCGGGTAGGTCTCGTGCAACTTCTGGATGCGAAGCTCGTACTTCGTCAACCTCGACCTGCTCGCTGCGCCAATGACCACCATTGCGAAGACAAAGACTCGCCACGATTTCTTCCACTCTTCGAAGGACACCGGCCCGTTGATCTCCTTCGTGACGAAGCCCTCCTTCGGCTGAGGGAAATAGTCCACAAACTTGAGAAGCCTCCCAAACCGAGCACCGAACGGCCGCCAGACCGCAAAGTCCACAAATGGCATGGCACCCTGTTTCAGCCTGTAGTCCAGCGCAGTAAGCTGATCGCCGGTCGCTTCCTCCTCCTCCTCCTCCAGCGGATCCTCCCCGTCGTTCTCCAACTCCCTCCAGTCCGCGATCATGGTCCTGATGTTCGCTGGATTGAGAAGCTTCACCTCCGTCTCGTCGCCTTGGTCCATGACTAGGCTGAGCTTCACCTTGCGCTCCTGATCTGCGATGGCAGTCGCCGCCGCTGGCCCAGGTGCTCCAGCCTGTGGTGCCTGTTGTGGCCCCGGCACCGCCGCAAAAGTCCCGATACCACCCACCTCGTTGGGGTCCAATCCCATAATTAATCTCGCCACCCTCCTCAACGTACCAACCTGACCCGCTTCGACAGGTGTGGGTGGGCTGGGAACTCGAGCACCGTCCTGACCAACCGTATCCACTTGCCATGCTGCAATGGCTGTGTCCCACACATCTCTGGGAATGGCCGCCAGGTGCCGAACCAGGGTGGGGGAACCCAAGACCTGCCACAAACTTGTCTTGGGCGTACGTGTGGCTGTGTCCGCCAGCCCCAGCCAATCTAGCACTGCCTGCAGATTGCCCATCTGCGCCAATTCCCCCTGCATGGGATCCATCTCCAGTGCCCAATCTTCCTTGCATCAGTCTAAGCAAAGAAATTCTCAACTCCTCCAGGCACCTTGAGCCGAAATGGTCAACATACATACATGTGAAACACACACACACAAACACACACACACACACTCCGGCGGCCCCCGGCCACCTCCAATTAATTAGAAAAATTATCACGGCGGTCCAATAGGTCCTGGGCGAAAACTCGATTCAATTCTTACAGAACAAATATGAAAGTACACACCTATGGAAAACATACACAACCGTATGAGAACAGCCGTGCATACTTCAACCCTTTCGGTACCGATTCTCATATCATGTGTTGCATGTACATGATATTCCCGTGTTTACCTATGAGCTCTGAGGAGGTATAATTGCACTTCCAACTATATATATATATATATATATATATATATATACACGAGCATGACTCCACCATTAGGATAGCTTTTTTTGAATTTTATTCGAACGATGCTAAATGAAACCTGCAGATATTTACGGATTCATACATTTTAACATTATATTAAAATAATTTGAGATGATTCGAGGTATGCGATTATTATCTGGATATGGCCACCCTCCATTGTGCAAGCCGTACAACCAACACACAAACCGATTGCAACAACACATATGTGGTTAATGCACGCTAGTGTGACATGTGGGGATCCCCATGCAATTCTTACAAAGCTGACATGAAAGCGTACACACATGGAAAACATACACAAACGTGTGAGAATAGCCGTCCATACTTTAGGACTTTCAGGACCGATTCTCATGTCATGTGTTTCATTTACATGTTATTCCCGTTTTTACCCATGAGCACTGCCGAGGTGCACTTGTACTTACAATTAGAAATATGTTGAAGACAATCGTGGACAATTCATTGACAACTATTTGACAACACGAACGCATCATTCAAGAACCACTGACATCTCATTGATTACTTTGAAATTGTGTGTAAGTCACTCGACAATTGTCGTAAGTCGCTAACGATAAACAAGTGTTCAAATATGTGTAACATTTGTCAACTATGAGTTGTTTTGCCAAGGGGTGTTCATTGATATGTCAAGTACTCACACTGATTCCCAATAGATCCCACTTACATCATCTTGAAACAACCATTCTTTATATGAAATTTGTAGCTTGGTGGTGGGTAAGAACTAAAATGTCAGATGCATTGGTCCTCGCAGTCGCTGCACAAGTTCACAAAGACTGGGAGCCGGGTGGGCAAGCAAGAGCGCCAATCACACTAGGCGCATCGATGAAGGCTGCCACGGTCCGGGCCGAAACTGCAATCCGTGGCTTTGTATTGATATTTTTCCCCAACTGATGGTTGAAACAACTAGAGATATCGAACTATACTATATGTTGTCTATCTATTCGCCGAACTCTAACTATAAAACTACCGGTGGAAAACCTATAGTGCCACCTGTGCTTCTCTCATTGTTTTCAACTGAGACAAGTATTTGGCAACTACACACCTATGATACGTTTGATCTGTGTATGTAGTTATCTATTTATTTCGTCACCCATAGAGGTAATAACTGATATTGTAAAATCAGTTACTATTTTAACTAGTTATATGAATTCCTTATGAATATTTTCAAAAACAGAACAAATCGAATTGTATGAAAATATCGCCTGTTGCTTGCGTGTAACGCTGCACTGTGCTTGAACAACCCTACTGGTTTCTATTTTTTACGGAAATAATTGTGTATGCATTGTTACTGTACATTATTGAAATGGTGTATTTTATAAACATTTTTGTGTGGGATTATTGAAATAGGTCTCATTGTACATGGCTTTTCACCTGGATTATTGAGTTGGAAATCATTTTGTATGCATGTTTGCAACGGACTCTTGACCTCGGTGGCACTTTGTATGTATTTTTACCTTGGGATTAAGTACCTGGAATTGTTTTGTATGCATTTTTTCATCAGAATATTGCCCCGGGCAAGCGATGAAATTTGTACAAGCGATGACTGGAGCGTCTTATTTGACCGCAGCGCCACTCCGCAACGGGATTGCATTGGGTACTATTTTGGATAATTTTGCATGCATTTTTACAAAGGATTATTGAAGTGAAAAAGCACGAATACTTTTGAACAGCGCCGCGATGGTGTCAGGGACACCCGGAATTTGTCACTTTTTCTATATAGTAACACTCCCCCACAGGTGCTGCAAAGGGTTGGCTGGGTGGGTTGCGCTGGGCTGGGTTGGGTTGGCGGGGTTGGGCTGGTTGGCTTGTTGGCTGGTTGGCTGGTTGGCTGGTTGGCTGGTTGACTGGGTTGGCTGGGTTGGGCTAGCTGGCTGGTTGGCAGGTTGGCTGGTTGGGTGGTTGGCTGGTAAATGGTGACTGGCAGTTAGTATGGTCAATATGGTTTCGGTTCTAAACTTGCATTATCTTTATCTGCATCGAATCCACTGCACAGGCAACGAAAATCGTGCAACTGGGTGCTCGAAAACACTGCTGTTTACCGCACTATGGCGACTTTGCTATACTCCAGTGCGCAAGTCTACTGTGCAGACACCGCATATCGTGCAACTGGGTGCTCGGAAACAGTGGTATGCACTGCACCGAAGCCACTTTGCGCTCGAAAATACATGCTCTTCACTGCACCACAGCCACTTCACACACGATGCATCGAAGCCACATTGCAATCGAATGCGCAAGTATTTGCTTATAACTGTTCGACAACATGTGTGATTATCACACTTGAGTCGAATACTATTCGAAGTCATTGTCGAAATTATCATTCGAAATCACAACCCGACAGTTATGCAGTTCAATGTTTGTTACTCTATTTATACAGCTTCG
>Ga0099797_101096_pt1 | contig 15191 bp, 20 predicted proteins | sample Uncmet_Sort48C_1_FD_89871 | JGI IMG/M metagenome (GOLD analysis project Ga0099797, IMG submission 89871) | Marine eukaryotic communities from CALCOFI LINE 67, Pacific Ocean - C012_Sort48C_1 | ecosystem: Environmental > Aquatic > Marine > Oceanic | place: Pacific Ocean: Monterey Bay | collected... | reverse complement strand
ATCTCTTGCATTTCAGTGTGTGTTTACTTGTGGTGTGCACATCATTGTGTTTAGTGCTAGCTTTGTGGGGCAGAGGTGGCCTGCAAGGGACAGGTGGTGTGAGAGTACCCTCCCTCACATCACCAGGCAACAACCTTTGCATGGACTCATGCATTGAGCTCAATTGCTCGTGTGGTGGTGCCAACGAGCAAGCCGTGCTCCTTGGAACCACCGCCGAGCTTGCCTTCGTAGGAGAACACCAACGAGACGAGAACAAGCCCTGGTCTTTCGCCTGTTGCCCGATTCCAGACGCGAAAACGATGCTTCCGACTTGTAGCAACCCAGCGTTGAAGTTTTGCATCGCACTTCCGACCTTCCTGTCAAAATCGCCAGCACATCGCTCCAATGTCTGCACTCGTGTTGCCACGCCAGCCAGCATCAATAGAAGTCCTTCTGTGTGCCACGCGGGCACGCTGCCACACCCTTGCTGCATCCAGTGAGCCGAGCGTTTAGCAGTTGATCATGTCGAACGACCCCAATTTCGGGTCATAACATCGAATGGCATGTTGCAATTCAACGCACACGTTGGGTAGTGTCGCTTGGAGATTGGCTCAGCCGAACCGGACAGTACCCATGGTCTGCAGCGCCAGGAGTTCGAGTCCTCAATTTTGCTGCGGTTTGGTTTTTTTTTCTGCTTTTTTTTGTGCTATTGGGCGGCTACTGAGAGGCTACTGGGAGGCTACTGGGTGGCTACTGGGTGGCTACTGGGTGGGCTACTGGTGGTGCTACTGGGTGGCTACTGGGGCTACTGGGCGCCCGAGCATCCTGGGCTACTGGGGCTACTGGGGCTACTGGGCCTGCCCTCTGGTGATTGGCGAGGGTGGTGGCTGGCAGGTGCAGAGGTGCATGTGTGGGCGGGTACCGTCTACAAAGGTCGCAACAGCTCTAAGTTCATTTGGGTGTTTCACAGCAACTTTTAATAATTAGTTTTTGTTCGTTTAGAGTTAGAAGATGCGGTTTGTTTTGCCATGTCAATCCGATTAACTCCAAACGAACAAAAACTAGTTAAAGTTGCTGTGAAACATGTGCACCCAAATGACCTTAAAGCTGTTGCGGCCTTTGTAGACGGTCCCGGCGGGGTCGCATTCATGACTGCCAAGTTGCGCCTCTACTGAGGCTCCCACCTGGGGTGGCTTGTAGCCTGCCACGCTCGCTACCTCAACCTTCGCGCGCCTTGTCTCTCCGCATCCGCCGTCTTTCTCTGTTGTTGTCTATTTGTCTATTGTTGTCTATTTGGCCGTTTCTATGTTTTTTGCTAAGTCTATCCTGGCACCCCCGCAGAAATCAGTCAATCACCCTGTCGACTGCACTGCCCAATCTGGATGCTCACATGCCCAAATGGGAGTCTAGGCTGCCTGAATAGACAGCCCAACTACCTAGGCTGAGCATGCCAGGTGGCCTCCTAAATCAGAACTGACCATGAAGAGCAGCATGTGCAACATGCATGGCCTTGTTAAGGCCACCTGCCTGACATGCACATTATCCTAGAGCCCACCCCAAGGCAGAAGGCAGATGGGCGCAGAAGGCAAAGAGCAAGCGCAGTGGCAGCTCCCTTGTGGGGAGCTGCAATGTAGCATGTTAGTTAGACATCCAGTCTGAAACTGCGTTGCACAGCCGTAGCCATAGAGGCGTTGTGCGGCCAGAGTGCCAAATGGTAGATTTCCAATCAGGCAGTTGCCCAATGTGGGAATGAGCAGTTGCCTTGCCAGGCCGCCATCCACGTTGTGATGTGACGCACATGCTGAAGACCGCCGCCGCCAATATGCGCTCCCGCCTCATGTCGGAGCGGAAAGCCCGGGCCCATGGAGGAGCACGCCAGGGAAATGCGCACTTTGCTGCGGTCATGGGTGGTGCTATTGATTCCGCACTGTCTGATTCCCCTGATCACTGCATTGCTGATGTCATCAACGACGATGCTATAACCTCCAGGAAGAACTGCAGGCGCTGATTGAGTCGCGGCAGCGGAGCGGCCGACGAGCAGCCGCCGCTGACCTTAACTCTGCCCTCGCCTCACTTGTCCGCAGGTCATTCGGAGCACGCAGGTCGAGCCTGCATGACTGCCTGAATGATCTGATTGCCCCCAACCCGAGCGAAAGCTCGAACAAATCCGATCCTTCCTCTGGTGACAGCAGCAAGGAGAGTTCGGATAGGAGCAGTGGCACTGGTCTGCACTCAGCCTCGCTAAGTGCAGATGCAATAGCGAAGCAGACAGATGCGTTCCTGGATGAGCTCGATTTGCTAATCGAGTCATGCTTGTCTGAATGTGGAAATGAGGAGGTCTCTCAGACCAGACTCGATTTCCATGAGAGGCAGGAGTTCGCATCAGCAAAGGCTGAGGAACTCAATGTCGTCATTCAGGTTATTGCCGAATGCGATGATGCCATCTCGGAGTTGAAAGCAAATTGGACAAAGCCCCATCGGGAGTTTTATAGGTCCAAGGAGCTTGAACAACTCCAAGATGAGAGAGAAAAGATAGCGAAGGATCAGTCTCATCATGAGACTGCACTCCAACGTCACTTTGACTCCGTCACTTCATCTTAGTCAAAAGGTGAGAAGACCGATGGGGTCTTCAAACTCACCTTGGCCACAGACCTGGAGACCAGAATGGCTGGCTTCAGGCAGATCCAATTGGTGGATCCACATTGCCTCTCTCGAGGCAAAGAAATGTGGGCCATTTTGCCGAGCGTCACAAGGATGGGTCATGACATTGACCCAATCCAGTGCATGCATTGGCGTCCAGATGTAGACGCAATGCCGGAGGCATTGCAATCGTTCTGGAAGGTGCAATCACGAGCTTTTGCAAAGCAATTGCTCATGATTTGCACCCCGTCTCAAAGGTCTACCCTACTTGGTATCCATGAATTAGGGACCCAGAAAGTTCGGTGAACGCACCGGAAGACTGTGTGGTCACGATCTATTGGGCATTGGTACAATTGCACCATCCCATCGATCGTGAGCGTCGCCGAGAATTGGATGATGAAATCTCCAAGTGCGGCAAGAAGTTTAAGTCAGGCGATGTCTTAGCCTTGGTCAAGGAGCTTCGTGAGAAGCACCAAGAGGCTGTAGATGTTTCCTGCCGCTTGAAATGGGATGTGGTGGCACACCCAATTGTTCAAGCGCTTACGGATCGGCATGCATGATTTGAAGTGCAATTAGAACCGTTCCTCAATTTGCCTGCCAACCCTGACAATTGTGGCAAGGAACTTGGTGAGCTCCTCACCAAGATTTCCACCACTGCAAAGTCATTGGCAGGAGTCACTGATGCGCTAGGCGCCAAGAGCGTCAAGCGTGGGACAAGCCCGGATGAGAAGCTCAAGGAATTGGAGAAATCTGTCTCCATTCTGCAAGAAAAGATCGCAGGGTCACCAGGACCCAGTACCCATCCCTATGAACCCACTCAGCAAGGCTATTGCCAAGCTAAGGGGTGCAATGGGAAGATCGAAGGGCACAGCAAGACCAAGACAAGCCATTGGCGCGTCTGTGGCACTTGTCTCCTCAAATTGAGGAGTGGTGAGAATCTGATGTCCTCCACACCCTTGGTAGATGGATCCAGTCAGATGTGCCAAGAAGGTGTGGGAGGAGCATGGACTCCGTCCATGCGAGGAGGAGGCCGACCGCCGCCGAAAAGCCAAGACCGCCAAAGACGGTAAAGGCAAGGGCGGAAAAGGCCAGAAAGGTGGTGAGGGTGGTAAAACACCCAACAAGAAGAGAGCCCATTCTGCCCAATGGACGGATGAAGGCTCCGCGCATAGCCCTCAGAATGATTCTGAGGGTGAGTCATGGTCCGAGGAAGAAGCGGTTGAGGATCCCGAGGACCAATGGTGGTCCGAAGGGGATGACAGCCCTCATCACAGGGCAAAGAAGGTCAAAGAGACCTCAGCCATGGATGAGCTGTTCTACTAGGAATCAGGCCTGTGTCCGTCGGGACCTCGAGCGCTCGGCGCCACAGGTTTACCCCTAGTTAGTAGCGATGGGAATCCTCCGCTCGCTCATCCTTCTACCCTAGTTGAAGCCCCTGCAGGCAGAGGCAATGAAAGCCCTGATCCTGCAGGTCAATTGTGGCGCGACTGTTCACCCGCCCCGGCGCCTAAACCTACCTTAGGAGCCGCCAAGGCGATCGATAGAGAGGCTCTGCCGTCCGCGCTAAAGCGCGATCGGCTTGCAGAGCCCACACGGCCCAACAAGGGGGCCCTAAAGAAAAGGGTGCATTTTGCACCCACCCCTGATGTTAGGCCTGATAGATTAATTAGGCAAGGCAGGGTGAGGCGTGTTGGAGACAACCACCCACCAGCCGAGCATGGGATGTTGCGTGCATGTAGCGTGGTGAGTCGCAGCTGCCTCACCATGCATGGTGTAAGCATGCGTAGCTATCACAGGCTCAACCCTGATCCTAGAGCGTCAGCGTTGAGGGTGAGTGTCCTTGAGGGTGGTACTAAGGTGCTCTCACACACACTCCCTCATGGAAAGAGGAGGTGTGCAGTGGTCCCCTCACTGTGCACTGTTGCATGGACCCTCCTGTGACCCTAACTCCAGACGTCTTGTTGGACACTGGAGTGCCTCTACTAGCCCGCAGGATGTACGAGCGCATGGCAGCGACGGCGCTAGCGAGCGCGAAGCGAGCGCACGCACGCCGGAGCTGCCCAACCGTCAGGGCATGAGAAAACTGGGAGCACAAACCCTAGAGACTTAGCTACCCTACCAGAATCCGTAGTCAATGAGTACCCTGAGGGCGTTTGCCCTAACCCTAGCCCGAAACCTCACCATGACCCATCGGCAATAACAACTGGTGGGTCAGGGGAAGGCACCATCCTTAGCACCACTGAGGATGGTGAGGGCTCGGGGGGTGCCAGACTAGGTGAGACGGTAGGCATCCAGCAACTTTAAATGCCGGTGCCTGTGCAGTTGTTTTGTGGTGCGTGGCGTCATCAAGGATTTGCTCGAAACCCCATTCCTTTGAGTTCTTCGTCTGTGCTGCATCTAAGCACAAGAAAATGCAAGTTGATTCAGGTGAGTTTGGAGTCCTCCTGTGCCACACATTGTGGTTGAAAAACAGTGCATCTCCTGGTTGGAGTGTGATGCTGATTGGTTCTTCCGCATGCGGAGGAAAGATGTGAATTGTCCTTTCGCCGACTAGTTGTCCTAGGTGTGAAAGCGTTTCTTCCTCCCCCTCGTCCAAGTGAATGCATTGCTCCTGCAGGGTAGCAAACGTGACACAAAAGAACTTCAGGCAAGCAGCACCACATTGCCGCCTTTGGTGTGAGTCTTAAGTCTCACTTTCACATTTGTGGCTGCACAGGGTTAAATACCAAATTCATTCCGCAAAACCGATTTTCAATGATATTAATGTATCTAAACGTACTCATTCTGAACTTTCAGACAAAAAATCCCTGATGAAAAATTCCAAAAATTGATGGAGAAATTCGTGCCATTTTAAATAGCAAAATTCACATTTTTTTATCAAAAATCACCAATCCCACTTTTTGCATTCTAACATCATCAACGTGCTTTTAAGTTCTGTTTTATACTGTGTGTGCGTAGACCTCGAGTGTTCCGGAACGATGTGCATGGATGTCGCTAGGTTGCCAGTTGCTTGTTTAAATTTTTGGTGCAAAATGTTGAACACTAGGTTTAACACCCGCCAGAACATGCACAGGCCCCTATAACGCAGGATGGCACTACCCTAGCACCACCACCAGGTGCCACGTGGATAATGCAGCACCGCCAGGTGGGACTGTGCACGCGATTTGAGATTCAGCACCCCCCCTCCCCCCTCGGCATTTTGGGTGGTGCACAGTGCACATCGGCCCACAGTGCCCATCCTACATGGCAGCTGCCGCGCGCTGGGCATATAGGCCCACGAGGCACCAGGTGCGCTATTCCTGAACATGCAAAACACTATGAACACCATTACAGAGACCAAAGGGACCATGATTTGGGGCTGGGCCGCCCTCTTGCGTGGGACGTGTCGCCTTTTTGGTACACCCAGCAGGCACTTGGTTTTACCTAGGTGCCACCCTGGTTTTTTATTAAAAGCCGAGTTTGCTGAAAACAAAGGGACCATGAAAATGAAGCTGCATCAAAAGGAAAGGAGCGCCGCAAAAGTGAGATTCTGCCATTGAAAGACGCTGTTGCCTACAAATGATGCTTAGAGCACTCAGGGCGCATGTCACATCACAGAGATCCCCGTAGTGCAGGCCTAGAATCTGTGTGCTGCTTCTTGCTCAACTATGACCGTGTGTTGGCTTTCGCAAACAAGCTCTTCATCGTCTTTATCTTCTTGCTGTTGCCTAGGGGAGGCAGGTGGAGATGATCTCAGTTCTTGCAGGCTAATGCATCAATACTTCAGCTGGTAATATTATTCGAAACGAAAGCTTGCTTCGAGGAGCTACATAGAACTCTTTGCTGGACGCTCCTATAGCACACCGGCTCTGCAAATGGCAACGCCTCACGCAATTCGAAACCTGATATTCTCTGGCACAGCACAGCTTTGTGTGTCATCAAACGTGGACCACACTACTCCGCCTACTTCTACCTCATATTAGTTCGTGGCATTTTCTCATACATGATCTTTGGGTACTGCAATTCGCGCATCACATTGCCATGCCTGCTCTATATCTTCCTATTTAGCTGCATTGCCGCATTCATGACCTGACCATTCTGTCGCTCGTATATCACACTGCCATGCCTGCTCTATATCTTCTTATGTGGCCGCATTGCCGCATCCATGGCCTGGCCATTCTGTCGCTCGTATATCACACTGCCATGCCTGCTCTATTTCGTCAACCGCTAGCCACATTTCTATGCCTAATTCAAAGTCGTCTTACTTTGTAACAATCTCTCATTCATCGCCTTTGCGTTCCGTTAATCGCGACCACACTGCTATGTCGTCCCCAGGAGATGCAAACATCGGTAAATCATCCGGCACTACCTGGCCGTTGAGTTCGCGCCTTCCCATCATTCACTGTAAGCAGCCTTCATGTTTAATGGCATGCACAAGCCACTCGAGTGACATTATATCGCTGTAAGGCAAGAATACAGGTGACGGCTCCACTGTCAAGCATATTAGTGCATGCCGAAAGCACTCGTGCCAACTCACTCAATCGAGCATGCCACATAAGTGCCTGTATAGACCCTCCCTTTACATGCACCACAGACCCCCCTTCATGCGCACCATAGACGCCCAATGCATCATCATAGAATCCCCTTCGCACATCCTCCCCTCGTCGCACATTCGAGTGCCTCAGTTCGAGTCGAAAGGTGTGCGCAAAGCGCATACCGCTGCCTGGGTTGGCTTCGACATGAAAATCTAGATGATCACTTCCTATGTCGGTCACCACAAACACTTCGTCCGATTCCGGAAACCTGGTAAAGCATGCTTAGACGGCGCGGATTGTTGATGGGCAATGGTGTGTATATCATTCTGAGTGTGCATGTGCTGTCTTACAAATGATGTGTAGAACCCGTGTCATAATGTCCCAGCCCTTGAATTTGTCCTTGTCCACCCACCCTGAGGGCCGTCATTGTCACCGCGACATGATGGTGCCGACCACCTCTTGCAAGAGCTTAGTGCTTGTATCAAATGACCATTCTGCAACCTGTGGTGAGCCGTATACGCGTGTGTCGATCTCATCCCGCGGCAAGAACTGAAACCCAAACATTTCCGCGGTGTTGTGGTACGCAAGAAAGGCGCCACCCATCTGAGGATAAGTGTCAGTGTTGTGGTACGCAAGAAAGGCGCCTCCCATCTGAGGATAAGTGTCAGTGTTGTGGTACGCAAGAAAGGCGCCTCCCATCTGAGGATAAGTGTCAGGACGAAGCAAAGTGTCCGGTTTACTACAGATACAAATGAGAAGATGAATCTGCGTGGTCGCGGGCGTTGTTGAAACTCAAGAGAAGATTTCAAGGCGGTGGATAGTTGTCGAAGGCACAATTCGCCTCGTCCTTTCGCACTCTAATCCACACCTCGCCTCGTCTCCCTACATTCTAACCTACACTCTAGCACACACACCTTTTCTCGTTCCCATACGCTCCAACGTACACTTCGCGTCCCCTTACACTCCTTATCCACACGCCTGCTCGTCCCCTCACACTCCAACACACACTTTTTCTCTCTCGGCCCATCCGCTCTAACGTACACTTCTCCTCGTCCCTTACGCTCCAACTCACGCTTCGCCCCGTCCCCTTACACTCTAATGGCGAGTCGTCGTAAATTCGCTCTGCATCATATACTCCCTGCCCTATTGCACCTTGCTCTTCGTTACGCGATGAAAACGCATCTACACTCCTCCTCGATTGTTCACAACATGATGCGCACGCCTCTCGTCCCCTTACACTCTACTGCAAACATCTCCTCGTCCCCTTACACTCTCATGTGAAATGATGCTTTCGCCCACGTGCTCATGTTGAGACGCCTGCTTGCGTGTGTTTGCTTTCATGCGCGTGTTTGGCACATCGGCGTATGCAAGCACTCACGTGTGCCCACACGCACACGCACACTCAAGCTCGCACAAACTCAGACACAAACTTGCACTCACAAGACGTGGTGCGTTCCGTATGAGCGTACACGTCAGTGCAGAGAAGCGCTTCGAACTCCCGCTTTCATGCGCACGAGCGAACAAAGCCTATTATCTCAATCGTGCGTGCGGCCACTTCCAGGATGCCTAGTTCGCGACCTGTCCGATGCGCAGCTGGAACGAAAATGCGAGAAACTTGGAGCGGATGAGGTCGTAGTACTCCCGCTCGTACGATGACCAATATCCTTTTACTCGCGTTATTTTTGAGCGCTGACTGGTCGCGTTTTGCTTATAGTTTGAAACATCGTAACTGCCACACGAAGGGGGTCATTCATGGCGCCAGAAAGCTCGTCACTGCACACGAAGGGGGTTATTCATGGCGCCAGAAAGCTCGTCACTGCACACGAAGGGGGTCATTCATGGCGCCAGAAAGCTCGTCACTGCACACGAAGGGGGTCATTCATGGCGCCAGAAAGCTCGTCACTGCCACTCAGGACTCCGTAATGATGGCAGCTGTGTTGGACACTTGGCAGCATATGTGACAAGATTTGCCTCATGCGTTGGCATCTTTTATGACACTGAAAATGCATTCTACTCTGGTTGAGAACGAAAAGCGGCGAAGGCGAAATGTGTGTGACGATGCCTTTGAGCTTCCGGGCAGTGTCGGTATCGGAGCCAAGTGAGTCATGTGAAGGGCAACAGAGCAGGAGGCAGGGAGATGCTCATTTGATCGTACAATACGCGCAAGCGTGAACAGGGTCCACACGAGTAAGCATTTCGGTGCGGCAGCGTCGCGTATGCGAGCGCTAAAGCACACCGCATACTAGAGGTGCATGACGAGTGGCATGGGGGTGCGTGTGCCACCGAATGCCGGCCGTCGCCCTTGTCTTGATGTCGAAAACTTGACCAGTTTTGGGGTCGTAGCAATCCAGCTGTGAGCGAAAGACACAGTCGCCCACCTATCGAGGAGGGGAAGCATAAGTTGGCTGGTGATTTGAGGGCCTGGATCGAGCACTACGTGGGAGATCACCGCTGTAACTACTGTCATGTTACGATATGGTCGTCGGTGACACGCTTCCGTTGGGTCAGATCCGCTGGGATGCTTTATTTCAAAGTGGACCACGCTTGAACCCGGCTGCAGTTAAAATCCACACCCGTATGATTTCCGCATTGTGAAGGTTTGGGTGACGGTGGTTTGTGGCGTTACCTGCAGGAAACTATACACTTGTGGCTCGAGGCTCATGTCTCGTCGCCGGTCTATCTGCAGGCCAGGGGGTGGCATTACGTGTTGATGAACTTGTGAATGCCAGAGGGTGCCATTAGAGTCAGGGGGTAGCATTAGTTGTTGATGAACTTGTGAATGACATGTGTTGTGTCGTGCTTTTTGGCTCAAAATAGAACTGAGACGGGGGTAGCATTAGGGCGGGGGTGCAGGGAGGGCAATTGTACTTGTGGCGAAAGGCGTATCTCTCGCCACCGGTCTGTCGGCAACATTTTAGGCTTGAACTGAAGCCAGCATACACGCGCCTCTAAAAGACGCGGCACCGCTTGAGGGCCGCTGCGGGCACCGCTTGAGGGCCGCTGCGGGCACCTCTAACAGTACCGACCATGGTTCCATCATGGGACCCGCTCTTCGTGTCCCCCAGCAGACCACACCGCTACAAATCACCGCTCATGCCACTGCCACAGAAGCATCTGCACCGCAATCCCCAACATAGTTGCGTGGTCTACTTGATGGCAAGACCGTTGCGGCCACACGACCATGCATGCAAGGTGGTCACAAGGTCTGCTCAGTGCCATATTTGAGGCAGTCCAGCAGCGTGAGTGCAAAAGAGCGGCAATCGTAGCCTTATCGTCACGATTCCTCGCCCCAAAGTAAATGCATGCAATAAGAACGCTGAGCAGTTACGCAACTTGGAGGAGAAAAGGCAAGGCTGGCTCAGGACAAGAAAGTAACTGCATACTTGAGCCGAACACTGGAATGGCACTGCTCAAATTTGAGTTGGCAGTCATAACCCTCAGTCAGTGGTGTGCCACATTTTGAGCACGCTTCTTCTTCTTCTTTCACGTCCCCTTTCATCATGCCCGTGGTTTGCACCCACAAAATACTTGAAATATGGTGGGCTCTGCTCAAGCCCCATGCATGCACGATTGGACCCGAAGCACTGCTGCAGGAATGATTGCCAACACAATCGTGATTCGGAGTATCTGTTTGAGTTTCACGGCGTTATTGCTTTGCAGCTCTGCTTGAGTGATTTATGGATCAGCAAAAACACACTCATCATCGTAGAGAGTGACTCCACCCTTCATTGTAGAGAGTGCACTCCACCCTTGAGGTGAGGTCACACCGGTGGTGTGCTGCGCTCTACCCGTGCGTATCAGACTAAGCAGAGCAGAAAATGACACGTAGGTACAGGAAACTGCATCAAGCACACGCTATCAGAGGGCTACGGCGAGGCTGACAAAATCGTTACTCTTGCCTCAATCGCCGAGGAAGTGGGCTTCATTAGCTCCCAAAACTCCTTTGTGTCCATAATGAGAAAACGCTCTAGCACATGGCCTGGAGCGAGAGCACTGAATGGTCATGTTGTGGGAGGTGCCCTTTCACAGGGGGCTATCATATGATGCAGGCAGAGGGTCCATCAACGATTTAATGTCCTGGTTCGAGACCACTGTGGACGCCCAAAGCTCTTATTGCATTTCAACGCCGCTATGAATTATACAGCAGCCACGAAAATGATCTGAACTTCAGTGCAAGATGCAGAGGTGGGGTGCGCACCGAGTTCCATCAGGATGTTTGTCTCGCTTATTTGAGGCTGCAGGTTGCAAATGAGGAAAAGCAATGTTGGCTAGGAAAGTGAAAGAAACGCACTGAGTGAGTCCCTGTGGGCAACTCGAGTATGTTGAAGGCTGGGCTTCATTGAACAGGACTGGTGGACTTTAAACATTCACAGTTTGGTGCTAACAGACACATCACCAGATACAGATAAATAGCACTGAGCATTACTAGATGAACATTGGCTCGCCTGAGAGATGGTGCACAATCCGTCACGACGTGTGAGGATCATGGCCTAGCATAGCATTATGTGTCAGCTCAAGATCTGTCTGCGCAAAAGTTTGAGAAGCACATGTATGCTGTCAACACTCACAACAAGCTATCAGCACTCACAGATGGTTTCTGCATCGACGCTACAAAGTTGGCGTGCCCAGATCCTGGTGTTGAAGAGGAGTTACATTCACAAATGGATCTTGTTGGAAATGGATGAAACAGAGAGGGCAAAAAATGGGGGGCATCACAGAAGGAAAGTTGAGCGGGTAAAACGGCACTTTTTAGGGACAATATGTGCCTTGCTTCTCGAATGTGCGTGAGAGTTTGGGCAGGTTGCACGGACGCTGGTTGCACAAGAAGAGGTACAGCTTTGAGAGTACAGGAGTCACGGAAGATGTGGAGCCAAGGATCTTGCAACCATGCTGCAAAGCGATGCTGTGCAGGTCGTTATCTTCAGCTGCAGGGGTGAACACGCTGCACATTGCCTGAATCAATACTTTTGCACGGTGTGACTCGAGTACCTCATGGATGACATGTCGCACTTGGCAGGGTCCATCAACCGTCTCAGTGCTCTACTGAAATTAAACCTGCGCCAGTGCAACCACGATCATGGTAGTGTAAACTTTCACCATCGATTGACACAGCAGGAGTAAGCTTCTATTGTGTGGAAATATTGCTCTCACTTCTTTGTAGTCATGCAGCGAAGCGGGTGCAACGTAGAAGGGTCGTTGATCTGCCAAGCCGACCAATCAACCACTCGCAAAAGATTTGCATTCGCAGCTCTGAACTCACCACACGTTCAAGGCCGTGTGCCAGGCGAGGAATTTTATCTTTATCCTGCATCATTGGATCAGAAGCATTCGAAAAAAGACATCGCACCACATGCACCAACGCCTTTCGTTGCAGTGGGGCTGTTCCCAAGGCATTCCAAGTTTCTGCCGCTGCGTTCGCGAAGCTACGTCGTGAGAAATATGTACCATTCGTAACTGACAGTGAAATTGCTGCGCGACTCGCAGACGACGTCGACGATAGATACGAATGTGTCAGTGATCGTGAACCTCCATGAATTGTTTTTTTCATATCTTTTTTGATTCGGTTACGACATCGACAGCGACAGCAGATTCGCAGCTTCCTTGCAGGACTGAAATCGGTCGTGCAACATACAACTCGCCGTGCACGCAATCTATAAGAAAAAAAAATTAGACTAAAATAGACTGTTAATGCGCGCCATTAATGTGAGCGGGCTTTTAACTGAGCCAGGCAGGCTCTTCGAAGCCCCCAATGGTTTCTGCGAAATGTGTTGTGCTGCTTCTTCCACTCCTGACTGTCGGATTGCCAATGCCGAGAGACGCAGCTACACTGATACAAAAGCTACAGGCAATCGTCGACAAACATTCCTCGTTTTGGAACAATTCATTCTCGTTTGCAATCTACAACAAAAGCGTTGATGTCGCCGTGGCAACGGGCAGAAACGACTATTCTGACCCTTCGAGCAAGCTCACTCCCGAGAATCAAATACCCTTAGGGTCAATGACCAAGATGTATACGGCAGTGTCAGTTCTCCGGCTAGCGATGAGGGGGCAGATATCTGGCCTGGACCAGCCAGTTGCACCTCTCATAGACCGATACCTGGCCCGACCACTAAACTGCACAGATGCGCCACCAATTTGCTTAACCCAGTGTGCTCCTTTCGCACACTGCTACGTAGAGCCATCTACTGGATGTGATCAATTGAGCAAGGCCAACAAATCCACTTGCAGCTACTGCTTCCGGTACTTGCACTGCTTCTCCAGACAGGATAACGATGTGCCAGCCACTCTCACTCTGCGGCAAATTTGGGACAATGACACTACAATTGAGAAGGTCTCACTTCAGTACATTCTTCCCTCAGTAAAGGCTTGAACACGTCTCACTGCAGGTCACCTTTCGGAACTTACTGTCCATGACTGCGGGCATTAAAGACTACTACTGTGCGCCCCGCCACCACTAGTACTATACTATGTTTTGACTACTTGTTGCACGCAGCAAGCAATAGTTCGTTCCTCATGCAAGATTCCCTATTGAATGCGTCCATGTTGCCAGATGATCAAACAAACTGGTTGTACAATCAATTCATTGGATCCACTCGCACGACAGAGCCACTGGAATATCTGGTGCACATGGACCACGGCTTTCTCTTCAGCCCTGGCGAAACAACAGTGGTGCCCGCAAACCAGCCAGGTGCTGGGCAGACAGTGCTCAAAGGGTCGTATAGCACGAATGGCTTCTCTTTGGTTGGGTTGGCGATCGCTGGTTTGCTAAATGCGTCATCGTGGGCGGACGTAGACCAGCGCGACCTTGCATGGGGCACAAGCCTCCCTAAGGACCGGCTTCAACCCCAGGGTCATAAATAAGGACCTGTACAATGTTCGTCATCAGCTAGGACTATACAGGGGAGTGCTCTACCTGCGGTGTTACCCCTGACCAATGGGCCCTATCACATACCGGCAATTTGCAGAGTTTGGACTGTAAGTTTATGTAAGGCCCGGCCCCAAATCCAAATCCTCGATGCAAATGAACCAGAATCCAGAGCTCTAACCCTCGACTTCGACTCCACCAACTGATCCCTACACAACACCCCCTCTCATTTCAGCCAGAAGCAGGACACAACTCGGTGTCATTTTTACCAACAACTGACCCCCATCTCTAGCCACCTTTTATAACCCTCGACTCCCTAAACCTGAGGACGACACCTCCCTGTTCCCGACACTTGGCGTGTGTCTTGATCATGCCCAGATTGCCAAGCAGTATACCTCCGAGCAGGAGGGTGTGCAGTTCCACGACATTTCGAACCACTCGTGCCTCAATTCGTGGATGGGAGGCAACGTAGGTTTTTTGAACATGGCCATCCTTTCACGGATAACCCAGACACTCTGTGTTCCATGTCACGCTCACATGTGAGAAACATGCCGTTCAAGGCTCTGCCAGAATGGCACCCGGGATGGCGTCCTTGCATTCCGTATTTCCAAGCATTGCATCACTTTCGTCACGTTAAGCATCGCACCGATTTTCGCGACGCATGCGGCTTTTAACATTCAGTGGACTGTATGACGTCCCAGCTCACTTTCCTATTTACCGCAGCTGCAAGACCGAAAGATATAGCTCGCTTTGCCAATGCAGTTTTTGCCAGCACAGAGGTCATTGACAACTCCTCAAGGTATACCAAGCTGCCTATTCTTTGATGCTCTGCATATGACATATCGCCTCTGCCATACCATGCTACTGCATCTTGTTCGCAGCACTTGAACTGAAATACTCGATTTATTTTAGGGCACAAATGATGTCCCTGCACCCATTGACGAATGGGTGGACTGCCTATCAAACGGCCTATGGTCTGGGGCTTGAGGTCCCGCGCTTTGATTCCAGCACCACTTCCTATCGTTGCCCTGTCTCCAACCCTAACCTAGTGTGGCTTTTTGGTGAGTATACCGAGAGAAAGAAAGAAAATGAATTGCCGTTGTTGCTAAAAACAAAATCCTCCTCAGCTGCCACAAATGTAACCCTACCCCCTTCAGTGTCGCTGGTAATAATCGACAACACAGTCCAACAAA
>Ga0099797_101095_pt1 | contig 15191 bp, 7 predicted proteins | sample Uncmet_Sort48C_1_FD_89871 | JGI IMG/M metagenome (GOLD analysis project Ga0099797, IMG submission 89871) | Marine eukaryotic communities from CALCOFI LINE 67, Pacific Ocean - C012_Sort48C_1 | ecosystem: Environmental > Aquatic > Marine > Oceanic | place: Pacific Ocean: Monterey Bay | collected... | reverse complement strand
TATACTTCTTTTCTCTTCTCCTCTTCTTCTTCATTCTTCATCATACATACATCGCCCCATCGATCCTTTCGATTTGATTTGATACCGTGTGTTAATTAATCAAATCGTTTTTGTTTTTTGTTTTGGAAGTTTGATTTTTTTTTTTTTTTTAGGTTGGGATAACAAAAACCAATGATTGATTGAATCCCTGGTCTGGTTTGGGGACCCCCCCAAAAAACCATTAGGGTTAGGGTTAGGGTTACGATTTGTTGTAGTTATATATAAACAAAACTAAAACAAAGAAACGCAACAACAACAAACAAAAACCGTCGTCATGCACTTGTTTTGCAAGTTTGCAAAAGAAAACATAAGAACAACAAAAAGCAGACCAACACAAGGAACGGGGTTTAGAGTGTAGGAAACCTTCCTTCCCTCCCGCTCACGCACTCACTCAGACTAGACATCACTACGCGCAACTGCACTACTACAAAATGTTTAACAGGCGTGTGTGTGTGTGTGTGTGTGTGTGTGTTTGTGTGGACAGCATAGGCCTCTCATTCTCACAGTCCACAGGGCACTTTCGCACCCTTCGCATAGACCAATCAATATACGTAGCTACCTATACCCAGTAGTAATTAGTAGTGGAGATGGTGCTACTCAAGACTCTCCCGTTGTTTTTATGTTAGGTGCGCTGACAACACACAAATACCAAACAAACAAACAAACCAAAAAACCAAAACGACGAACAACCTTCCTTTGGAATTTTTTTTTTATAATACTAACATGTTTTCTTCTGTTCCGTTGGATAATATCATTTCGAAACCAAAACAAACAAACAAACAAATAAACTAATAAATAAATAAACACACAATTGAACGTACAGAGCAAGGCGGTGAAGAATGGCGACGTTCGCTTGGATAAGCGATCTGCCGGTGCTCAGGATCACGTCAAGGCCGAGGTAATTGATCCAGTGAAAGATGCCGAGTTGGCCAGCGCTGACGCAGCTGCTGCAGCTGCTGAAGACGGTGGCGCGGACAAGCCAGCGCCAGATGCGCCTACGCTTGGTGACTTTATCAAAGCTTAGATTGATTTTTTTAAAAAAAAGTTAAGGAAGGAGAGGGTGGGGGCGTATGAAAGGAATATGAGATGACAACACAACAACCGTACTACCGCTGAGAAGAACGAAGAAAACGATACAGTACAGACATTGTACAATTTATTTATAAAATGGAATTGACAAACATGCAAACAACCTCTTGCTTGACTTCGGGAGTTAGGATTGATTGATGGAGTCATCCACAATAATAATAATTCCACATCCTTCACGGCAATGATGATTGGTATTGATTGCCAATGCCCCACCAGCCAGATGTTCCTATTGTTATTTTAGTACTACACTACTACAGTACTACACGTAGCACATTGTGTACAGACAGTGTCCGTGAAGATGATTGATGTTGTGGATCACGAGTTCACGGATTCATTCAATAATTCAGGAAGACAGGAACGTACGTGCCGGGCTGCCAGGTAAATAAATCAATCGGTGAAGCCCAAGTCTTCTTCCCTCTTTCGAATTGCCTTATCCGTGTGTGTGTGTTTGTTGCTCAGTGTTTGGTTGTTCGTTGGTGCCATTCATCACACGGAACCACACGCACAAATTAAGAGAACGACGTGAAGGATACATTCGTAGTACGAACGCAATAATGCTATCGTTATCAGCACCTCGCGTAAGAAATGGTCGAATCAGAGAATCAAACGCGACAAGAACAACAGCGGGGAGGAGGGGGAGAAGAGAGCGTAGAGCTCCGGTGCGAGCTCACGGCCACGGCCACGGTGCCATGGCGAAGGACGCAGGTACGTGTCGAGATCATACTCCTCAAATCAATCTTGATGGGTGTTGCACAACGCATTTTTTGAGTGCTTGGACGTTTTTGTTATCGCTTGCTTCTTTTTGGTTTGGGTTGTGTGGGTGAGAAGGGCGTTGGAAAAAAATGGATTTGTACGCAGCAAGTCCCGTCGTGTTTATTCTTTAATTTCCATTCCTGACATTCGTTCGTTCACTTTACTTTACAATCAATGGACGCTGTTGATCTCTCTCTCTCTCTCTCTCTCTCATCTTATCTCATCTCATTCCATCCGTCTTTCGCTTGGGTGGGATCGTCGCGGCTGCGCTCATTATGGATTGTGGATAAATGACTTTTTCATTTTTGTGAAAAAAGGGTTCCTTGGTGAGTTGCGCTCGTACGCTATGAAGCTTCACACTCGCGAACAAGCTCCTCGAGAAGGTGAGGCAAGCGCTGACAAGGCAAAGCCAATGAAGGAGTGGGCGCCAACACGGGAGGGGTATCTGCAGTACTTGGTCGATTCTAAAGTTGTCTACGACTGCTTGGAGTCAATTGTTGAGGAGAACACTGAGTACGAAGCCTTTAGAAGTACTGGGCTGGAACGGGGAGAACCTCTTGCTGCCGACATTGCGTTCTTTGAGAAAGAGTACGGCATGACTGTCCCGTCGGCATCGTCGGCAGGACAAGAGTATGCAGCGTTGCTGACAGATCTTTCGAAGAGTTCTCCGCCGGCGTTCATGTGCCATTATTACAACGTGTATTTTGCTCACACAGCTGGAGGTCGCGCGATCGGAAAACAGCTTTCTGACGCGCTGTTGGAGAAGAAGACGCTCGCGTTTTACCAATGGGAAGGTACTCTTAAGGATCACATGGATGGTGTGCGGGCGAGCATAAATGGTGTGGCAGAAACGTGGTCAGCAGAAGAAAAGCAAGCGTGTCTTGAGGCAACGGCGCCATCCTTTCAATATGCCGGGTCCTTGTTGAGGCTCTTAGCGTAGGTGTGTGTGTGTGTTAATGAAGAGTATATCGGCTCTCGTTTTTTCCCTTTCGTAATGTATAGTGTTACAACGCTCCTACCGCTCGAACAATATGCTCACAATGGTGGCCCTCCCACACCCCACTGCGTTCCTCCTCCTCTTCCCCCTCTTCCGCTAGGGATTTTCAAACGTTTGTAATCATCAGCGACCAGTGTATTGACTCTATCAATCATCTCATGCGTGATGCTGACGCCCTTCGTAATGTTCGCGAGGTACACGACCAACAGTCCATCATTGTATTCTCGTAAAAAGTCTTGTTTGAAGCTGTCCGAGTCCATCGCTGGAAGGCGACGAATGAGGGCATTCACCTTGCGACAAATGCCATGGTCCACAGGAATCTCACCACTTTCCATTCTCGCCAACAATGATCTAAGCGCAGACACGCGATTGTGAAGCATTTTGACCGCCGAATGCATCCCATCCAAATGCTGCGTCACTTGACTCACATGAGTCTCTCCTGTCGCTGTAATCTTCGTTGCTTGATCAACAGCAATTCGCTCAGCTTCAACAGTCTCAATGCTGTATGGACACTGCACTAATGCCGTAAATGGCTCACCACCGGACTCACCAACGCGAAGCTCAGCCTCATACAACGTCACGGGAAGCGACTTCCTTGTCGGATCAACCGTAGGATCCAACAACATGTACACTGGCGACTCGTTCAAAGCCGTGAACACAGTCTTGTGAAGCTCGACATCTGAATCACGCACGATTGATCCAGTTGAATACCACCCGAGAATCTCATATTCTGAAAATGTCTTCTTATACTGCTCAGCACGAAGCATCATGAACTACATGATGCACATTGAATACACGCACACACACATAGGCATAGAGGTAGAGAGACAGAAAAACCAGACAACACAACACAATACATGTGATAGTGCCGACAGTTGAGCGTGTTGAAGGGGAAGGGTGTTGATGGGTGAATTGAAATAAGTCCGTTCGATTTGTTTTGAGAGAAGATGCGTATCACTTTCGTCAGCTCAACCATATTTCTTTCCATTATCAAGATTCAGAAAAAGAACGAAGGAAACACAACAACGCACCTCTTGGTTCACGACAAGTGTATTGTCGTCCTTCGCGACATACTGCAGTTCAAAGCTGTTGCAGATCTCGACTGCGCGTCCTCGGTGCACGCCGAGCAAGATGCCAACCGCTCTTCCACCAGAGTCAGGGCACGCACCGTACGACACGCGGGTTGAGTGGTCAGACACGTTGCACAACACTAATGGGTGGAGCTTGTATTCTGCTGACATGGTTTTATTATTGTATTACGCCCTTCTGGTCCCCCCCCCCGACCATCCCCCTTCCTGATGTGACAGATGTGGCATTCGTTTCTCCAATAAGAGACCAAGTGATTATTGTCACACACCACAAGGGACGTAAGGTCCCACCAACGCTGGTCGAGATCATAAAATATATCTCGTCCATTTGTGTTGCATTGAGGTGTTGTTGTGGTGGGGCAAATATGGGTCATGAAGTCGTAGTGATGGATGGTTTTGATGTGTACGAGAAAGTGACAATGTTGTACATGCTGCCGTACGAAGACGTCGTGAAGGGTGTGTCGGAAGATGGAACGTTGAAGGTGACGCAGTTGTCGTCGTCGTCGGCAGCTGTGGCTCCGTTGTTATTGAAGAAGGAGAAGGAAGATAAAGCCCGCGCTGCGTCGATGGTGGATGTTCTGAATTGTAATGGTGGAGCTCCTACAGTTACAGTTGTCCCTATAGATTCTTCTCGTGGGGGTGGGGGTGATGTTGGGGCGGCGGTTGGTGGCGGGCAGCAGTGGTCCCACCAAAGCTCGACGGCGGATGGTAGCATTGAAAGACGTCAATCTGTTGTGGATTTGGTAGATTTGTCAACTTTGTTACCTCGGCATATTTTGGCTGTTATGTGTCGGCGGGATCCTATGTATTGGAGGGGGTACATCGCGAGGTGTCTTGAGCTGCTGTCGACGCTGCTAAAGGTTGCGCGGGAGAAGCCATGCTTGCAGGCGGCGTTGGGAGGATCTGAGCAGCAAAGATGGCTTGTGGACGTGGCTGTGGGGTGCGCGTTGATCGCAGGAGAACCACCGTGGGCGTTAGCGACTGGGGAAGGGTTGTGGTGTTGGGGCAGCGGTAGTGATCGTCATCCGCCCGTTGGTCTCGAGGCGCATCCAGAGGGAGATACGGCTCTGCGGACGTTGATCCTGGCGCGGGGGTTGCACCTGATGCCAGTTGCATTGGGCATTGGCACAGAGAACAAACGTAACTGGGGTCAGGTTGGAGAGATGATGGACTCGCATCCGGATTGCTCGGCGTTGCTAGATGCCATTATAGATGTGATCCTTTGCACATCAAAGCATGTTGGGAATCATTTGGAGAAGTTTGGACGTGCTGGTGATCAGGATTTGGGGACAACGGAATGGCAAAATGAAGCAGCCACTCTCGCGATTACGTTGTCAGAGTTGGCCAAGGTATTGGAATGCTTGGCAGGGCTTCTTTCGTCATATGCTGAGTCGCCTGAGATGAGCAAGAAGATGAGTATCTTCCGAAGACTCTGCGAAGGTGAAGCTTTGGCAGCTGGTGCAGCATCTCCTCTTGCTGCATTGATCGCTGCTCTTCAAGTTGGTTGCATGAAACCGTCGGCAAATCCAAACTCAGCGGTAGTAAATCGATGGCCAAGATTCGATTTGAAGGGACAGCAGGGTAGCCCTATTAGTGATCAACCGGCGGCACGATTAATGGAATCCTCCGGCGGATTTCTTGGTATAAACATTGATGCTGTTGCTACGCAGGCCATGTGTGGTGTTGTGCAGTTGATCACTCCCGATGTCCCCGCAATATATGTAGATGCGTTACGTAGCCGAGCAGAAAAATTAGACGGCGACGATAGCGGTCATACCCTGCGCCCATGTTGTGTTAAGGAAGTAGATTCGCTTGCTCAGTTACTGGTGACTTCGTGCATCAATTGCTTCGAAAAAGCTGTTGATGAATTTTTAGTGTCTTCGAAGGTTAGCTTAAACGGGTTAGATTGTGATCGTTTGTGTGTGGCGTTGAAATGTACTGCAACCCTGTCGGAGGATACGAGATTTAGAGGTCAGACGATAGACGAGGGTGCCCTTCCACTGATAAAGGCTGCGGCGGGTATCGATCCGAAGTCTAAGAATAGTCCCCTGTGGGAACTCTTCTCGTACACTTCTGAGATGTTTGCAATTCATACTACTATGTGCGACAAAGCTGATCAAGGTTGCTTTTTGAGAAAGTTGCGCAATGCAGCGAACAAATCAAGTTTGACGACTTACTTGCGGGCTCTAGAGACAGTGACTAGCAGCAACTTTCAACCAGTATCTGTATCTCCGGTGTTATCAGACTTGATGAAAAACCTCGAAGCGATGTGTAAATGATTAAAAATTGATATAATTACAAGTGCTTTACAAAACCATCATTATTTAACTATGGTAACAACTATACGATGAGTGGCGTATAGAGAACATGCAACAGTCTGCTGTCACCAAACGATGATTAGTTTGTTTTCATCTTGTTCTCATTTCGTCGTCCTTTGGAAGAAGCCAGTATGACAGCACCATCATCATCAGTCTCAGTTTCATCCTTGACTGCTCTCACAATGAACAGCACAGTCTCGAGAATCAGCCCACACACGAGTCCAATTACAGCTCCTGCCCCTCTGGCTGCGTCACGCGTCATCACACTCGGACATATGTGTGGTCCAGCAACACCACCGAACACGCTCAACGTGAACAACACTGCAACGAGGTTCGCGCCGAATCCGATACTGTGCCGATATAGCGCTGCGCCTTCACTATTCGTGCGCCGGACGCCTGCATCAACATCCTCAACCATAGCATCGTAAGCGCGCTGATCAACCATGCGACGAAGCTCTTGCATGTGCCGGGCTTTTGCCTTCAACTGTGACACTTCTACTGTCGTCGTCGTCGACGACGACTGCCTTGACTCAGCTGCTGCGAGCTGTGTTTGAGACATACCAGCATCAAGCAGAGGCACTGTCACTTTCGCACCACGAGCCACCACGTGCATGTACATTTGACTCTTCACACTATCGCTTTTTCTTTCTGAATGCTTTCGAACAGCGAAACATGCTCTTCTCAGAAGCCTCGCAGGCACACTTGCTCCTCCTACACATCCATCATTATCGATTGCTGCTTGTGCATCTGCAATGGCCACCTTCTCGTCACCATCATCGTCATCATCACCATCTTCACCTCGCTGCCTTTCCAGCCCCACGTACTCTTTCAGCGCTCTTCGCACGCCATCCGTTACTTCAATTCTGCATCCTTTCATCCATTCGCGACTACTACCACTACCACTACCACCACCACTCATACTATCAACCCACCACACTTTCCTTCCTCGTTTTTATTTATTTTTTTCTCCTGTTTGACAGAGAAGATTGTTTGTTGATCGAGCACATATTATTATATTATATATACTCGACCTACAACCCCAAACAAAAAACGCAATCCCTACATACAAACATACCAATAGACATACCACCATAATTATATATATATATTATATATGTCACACAAACAAAACTACTCCATCACCAAGAATCTATATTCGATTGCATTGCAATTTGCCACTCCACTTGTGACCACTCTTCTCAAGGGGTCACACACAACACAGGAAACAGAGAACGCAGAACGCCAATAAGTTTGTTGTTGTTGTTGTTGTTGTTGTTGTTGTTGTTGTTGTTGTTGTTTAAAAAAAAGATTGTTTTAATAGTAGTACACGATACGTAATAAATAATGGGTATTCCCAAATTCTACCGATGGGTGTCTGAGCGATATCCTTTGCTGAACCAACCGTTGACGCGGTTGGGTGCGCCCGAGGTTGACAACTTCTACCTCGACATGAACGGCATCGTGCACAACTGTACACACGGTACGTTCTATAACAATGTTGTGTACCCACCCTTTGTTGTTCTTTGTTCGTACACACATGCACAACCACACACTCCTTCCTATTTTGTCGCGGGGGTATGCGCGCTACCTTACTTCTTTCTCAGTTCCTTACCTACAAGTACGGCCCGCATCTCTCTCACCTTCCTAAAAAGCTATTTTGAACAAGGACACAAAATTAGGGTATAGCAACTCGCTCGTTTGCAACGAACGAACAAACGAACGAATGAGAATGAACAACTCTCTCTCTCTCTCTCTCTCTTTTGGAGGCGAGTGGTTGTGCGTTGTGCGTTGTGCGTTGTGCGTTGTGCGTTGTGGGTTGTGGGTTGTGGGTGGCGGGTTGTGAGGTGAGGTGAGGTGAGATGAGGTGGTGAACGAGGCTATTTCAAGAGAGACGACGATGATGATGACGATGACGAGGATGACGATGACGATGATTGATGGCATTCACAAGAAGAGTTCAATCAATCGCCAATTGAACAAATGAAGATCCAAGTTCAGATCGATCACGCTGTTCATTGTATTCTTCTATACTTTTTACAACAGACAACAGCAATACTTCCCTCCCTCCCTCGTTTTTTCTTCGGTGTGTGTGTGTGTATAGCCTTGTTGGTTGGTTGTTGTTGTCTCGCTTTGAGTTTTGAGAGTGGTGGGGAGGGAGGGACTTTGAGAAGCAGGCGTGGTGTCGTTATACTGTACTACTATCTTTGTTTTTTTTGATTAGTTTGGTTTGTCAAATCCGTTTCTCTCGTCTCACTGGAATCAAATCAAGAATGTGTATTCGTATTGTTTTGCTGACACTTTGTTCGTTGTTCGTTGTTGTTGATGGGTTGTTGTTGGGTTTGTGGTGGTGACCCTGTGACTCGATGTCTTTCGTTTTTGTTTGTGTGTGGTGACTTTTTTTGTTGTGGTGTCTACAAACAATAAAATAGGTCCCGATACTGATATAAACAGTCGATTGACTGAGGAGCAGATGATGTTGAAGATTTTCGCGTATTTGGAGCGTGTTTTCAATCTAATACGTCCCCAGAAGTTGGTGTACATGGCGATTGACGGATGCGCTCCCCGCGCGAAGATGAATCAGCAGCGCTCTCGACGGTTTAGGTCTGCGAGGGACGCAGCTGAGGCGGAGGAAGCTGCGAGACGCCGTGGTGACGACATACCAGAGGGGCAACCATTTGATTCGAATTGTATTACGCCGGGGACAGATTTTATGGTGAGATTGAACAAGCATTTGAAGTGGTTCATTAAGAAGAAGATCAAGGAGGATCCGTTGTGGCAATCTCCACAAATCATCTTGAGTGGGCATGATGTGCCGGGTGAAGGTGAACATAAGATTATGGAGCACATTCGATGCGCGAGGTCTTCGCCGCACTGGAAGCCGAATCAACGGCACTGCTTGTATGGTCTGGATGCGGATCTTATCATGCTCGGTCTTGTGACTCACGAGCCTCACTTTTGCTTGTTGCGTGAAAAGGTGCGATTTGGAGGTGGAAACCGTGGACAACCGAATCGCGAGATTTTCGATGCGTCGACAGATCCTGGTGATTCGTTCGTGCTGCTTCAAGTAGGTTTACTTAGAGACTATTTAGACGGTGAAATGCGTAATGGTCTAAATCTTCAAGCTCTTCCTTTTGACTACGACCTTGAACATTGCATTGATGATTTCGTCTTTCTGTGCTACCTTGTTGGTAATGACTTTGTTCCTTCACTGCCGACTTTTGACATTAATGAAGGCGCTCTGAATAATCTTATCGACACGTACATGGATATTCTACCGAGCCTCGGAGGTTATCTCGTCGAAAATGGCGACGTCAATATGCCCCGACTTGAGCAGATCCTCATTAAACTTGGTGAAGTTGAAGAGGACGTGCTTACCGCGCGTGCACAAGATGCGGAAGAATTCGCAAACAAGCGCGGAAGAGGCAAAGTAGCGGCGAAGAAATTCAACGAACTTTCTGAGGAAGATGCAGCATTGTCTGACTTCAATAAAATGGCCGATGCTCTCATGACTGGTGGCGATTCTGGAGACATAGCAGCGACTGATGCGGCACCAGATTCGCGCGTTGCAGCTGAACCCACTATGATGTCCGAGAATTTCCGTCGTATCTTGCTCGAAGGCGGTACCGACGAGAACGGCAAACGACCCGTTGATCTTTACAAGGAACACTATTACGGTCAGAAACTTGGCATTGACGCCAACAATCCTGAAGAGGTCAAGCAGTTGGCCAAAGACTATCTGGAGGGTCTCATTTGGGTTTTCAAGTATTACTACTGTGGATGTGCCTCGTGGCAGTGGTTTTATCCGCATCATTACGCTCCAATGGCATCAGATTTGGTCGGGCTTTCAACGATGAAGTTTGAATTCACGAAGTCGGAGCCTTTTTCACCATTCCAGCAGCTTTTGAGCGTGATGCCAAGCGGGTCATCTCACTTACTTCCGCGTGCTTACAGGCCCCTCATGTTGGAATCCAACAGTGTTATCAAAGATTTTTATCCAGAAGACTTTCCTATCGACTTCGAAGGAAAACGTTCCGACTGGGAAGGGGTGTGTCTTGTGCCATTTATTAATGCTGGAAGGCTATTGGCAGCGGAGAGCACGATACCTAGTGATGCGTTGACGAAGGCCGAAAAAGAACGCAACAGACGAGCACTTCCGCAGTTGTATCAGTACGATGAGAAAATGACAACTGACATGCACCCATCGCCATCGCAAGACGGAACGTCTAAGTACATGCCGGCGTTGCATGGCACATGCTGCCGCGTGTTTACATTGCCTGCATATCCAGACAATCAACCACCATTGCAGCCTGTATTGGCCAAGGGAACTGCTGTTGGTATTCGTTCCCCTGCAGGGTATCCAACGCTTCGTACGTTACAGTGTGAGATGAGGCGTGAAGAAGCGCAAGTGAATGTTCTTGGTACTGCCAGTAGAAAGGAAAGTGTAATGGTAAATCTTGATCAAGTTGCTGAAAGCCTTAGGCTGGCCAATGCTCAAACTGTCGCGCAAGCGACGCTTGGGCAACGGTGCTACATTGAGTGGCCTTACCTTCGCGAGGCGCTTGTTGTTGGTGTTAGCGATGCTACGATGCGCGTGACGCCGATGGGTCCCGTGAAACACACGTCTGATAAGCAAGCAGAGTGGCAAAAGGAAGCCGCTGGCATTAGCCGAGACTTCCGCATCGGAAGAGGAACTAATTTGGGACCAATCTCTGTCATTCTTCACGTTCGTGTGTGTGAAGGGCTCAAGACACAACTTGACGGCAGTCAGCTGAAGACTTTTGGTGACGAAGAAATTGCGTTCCCTCTTCAAGTAACATTGCGCAAGCATCCTGCCCCAGATATGCGACGCAGAGAGCGTGCCAAGCAGTCTGCGCAAGAGGCTAAAGATGCCGTTCCAACTGGCACATCAGCTGTCTTTCTGGGAGACCTTCACTTTGGATGTGGTGCAACTGTCGTGGATTCACCTACATCGCAGGCAGCGGGTCTTGTCGCTATTGCTGTGCAGCCTCCAGCGGCAGCATTGCCGAAGAAAGGTGCTACGCAAAGGCTTGCCAAGCACGTGGATGCAAAGTACGAGGCGGGGCACATAGCAAGCAAGCGCGCTAAGTGTAGCGGGATGGAATTCGGTCGTATCACGTCTACATTGTTTGTCAAACTTGCAGAAGATCCAGACGATGAGGGTTCATCTTTCGCACCGTCCCGCGTTGATCTCGGTCTTAATCTTAAACATGGAGCCAAGGGACTCGCTGTCCCTGGGTTTACGCGGCAGAAGATCGATAGCCGCACGGGGGAACCGTCGGGATGGGAATACACAGATCGCGCCGTGCAATTGGTCGGCGCATACAAAAAGATGTTTCCATGGGTATTTAGTGCTATTGTGGCATCGACTGATATGAAGCTGGATGCTGAAGATATGTTGCCGGGACTTTCTCCTACCGATGCCAACGCGCAGATCCGTGCGGCGCAGAAGTGGATTAAATCGCAACCGGCAAGTAAACGAGGTTTGATGGGATCTGATTCGCAACTTGCGTCGGATGAGGCTGTGGCTGCTATCGAGGCGTCTATTCCACTGGCACCACTTCTTCCTCCTCCGGTCCTCATTGAAAATGTGTCGCCATCGCTGCTCTTGCGTGCGCCTGAAAGCGGCAAAGCTGACACGGTGGCTGCAGGAGGACATTTTGAAATGGGCGACCGCGTAGTTTTCGTCGGAGGCTTATCTGATACTGGCGGTGTCGATATCCCTTTTGGCGCGTCGGGTACATGTGTTGGATACTTTGCTGGCAAGCATGTTGATATGTTGTTGGACGTTCCAGTGCCTGGAGCAAGCTCTTTATTTGGGCGATGCTCGGGTGAGCGTGGCGTGCTCGTTGCCAAGACGTGTTTGTTGAACATATCGCGCCCCGCGTCTGCAGTTACAAACGAAAATATGTCATTAAAGTCGAAAGGAAGCGCGCCCACCATTGCTCCTCCGGCAAGTCAGTGGGTTGCGAGACAAGCAATGAATGCGGCCCGCGTTTCACCAGCAGCAGCTGCAGCGGTAGAGATGGTAGCTGCCGTCGCGCCGAGCCCCGCCTTGGCGGCTGCAGCGGCTGCGGCGGCTGCAACAGCGGCAAACGCTACTGTGCAACCTAAGGCAGCTGTCGTCAAGGGAAATACAGGGACGGTTAAGGTTGCCCCGACGGGCAAGGCGAAGCAAACGGCTAAACCTAAAGCAAATCCGTTCAACTTCGCTGCAGCTGCAGCCCCCTCGGCTGCGCAGGCTTCGACCGAAGAAGCTCGCAACGCGGCTGCAGCGGCAATCATGGGCAGTCTTGGTATTGACAAAAGTGCCGCCCCTGCTTCGGTGGTAACTGCCCCAACTGATGCTAATGCATTTTGGAATAGCTTGCAAGCGCAAATGGCTGTTCCTGGCGCCGCACCTGCACCTGCACCTGCACCTCTACCTCCGCATCCACAGCCAGGTGTCAAGGGCTCTGGTGACGCGAATGCCTTTTGGAATTCTCTCAAAGCGCAAGATAGCGCCTCTGCTCAACCACCTGTGCCTGCACCGGTCGGCGCGCAAAACCAGCAACATCAGAAGCGCAAAGGTGCCTCTGTTCCTGTTGCACAACAGCAGGATGGTGCAGTGAAACGTGGCGGGTTCCAAGGTGATGCCCGCCCGCTTAATGCCGGTGAGCACCCCTCTGGGCAAGATGTCGAAGGACGCGCAGAAAGGTTGGAGAATGTAGACAGTCAGTGGATCGAACCGGAAGAGCACAATCCATCAAATCCAAAAATGGGCGCTGGCGCATCAATGAGTTGGCAGCAACAGGCTCTGGTTGAAGGCACAACTGAAAGCGCGTTGCGCGCTAAAGAAGACGCTTCCCGTGGGCGTGGTAAGCGGCGCTGAGCGGTGTGTCTGTCAGTATCGGTGCACCGATCGAGATGATAAGCAGAACATTGTAAGACTATAAAGATAATTATAAGTTTTATTACACATAGTTGGCCGATGCGTGTTCTATTTCCACCCACCCTTTTGCCCACGCCTGCGCCTTTGTCCGTTGGCAAGACCTGGCCTGTACGGCGCCGGTCCGTTGTACGACTCCAAAGGACCACTAGCCCAATTATTAACAGTCCGCTCTGGCGGAGCGCTACCTTGAGTGCTCGTTCGGCTTGGCCCTCTTTGATGCCCACTTCGGGCTGAATCCAAGCTCATTTCGCTTACTCCATCATCATCCCATTCGCGCCTCGGTTCATAAGTGTGCGTGTGGTCAGATCTGTGCGTGTACTGCTCTTCATCCGGCGGTCTCTCGTCTATGTACAAGCTCCCTTGTCCCATGAACACCGTCGGCTGTCGCTGCGTTGCGCCATGTGCAGTAGATACGCCACCTTTAGGTTTGACCACAACGTGTTCTTGAGGCACAGCCACTTTCTTGAAGCGTTCCAGTCGCGCCGCTGGATCATTCATTTTTTCTCTCTTGGCAGCTGCTTTGGCCGCTCTTTGTCGTTTTGCTTGAGCTTGGTAAAAAGCCTGTGCTGTGGCATTGTTAGTGAAGCCCCACTCATTTTGCAACTTTCCAATCTTAGTCTCGCGCTTCTCCGTGATCTTATGCACGCGCTCTTGATAAGCTTGCGTGTTGCCGACTGTAGGGTTGTACCCATTGGCAGCGGCACGTCTTGGTGTCGAGTCAGTGCCCCCTTCGGAGTGCAAAGAGGGCGAAGCTGCATTACCATGCGTGGGTGAACCGTAGTCGAAGGCAGCATCAGTGGCGACGCTACTTGCAGCATCGTTCGGGTTGTCCAACGCCCATTCCGCGGCAGCTCGCCGAGCCTCAGCGCGTCGCGCCTCAATTCCAGCGTCCAGATCATCGTCACGCCTGCTCGATGCAATTACATCCTCCGCAATTCGTGCTGCGCGAGCAGAAATGGTAGCAACTGCGCTTTGTGCCTCATTTGCTGGAGCATCTTGCTGCAATTGATTCAATCCCAACGTTGGAACTCGAGATGCTCCAGGCACTTGCTCACGCGCTGGAGACGGTGCTGCATTAGGGTCAGGTCCAAAGTCAAAATCTGGCGGTGGCATATAAAATGCTTCGTCGATCTCGGCGTAATCAAACTCATCTTCATCAACAAATTTAGCCGCCTCAAGGGCATGGGCGATGCGCTTACGCACCGATCGTCCGCGCGCCACAGCTTGAATGCGTTTCGCAGCAGTGTTGGCACGATCGATAGCAGCTTGCTTCATTCGACGCAACGCCTCACTCTTTCGCGTCACACTGCCTCGCCACGTCGCTTGTATGCGTGATGCAGCAGTATGAAGACTTGTCTTCCAGGCGAGCCAGTTTCGCCAAGCACGCTGTACGACGATAGCAGCCAAAGCTTTTCCACGTTTGACTCTCGCCTCGTACGAAGAGCCACTAATAAAAGCAGCTTGATAGCCACCCAGTTTAACACCTGCCGCATTATCATCAAAGGTACCGCCAAGGCCAGAGCCCACCGGAGAAGATGCAGATGCACCGCCACCGAGTGCACGATACTGTCCTTGCAAAATTTCTCGTACACTTGCTGCTTCAGCTGCAGCAGAAGTAAGCTCACCAAAACCTTCAATCATCCCCCCTTTGCGGTGCAATGCAGCCACAGCGGCTGATGCAGCACGAGAAGATTCCAATGCTTGTGACGCACACATGACGTTAAGAGTGTCGGCGCGATAACGTCGTTCACAACTGGAAGCAGCAGCAAGTTGACCAGGTATCCAATCAGAAACAAGAGAAGAACCCGCGGCAACACATTCAATAAATCCGCGCACCGTTGCCACGGCCCCTTTCATACTCAATGCCTGGCATGCTATGTTGCCATTTCCACCCGCCTTTGCTATTTTAGCATGATTTGTATTCACTAAGTCGTTGTCATGCTCCATAAGTTGCGGGA
>Ga0099797_101093_pt1 | contig 15194 bp, 26 predicted proteins | sample Uncmet_Sort48C_1_FD_89871 | JGI IMG/M metagenome (GOLD analysis project Ga0099797, IMG submission 89871) | Marine eukaryotic communities from CALCOFI LINE 67, Pacific Ocean - C012_Sort48C_1 | ecosystem: Environmental > Aquatic > Marine > Oceanic | place: Pacific Ocean: Monterey Bay | collected... | reverse complement strand
TCGAGAACGGATCAACAGTGTAAAGGAAATATCCGCAAATCTCCAAACTGACCTCCACGACCTACGCATGGATTTAAACCAAGATGTGGCTGAATTAAACAATCATATTGAGGTGACATCAGATAAGTTGAATGCCAATCTAAGTAAGCAAGAGGCTCGACTTGAGAAGCAAGACGCTAGGAATAGGCAGTCCGTTGAGGATGTAACTAAAGCCAGTTCAGATAATGTAACAATTATTCGAGGGTTGATATCAAGCTCAGAGGAACGCAGAGATCGAATCGTAGATCGCCTTGATACTAAACTGGCAGAAACACAATCGTTAATCGATGATCTTGTTAAGGCAAACAGGAAGTTAAAGGATGAGATTACTGAGGCTCAAGACCAATTAAGGAAAGACCTTATGGCTGAGATGGAAGATCAAATCAAGAAAGCACTAGGTGGCTTTAAATAGAAAGGACAATAGATGAAAAACAAATGGATTTGGATAGGTATAGCACTAGCAATATTTGTAGTTGTTATTTTTTATGGTGTAGATAAAATGATGTGTGAGCCGCCCTGCATTTAAATGAGCAAGGAACTTACAGCGCAACAGAAGTCTACAATGACATGGAGGTGGACGGCATTAATACTTTACCTTCTTATATGTTTCTATGATTTTATGTTCTGTCCAATATGGTATGGACTTAATAGACCTGATATTTCACAGTTTATGGAGATAATAAACTCTACAACAGAGCCCATGATTCAGATGGAATTGATGAAAAAGCTGACCGGGCAGCACAATCTCTTCACATTAATGGGTGGAGGATTGTTTCATTTAGCTTTTGGGGCTATACTAACAGGATCTGCATTTTCGGGCAAAGGATAAGAGATGGCTAAGAAGTTACAGAAAGACAGTAAGTACGCAATGGCTGACGCTGATGGTGATGGCATAGTTACAGACGAAGAAATGGATCGTCACGCTATGTGGGTGAGATTGGAGAACGAGGACAAACAGGCCGACACACAACGGTTAATGGCTTGGATAGCTATGGGTGTTAGTATTGTTACGGTTATCATTTTATTAACCCCAATTATAAACATCACTAGGATGGAGAGTGCCTCTGGATTTTTAAATACTTTCCTTGTGGCACAGATGGGGGTAGTATTAGGATTTATGGGGGCTACGGCTCTGAGCAAAACAAAGATGAAGTAGGAGGATAAAATGGGAAAAGGTCAAAAACACTATCTTAAGAATGGTACGCTGCATAAAGGAGGTATGCATAAAATGTCGGATGGTTCTTTGCATACTGGTAAGACCCACACTAAGACTTCCAAAACATTAGTTCATTTCAAAGATCTTTCAAAGACTGCACAAAAGAAAGCGAAGGCATAACATGTTTGCATTATTAGGTTCTGTTCTTGGGTTTGCTAGTTCGGCGGTTCCGGCTATTACGGATGCGTTTGCTAAGAAACAAAACAATAAATTTGAATTAGAAAAAATGAGAACGATGGCTGAATTAAGAGCCGCAGGCTACGACCATGACGTTCGCATGTACGAAACAATGGGAGCAGATAACGAGCATGATCGTCTTATCCAACATGACATAAGTATAAATCAAGGTGTAGGTTTTATATCAGGTCTACAAAAATCGGTAAGGCCCGTAATCACTTATGCTTTCTTTTTGTTGTTTGCTACGATAGAGATTACGTTATTGATGGAAGCATTAAAAGCTGGCACTAATTTTTCTGAAGCCATAAATGTCTTGTGGGATGACGAAACTAAGGGTATCTTTGCGGCTATACTATCTTTTTGGTTCGGCTCAAGGGCAATAGACAAAGCGAGGAAAGTTAAATGAAAGAAGTAAAAAAAGGTTTTCATAAAACTAAAGACGGTAGAGTTGTTAAAAAAGGTTTATACTACAATATGAACCAAGCTAAAAAGAATAAGACTTCCAAAAAAGGCAAAGGTACTGTTACTGATGCAGCATTGAGGCGTTCTAAAAAAACAGCTAAGAAAAGGACGGCTTGAGTGATACAAAATTACGAGCATTGTTTACACTTATTACTAGAACACGAAGGGGGTTTTGTAAATCATCCGAGCGATCCAGGTGGGATCACTAATCACGGTGTTACTAAAAAAGTATATGAGGACTGGGTTGGAAGAGAAGTCTCTGAACAAGAGATGAGAGATCTTACTGTGGATGACGTAGCTCCAATATATAAAAACAATTATTGGGATCGAGGTAGCTGTGATGAGTTACCTAGTGGTGTAGATTGGTGTGTGTTCGATTGGGGCGTTAACAGTGGTATGAGTAGATCAGCCAAAGCATTACAACGAATTATTGGTGTGGAAGCAGATGGCGGTATTGGACCGATGACGCTTCGAGCTGTAGAAGAGATGGCTCCAGAAGAAATAATAGTTCCTATGCATAAAGCAAGGCAGGAATTTTATGAAGGTCTAAGTACGTTTGATACTTTTGGTAGAGGATGGACAAGACGAAACGATGAGACGCTGGAAGCAGCATTAGAAATGACAGTGTAATAGAAAGGATACTCTCATGTGCGGATCAATGGGAAAAAAGAAAAAGATGAAGTACAAAGATGGCGGCAAGGTTGAAGGAAAGTTTCCTGACTTAACTGGAGACGGCAAGGTTACTAAGAAGGACATTCTTAAAGGCCGAGGTGTTAAAGGCATGATGGGCGGCGGCATGGTTAAGTACAAAGATGGAGGTAAAGTGGATGCTAAAGGCCAAGGAGCTCAAGTAAAACCAAATTTATTTAGCGGAATCTATTAAGTGCTAGACGGAGTTGAATTTGCTCGCTATATGTATAAGGTATTGAAGGAGAGAGAACAGAATATATCTGATGCTCTTTCCAACGGTGCAGTTAAGGACTGGGAGCAGTACAAATCTTTGGTAGGTGAGATACGGGGCGTTGCCTTTGCCAGAGAAGAAATTAAAGCCCTGCTGGAGAAGAACGCAGACGATGTCGAAGACCTTATATCTTCCTGAACATGTTGCGCAGAAAAGGAAAGCTGAAAAGGAGGCTGAGAAGTCGTCTTCTATCGCTGACAGCGCGTATATACCCGCCGATGAAAGGGTTTTAGACCCTTCACTCTTAGATCAACCATTAGTCGAAAGATTACCTCAACCTACAGGGTGGCGTATTTTAGTTATGCCGTACCAGGGGAAAGCTAAAACTGGTGGTGGACTATTTATTCCAGATGAAATTCGTGAAAGAGAAGCAGTAGCTACTGTTGTTGCTTATGTTATGCGAGTTGGTCCGATGGCTTACAAGGATCCGAACAAGTTCGGACCAGACGCAGAGCCTTGGTGCAAGCAAGGTCAATGGGTTTGCATTGGTCGTTATGCTGGATCTCGTTTTAAAATTGATGGTGGCGAAGTTCGCATCATAAATGATGACGAAGTTATTGCTACTATTTTAGAACCAGATGACGTTAAACATATTTAGGAGAGAGTCATGAGTGAAGAAACAGAAGTCAAGCAAGCTGGTGACGCAGAAGAACCAGTTGTTGTTGAAGTAGAAGAAACCGGTAGTGAAGCACCAGAAGAAAAGGTTGCTACGCAAGAGCCTGAAGTTAAAGTCCAAGAAGAGGCTCCTAGCGAAGAAGCTGGCGATGAACTTGAAACGTATAGTAAGAATGTTCAGAACCGAATTAAGAAACAAACAGCAAAGTACCATCAAGAAAAACGTGATAAAGAAGAAGCTCAAAGATTTGCTGAGAAGTTGTTGCAGGAAAACAACAATCTAAAGGCTCATAACAAACAGCTAGATAGTGGTTACTTGAATCAGTATGGAGCTAAAGTTGATGCACAGTTGCAATCAGCTAGACAGGCATACAAGGACGCGTATGAGTCCGGTGATTCAGATGCTGTAGTCAAGGCGCAAGAATATTTGTCTCGTGCAACTATAGACTCTGACAGGTATAATGTTGCAAAACAACGCGCTGATCAAAGATTGTCTGTAGAGCAAGCGCAGCCCGAAGAACAAAGACAGGCTGTTGCACCGCAACAAGTGGCACCGCCTCCTCCTCCTCGACAGGAGGATCCTAAAGCTAGAGATTGGGCAGAAAAGAATACTTGGTTTGGTCAGGATGAGGTTATGACTTATGCTGCATTTGGCATTCATCGTAAGATGGTAGAAGAAGAAGGGTTTGACCCGCTGTCAAATGAGTACTATACTGAGGTAGATCGCAGATTATTGTCGGAGTTTCCGGCAAAATTAGGCGTTAAGAAAACGGGAGGAAGTACCCAGGTCGCACCCGCTGGATCTTCCGCATCTCGCAACACTAAAAAGGGGCGCAGGACCGTGACGCTAACTCCATCGCAAGTTGCGATGGCAAAGAAGCTTAATGTACCTATTTCGGAATATGCAAAGTATGTGAAGGATTAAAAACATGGCAGAAGCAAGAGCACCACGATCAACTGAGACGCGAGAAAAACAAACGCGCAGAAAACCCTGGGCACCGCCCAGTCGCCTAGATGCCCCAGAAGCCCCAGCGGGTTATGTGCATCGTTGGATACGAACAGCTATGCGAGGAGAGGATGACCAGACAAATGTTCATGCTAAACTTCGTGAAGGATGGGAACCCGTTCGTTCTGAAGAGTATCCTGACTATGAAGCTCCGACCATCGAAGATGGTAAATTTGCAGGAGTTATTGGTAATGGTGGCTTAATGTTGTGTCGAATACCTATCGAAACCGCCAATGAAAGAAACGAGTATTACGGGACCCGGACCCGCGAAGCAATGGCCGCAGTCGATCAAGATCTAATGAAGGAACAAAATCCTTTGATGCCTATTCATCAGAGTAGGCAAAGTCGTGTAACCTTCGGCAGAGGAAAACCCTCTTCTGAATAATTAATGAGGTGCTATAATGGCAAATACTAATGGCGCATACGGTCTTAGACCGATAAGTATGCAGGGTGCTACACCCAATTCCACTGGTTTGAGCGAGTATCGCATAGCGGCAGCAAACACTAACAAACTCTATCAAGGCCAAGCGGTTATTCCGTTGGCGGCGGGAGTTATTGACGATCTACAAGCTGCGGCTGGTGGTAACGTCTCTATTGTCGGTGTTTTCTGGGGCTGTGAATATGTCTCAAGTTCCACTGGAAAAATGACTTGGTCTAATTACTGGCCTGGTTCTGGCGCGGATACAAATTTCCCCGTCAAAGCTTTCTTGTATGACAGTCCAAATCAATTGTTCTCAATTGCTACATCTAATGTAGTAGCTGGCTACAACACTGAAGCAGAGGTTCGCACAGCGGTCTTCTCAAACATCGCTCTTGCAGATGGCAACTCTGGTACTGATAGTACTGGTATATCATCTGGAACTGCGGATCTAAATACTGTCGCAGCTACCAACACTTTAGCTCTTAGAGTTATGGGCATCCAAGACGATGTTGATAACGAAGACTTTACTGTTGCTGGTATTCCCTTAATTGTTCGTATTAACAACCACTTCAACGCACCTACTGGTTCCGTTGTAGCGGCTACTGTTTCTACGACAGCACTAGCGTAGAAAGGAGACTAGCAAATGGCTATATCACGCGCACAACTAGCAAAAGAGCTAGAGCCTGGTCTCAATGCCTTATTTGGCATGGAATACGACAGGTACGAAAACCAACATGCAGAGATCTATACTACTGAATCTTCAGACAGAGCGTTTGAGGAAGAGGTGATGCTCTCTGGATTTGGTGCCGCTCCGAACAAGTCGGAAGGCAACGCCGTAAGTTTCGATGATGCTAACGAAGCATTCACTGCTCGTTACAACAACGAAACAATCGCATTGGCATTCTCAATCACGGAAGAAGCTATCGAAGACAATCTTTATGATCGTCTCGGAAGCCGATATACCCGTGCTCTTGCTAGGTCAATGGCTCACACGAAACAGGTAAAAGCTGCAAGCATCTTGAACAACGCGTTCACTGGTGGGGCTTCTGCCGGAGGAGATGGAGTTGCACTTTGTTCAACTGCACACCCTCTTACAAACGGTGGGACACTATCAAACACACCAGCGGTTGCATCTGATTTAAACGAAACTTCTTTGGAAGATGCGTTGATCAGTATCGCTGGCTATGTGGATGAGCGTGGGATGAAAGTTGCTCTTCGCGGTATGAAGTTAATTCTACCACGTCAACTTCAGTTCATCGCAGAACGTATCATGGTATCTAATCTTCGGGTTGGCACTGCGGATAACGACACTAACGCAATCAAATCAATGGGAATGGTTCCTGACGGTTATGCTGTCAATGACTTCCTAAGTGATCCAGATGCGTGGTGGGTTAAAACAGATGCACCTCGTGGGTTTATCCACTTTGAGCGTACTCCGATGGCTACCAACATGGAAGCTGACTTCGACACAGGCAACATGAGATACAAGGCTCGAGAGCGTTACAGCTTCGGATTCTCGGATCCACGTTGTGTATTCGGTTCGCCAGGAGCGTAATCGGAACTATTAAGAAATAGAGAGGGCGGCTATTTAGTCGCCCTTTTTTCGTTTAAAAAGGAGAGTAAAATGAAAATTGTAAATTGGATTACTGGTCGCCTGTCTGAACCATCGAGTTATGCTGCGATAGGTGTAGGAGTTATAGGTATAGGAATGATAGCGGGTGTGGGCGAACTATTGTTCATCGGTGTTGCATGTGCTGTTCTAGGACTTATTCTTGCAGAAGAAGCTAAAAAAGACAAATAATTATGGGGAGGGTCAAGTATTAACGCTTGACCCTTTCTTTTTCTTTTTAATTGATGTATTCTATAATCACCTTGACAGTCGCATTGGGCGGCTGACATTTGCCTAGACAAGGAGATTGATATGGCTAATACTACATTCACAGGACCAGTACGTTCCGAAAACGGCTTTCAAGTTGTTTCTAAAAATGCAACGACTGGTGCTTATACAGACATTGCAACTATTGCCTCTACAGGTATTGTCACCGACAAATATGTAAAGCACGTTGGTTTTGCTACTGGCGTTACAGTAAACACTACAGCGGGTGACAGCCCTACTATTGGTGAATTTACTCAACCAGCAAACACAATTATCACTGACATTAAGATATTCTGTGACACAGCTCCTGTTATTGGAACTGGTGACATTGGGTACGAAGTTGGTACATCTAGTTCAGGCGCACAAATTGTTGCGGCTCAGACAGATGAGATTCTTGATGGCGGTACAACTGTTGTTGTGCACAACGTAACTGTGACCAGTTTGGTTCTTCAGACACAAGATGGTACAACTGCACCAGCTTCTGTTCAGTATACAGACACCGCAAGAACTATTTACTGCAACATTACTAATACAGTTAATGCTACAACAGCAGGATCGTTTACATTCATTATTGAGTACGTTCAAATTGCGTAATTATTAATTAAGGTAGGGGGAAACCCCTACCACTTTTATAAAGGAGAATAATATGGCAGGATCAGACGTACAAGCCACGTTTGTTGTATCGGCGGCAGCAGATCCAGATGGCATTTCAGCAAGCGCACAAGTTGCAAACAATGCTAATTTAGTCATAGGTGGCGCGTTAGCAAGCGGTGGTGCTGTGACTTTTGATAGTCCTAGAAATGTTACTATTACTTCTGGTGGTAATGATAGTGGAATAACTTTCACTGTTACTGGGACGGATGCAAGCGGCGCGGCTCTAGCAGAAACTATTACAGGCGGAAACGCTGGAATAGCAACAGGAACATCGATCTTTGCAACAGTTACTCAGATAGCCGCAGTAGGTGATCCTGCGGGAACAGTTACAGCGGGATCAGGCTCTACAATTCAAGCTACTATTTTTGCTGGAAGATGTAGATTAAAAGGTATTTATCTAGTCAGCACTGCTACGGGTGGAACGATTTCGTTTAGAAACGCTTCTGTAACAGGAACGGCTCTCTTACAGTATCAAACCCCTGCGGGTGTAGGTTCGGAATATCCAGATGTCCCAGACAATGGGATGGTGTTTCCAGACGGTGCATTCCTTACTTACAGTTCTGATAACGCAACTTCTGCAACGATCTTTTACGCTTAGAGGTTCCTATGGCTGATAACATGCCAAAGAGAAATAAAAAGAACTTTCGTCCTACTAAGAGTGGGGCGGGAATGACTGAGAAAGGTGTTAAATCCTATAGAGCAAAGAACCCAGGATCAAAGTTAAAGACTGCGGTCACGGGCAAAGTTAAAAAAGGTAGCAAGGATGCGAAGAGACGGAAGTCTTATTGCGCTAGGTCTGCGGGACAAATGAAACAATTTCCGAAGGCGGCTAAAGATCCAAACAGTCGGCTTCGACAAGCTCGTAAACGATGGAGATGCTGATGAGTTCTCAGGTCAAATTAATCTTTATTGCTGCTGGAGTTTCTGTTGTCGTAGGCGTTGTTGGTACATGGTCTACTTGGGTTACTCGTACTTTAGTTACTGTTGATAAAACTACGGCAGTGATGAGTGAGAAAGTAACCAGTAATCATGCTATGCTAACTGTAATACTAAAAAATCTTTCCGTAGAAAGGGTGAAATATGTCAACGTCAGGGACTAGAAACTTTGATCTTAGTATCGCAGAGATAATAGAAGAAGCGTATGAACGGTGCGGATTAGAAGTTAGAACGGGATACGATGCAGAGACAGCTAGAAGATCTCTTAACTTAATGTTTGCTGATTGGTCCAACAGAGGAGTTAATCTCTGGACAGTACGTTCTGCTACTCAAGCTTTAACACAAGGTACTTCGGCTTACACTTTAAACAAGCACACTGTTGATATATTACAGATAGTTCTTAATCGAGATGGTACGGACTACGAGATGGATCAAATTAGTAGGGCTAACTACGCTACTATTCCAAATAAAACCACGCAAGGAAGACCTAGCCAGTACTATTTTGATAGAAAGATTTCTCCTATTATAAATGTTTGGGCTACCCCAGAAAACTCAACAGATACACTGACGTATTATTACATCCAACAAATGGAAGATGCAGATTATCTGTATAACAATGTGGAGGCTCCCTTACGTTTTTATCCTTGTATGGTGGCGGGACTAGCATACTATATGGCTATGAAACGAGCACCAGATAGATTGCAAATATTAAAGTCTGTTTACGAGGAAGAATTTGCTAGAGCTTCTGACATGGACCAGGACTTCTTAGATCTTGCTCTGAGACCCAGTGGTAGTTATTTGAGGGCAAACTAATGGCATACGCAAGTGGTAAAAAAGCTTGGGGTATTTCAGATAGGTCTGGTTGGAGATACCGTTTAAATACTATGCGGGTGGAATGGACGGGTGCAAAGGTTGGACCGGATGAGTGGGAAGAAAAACAGCCTCAATTAAATCCTCCTCCAGTGACTCCAGATCCTCAAGCACTGCGAGATCCTAGGCCTCAATCCAATCTGGCAGCAGAAAGAGTTATACAATATGGGTGGAATCCTATAGGTATGGCAAGTAATGATGGGTTAACTCCTAACGATCTCCCTGGAACGGGAGAGATAGGAACTGTAACGGTGGTGACAACATGAGTTTTACATATGCAGAATTAAAGACAGCAATACAACAATATGCGGATAATACGGAAACAACATTCGTTGCTAACCTTCCTACTTTTATTAAGACAGTAGAAGAACGGATTTTAAAATCGGTAGATCTTACAGACTTTAGGAAAAATGTTACAGGTTCTGCTTTTGCTAATGATCAATATCTACCAGTACCCTCTGATTATCTTGCTTCATTTAGTCTATCTGCTAAGTTTGATGGTACAATATCGGGTGTATCGATTACTCCTAAGAACTTTTTACTTCAAAAAGATGTAAACTTTATTCAGACGTACACACCAGCACCACAAGATACGACAGCTTCTTTACTACAAGTAGGAGCACCTTTATACTATGCGTATTTTGATAAAGATAACTTCATACTTGCACCTGTACCTGATGACAAATACGAGATGGAGTTACATTATTTCTACAGGCCGCAAAGCTTGACAGCGGTTGGGGATAATGGAACAACATGGCTGAGTGAGAATGCTCCAAACGCGATGTTGTTTGGAAGTTTAGTGGAGGCTAATTTATTCATGAAGGGGGAGGCAGATTTAATGCAAATGTACAATGAGAGGTTCTCAGAATCGGTGGCTCGACTAAAAGACTATGCCGAGGCTAGAGAAAACTCAGACGCTTATCGAAGAGGGCTACCGGAAAGACGTAGGTCATGAAACTAGCTATCGTTGGATTGGGTGGGAGTTATTCCGACTATATAGCCGCTAGAATACGTTCAGAACATTTTGATGAAGTTTGGGGTATTAATTGTGTAGGTGGTATTATTCATGTGGATAAAACTATAATGATGGATCCAGTGTCTAGGTTCTTGGACTCTGATGACGCGGGATCTCAGACGGGGATAGCGCGAAAGTTCTTAGAGAAAAATACTAAACCCATCCTTACTTGTGAGATGGATGATCGAGTAAAACATTTAGAACTCTATCCATTAGAAGCCGTAATTAAAGATTTAAACATTTGTTACTTTAACAACACTGTTCCCTATGCAATTGCGTATGCGATATACTATGGGGCGAAAGAACTTTGTTTGTACGGTTTAGATTACACATACAAGAATGTAAGTATGGCAGAAGCGGGAAGAGCTTGCACAGAGTTTTGGTGTGCAATTGCTACGACTCGAGGCGTGAAGATAGAGGTCGCACATAGTTCTGGGCTTTTAGATACGAATGTGCCAGAGAATGAAAAGTTGTATGGGTATCACAGATTGGATGATCCTTTAGTACAGTCACATAAGTCGGGGGGCCTATTGATAACCAGGCAGTCTAAGGTGGAGCCACCAGAGCCGTTGGATCAAGACCCAATAATCTTTGGGAGACACGATCATAAGTACATGAATGGGGGAGAAGCGAAGAATGTCTAGCGTAAGTGGGGGATTAATAACAGGTTTTGCTACGGTAGTTTCATCAGACAATGGTGGGCTAAGTAACGATCAAATTTCTGATATGGCAACAAATAAAATTGTTGCTGTGTCCGAAACAGCACCGGAACCAATTAGGCAACAAGCGCAAGCTTTTTCAGAAAATGTACGAAATGTCGTGCATTATCATATTGAGTTGGCTAGACGTGAAGAACGTGCTACTATATGTCATAATCTAAGAAAGGCTGGTCACCCCGACTTAGCCGATACTGTAAGGAGAATATAAAATGGCAATCACACAAGCAATGTGCACATCATTTAAAAAAGAATTGATGACCGCTACACATAACTTTGCTACTAACGGAAATTCATTTAAATTAGCACTGTATGCTATTGGCAGCGGTGGCAAATCGAGTACAACTGCAACATTAGGAGCCGCATCCACGGTGTATGTAACAACTGGAGAAGTAGCTTCAAGTGGAACATATGTTACTGGAGGATTAGCTTTAACCAAAGTTGCACCGACCTCTTCTGGAACAACGGCGTTCACTGACTTTGGGGATCGAAGTTTTACAACTGCTTCTATCACAGCAAGAGGTGCTTTGATATACAACGATACTAATGGTGATAAGGCAGTAGCTGTTCTTGACTTTGGAGCTAACAAGACATCTACATCAGGTACATTTACTGTTCAGTTTCCAGCGGCAGACGCTACTAACGCTATAATCCGTATCGCTTAAAGGAGTAACATCCTTTGGCGAATATAGGTTGGGGTCAGAGTACTTGGGGCAATAATTATTGGGGCGGTCAACTTGATGTTGCTGTTTCCCCAACAGGTGTTGCCGCAACTTCGGCACTGGGAACAGTAGCCGCTTCGTCTGTATTTGTAGTAATACCTTCGTCTGTAGTGGGAACTTCTGCGGTAGGATCAGTTTTAGCTAAAATACCTATTACAGCCGTTGTTACAGGTGTAGAAGGCTCGATGCCTTTTGGTGGCTGGGGTGAAGATGGTTTTGGAAGTACTAATTGGGGTGGTATAGTTGCACAAGGGTTACCTATTGGTGGCGGGTTAGTAACGGGTCAAGTAGGCACTGGTGCAGTAGGCACGGTATCAGTTGTTGGAACAGGGCTAGTGATAGAGACGGGCGTAGTGGGAACTTCTGCGCTAGGTTCTGCTCTTGCTGGTGTTGGAGCCATAGTCACTGAGACAGGGATGGTTGGTTCGATAGGACTAGGGGACGAATCCGTTGTAGGTACAGCACTTGTTACTCCTTCAGGAGTTTCTTCAACAGTTAGTATTAGTGGCTATTCTGCTACAACGATTACAAAAACAGTGACTGTTCAAAGTGTAAGTTCAGCGAATAAATACTTTATTGATGGTATGCAGCAACAAACACAAGAGTTGTATGAGCGGAACACTTATAGGTTTGATCAGTCAGACTCTTCTAATTCAGGTCATCCTCTCCGATTTTCCACTACGTCTAATGGATCACACGGTGGAGGCTCGGAATATACCACTGGAGTAACGGTGAATGGAACTCCTGGTCAAGCCGGGGCGTACACAGAAATAACTGTGCCAGAGTTTGCACCTACTTTATATTATTACTGCACACAACACTCTGGTATGGGTGGAACAGCGAATACACCTTTCGTATATAACATACTATCTACTACAGGTGCTCCCGTTACAAATGTCCCTGCTATGACTTCGGCTCTTGGAACAGTAACGACAGAACACACATCAATAATATCGCCAACGGGGGTTTCTGGAACTTCTGCATTAGGGACTATAGACATAGACGCATCTTGTGTGTTAACATTAACAGGAGTTACAGGCACTGGGTCTATTGGAGAAGAAAACGTATGGGGTGCAATAGTCCCTTCACCACAATCACCTATTTGGACCGAAATAGCGGCATAAGGAACACACAATGGCAAGCACATATGTAAATAACCTCAGACTTAATGAGATGGCAACGGGCGATGGCTCTGGTACCTGGGGCACAACAACAAACACAAACTTAGAATTAATTGGGCAAGCTTTTGGTTGGGGGACACGAGCAATTGCTAACGCCTCGACAGATAACATAACCATAGCTGATGGTATATCAGACGCAGATCGAAACATGGCTCTTAAACTTACTGGTGGGGGTCAAGCCTGTACAGTAACAATCTTACCAAATACATCTTCTAAAGTTTGGATTATGGAAAACGCTACAAGTTATACTTTAACTTTCACACAAGGAAGTGGTGCTAATGTTGCTATCCTAGCGGGTGAAACAAAAATGATTGCGACTGACGGACTAGGTTCTGGTGCCGTAGTCTACGATGTTTTAACAGATCTTAATCTAGCGGGTACAACTAAAACTGCGGCTCTTACAAACGCTGGAGACATGTTGGTTGGTGACGATCTTACTTTAAATTCAGACTCAGCGGTTCTTGGTTTTGGTGCAGATACAGATACCACCTTAACGCATACGGATGGAACAGGATTAACTCTTAATAGTACTAATAAATTATGTTTTAATGATGCAAGCCAATTCATACAAGGTGCTAGTGCTACAGTCCTTGATATTGCGGCAACAGATGAAATTGAGCTTACTGCCACTTTAATTGATGTAGTTGGTAATTTCACTAACTCAGGCACTATTGTATCCGCAGGAAAAATAACCGCAGACGCTGGCATAGACATTGATAACTTCAACATAGATGGCACTACGATTGCCCTTTCTTCTGGTGATATAACGCTTGATTCTGCTGGAGATATTGTCTTTGATTCCGCTGGTAATGATTTTAAATTTTCAGCCGGTGGTACACAGGTAGGTAATATAGATATTAATGGAAGTGATTTTATTTTAAAATCTATTGTTTCTGATAAAGACATTGTCTTCAAAGGTAATGATTTGGGTTCAGAAATAACAGCCCTAACACTAGATATGTCAGCGGCTGGTGCGGCAACATTCAATAACGATGTTACTGCGTTCTCTGATGAAAGATTAAAATCTAATATTAGAACAGTTCCAGATGCTTTAGCTAAAGTAACAGAAATGCGAGGCGTACATTATGTGCGTGATGCAACAGGTAAAGATTCTACAGGTGTTATTGCACAAGAATTGCAGAAAGTAGCACCCGAACTTGTACTCACCGCAGAAGATGAAATGGGTACACTGAGCGTAAACTACGGCAATATTACTGGTTATCTGATTGAAGCAATTAAAGAACTGAAAGCTGAGATTGAAGAATTGAAAGCGAGATAACACATGGCATTACCATCCGCAGGCAACCCAATATCTTTACAGCAAGTAAACGTAGAACTTGATTTAACAGCTACAGCTACTATTAACATGGGTGGTACGGCTGTGCGTACTTTATTTGACGATGCTTCTGGTGCTATTTCAATGTCGGATGGGTATGGTAAATCTAACAATGTAGCCGTAACTGCTTCTGCGGCATCAAGTGCTAACTTGAAAACACTGTTCGACAATGCCTCTGCGGGCAGTTGGGCAGAAGATATCGCCAAGGTATATACAATAAATAACGGCACTACTATGGGTATTCTAACTGCCCCAGCTAGTATGGGTGGAACTTTAGTTTTAAACAACTCTGGTAACATCCAAGGAACAGGTGGTTCTTCACCAGGAGGAGCTGGTGGAACAGCCATGACGGTTCAATCTACTGGGATTACAATTAACATGCTTTCAGGCTCCACCCTCTCAGGTGGTGGCGGTGGTGGCGGTAATGGCGGTAATGGCGGTACAGGTACGCGTTACCAATGTGCTGGTGGTAGTTCTGGTAATTGCGGTAGTGCTGGCGGTTGTGCTGGTGATGAAAACTCATACTACTTTCCTATAACTGGCGGTTCTGGCGGTGCTGGCGGTGTAGGCGCAGGATACGGTCAATCCCAAGCAAATGGTGCTTCTGGTGGTTCTGGTAGCGGTAGTGGTCAAGGAAATACTGGACCGTCTGGTGCTGGTGGTGCTGGCGGAAACGGAGGGACCTTTGGTGCTGCTGGAGCTAGTGGCGCGCAGGGCGGAAACGGTGGTGGTAACTGCGGTACTGGCGGTTCTAGCGGTTCTGGTGGCGGAGCGGCTGGTAGAGCTGTAACTTTCTCAGGTGTATCAGCTTACACAATCATTGGTACAAACTCTGGTACAATTCACGGAGCGTATACATAATGGAAGCAACGGAGGAGGTTGTAACAATAAACTATAGACTGTATCCAGAAGAACGGTATGCTATATGTCAAGAATGTGCGTGGTTTAGAAGTTCTATAAAACAATGCAAGAAATGTATGTGCATAATGAA
>Ga0099797_101090_pt1 | contig 15194 bp, 16 predicted proteins | sample Uncmet_Sort48C_1_FD_89871 | JGI IMG/M metagenome (GOLD analysis project Ga0099797, IMG submission 89871) | Marine eukaryotic communities from CALCOFI LINE 67, Pacific Ocean - C012_Sort48C_1 | ecosystem: Environmental > Aquatic > Marine > Oceanic | place: Pacific Ocean: Monterey Bay | collected... | reverse complement strand
CAACGTTTCCTGCCCCGACGCGGGTTGAACAGTTTTGCATTCGAATTCGTCAAGTAAATTTAATACTCTCGGATGTACCCTCTCACTACTTGATTTTATTTTTTGGGATGAGATTAAATGTGGATGGAGTGCCAATTGGAAATTGTACAGTTAGGATCAGTATATATCATAAGTGCGTTTTTCTTTTATCATATAGAACTTGTATCAGGTATTAAATTTTTCGATTTTGTGCAAACGAACTTGAACTCGTTGATCCTTTTTTTTTTAGGAAGAAAAATCAAAAAAGTTCCGCTAGTCACCCAATATTCGTTCACAAAAAACAATTTTCAACGATCGACATTGACCATTGTACAATCGGGGCCGCAGCTGCGCCAAACAAACCCTAAACCATGCCGATCGAAGTGCAGACCGTGCATAAGCTCGTGAATGTGGTGGGCGGCTTTTACATCACGGCCATGACGTTGTGGAGCTTAGGAACGACGTTTGCCTACGTGTGGAAGCACACCTTCGAAACCGACATCTACGCGGAGGACGCGGGGGACCACTACGCACACTTATTGCCGCCGCATCTGCAGGTTTTTTTTTTTGATAATTTTTGTAGAGCCGGTCGTGAAACCCACACTAAGTATAAAACATTTTTTCCTCAGAAGAGGCTTGACGTAGGATCCCCAGGTAGGGTCAACATCATATCAGCAATATATGGAAGCGGCGATTTCTGATTGATGACGCTAATAAAGAATACCAGCGATGCTCTTAAAAAACAAGGATGCCGCCGCGGCCGGTTGGCAGGTGAGTTTCAACGAAAGTGCGAAAACCTGGGAGATGCGCACGTTTGCCTCATCTGTGCACAAAAATTTCAAACATTGCAACGAGACCAACCCTCCAGATCTTTGCAGAGCAATAGGTGCGACTGGGGCCGAGGTCGACAAGTTCAGGGAGCTTGAGCAAGTGCTAGTGGTCTACTATTTCTATTATATTTTTTCCCATTTATAATATGACGGTCTGGAACTGCATGTATTGCAGTTCGTGTTTACTATCATGTGAACTTGTGTTCCTATGAATCCATATGTCTTATTATAGTGGTAGCGAGGAATGACATCTATTTAACGCATGACATCAATTTAACGCATGTCATCAATATAACATAAACTATCCACAGTATGCCGAGCCTTCTTTCGACATTGGGGAGCGCGTTCAGCGGCGCGATGTGTGCAAAGACGGCCAGGAAACGTGCAGCAACAGTGAATGGGACTACGGCTACGTGACGCACCTGGTTTTCTGTTGCGTATTTTTTCCCCATTTTTGTAACTAACCTTGATGAGTCGCCGGTAAAGATCGGTTCATACGTTGAAGTTAACCCTACACTAGGTTAATTAACCATAAAGTTTTAGCACCTTAAAAAAAAAATAAAATGCAAATAGGTTCCGAAGTTGAAGGTGACGTTCTGGGACCAGCCATACGACGCGGAAAAGCACCTAAACAAAGACGACGATGGCAATAGCGCCGCGTACGGCACTTACACGTGGGACCAAGTTCGCAAGGTACATTATTACAATGATTTAGACCGTATAAATATTGAATACTCTGATAAGTATGACTCCTGTGAAAAAATCAAATTCATTCGATGAAAAATGATTCACAGACATTTACATTGGCTTCGTATTATATCTCATATACAGTGCCCCCCGCCCTGCGCGAAGATCGGCGACCGGGTGCAGCGGCGAGACGTGAGCAGCGACGAGAACAACGAGTGGGGCCACGGCTACGTAACGCATTTGACCCCCGCCTTGAAAGTCACGTTCCTGGACGAACCGTACGACGAGGCCCGGTGGCAGGCCGCCTCCGGAAAAAATAAGGCCCAGTACGGCACCTACACATGGGAAGAAGTGCGAAGGGTATAGTTATTATTTTTATGTTTTTATAGGGGCAGAATGGTGCATGGTGGTTATTTGTGGTGACGCTGTTCCCTGGAAGCGTACCTTTTGTGTGAATATGGATTGTCAAATAATCTTATTTCAAAAACGCAAATTCAGCCTGTCGTCGAGCCTAAAGCTTCGTTCGTCGAAGATTTTGAAAAAGACGCGCCCGTTGAGGCTGAAAGCAGCGCCGGCGAGAAGGTTATTTCCGAGGAAGAATCCGTTATTCCGACCGAAGACGCTGCGTCTAGTAGTAATACCAGTATTAGTGGTAGTTCCCCCGAAGGGGAGGTGCCCAAGAAGCGCAAGAGAATCGGTTATCGACGGAGTTTGGAAGAGGATTCCTCCTCGAAGCAGAGAACCATGGCCGACTCGGTTTCCGCGCCGACGCGCAGTCTTCGGCGGGAGCCGGGCGGCTACCGGGGCGACGGTCTGGCGTTCGACCCGCTGGCCGAGGAGGGTGAGGAATCGAATCATGATAATAGTAACACCGACGGCAGCGGGAGTGGCTCCTTAGAAGGCAGCGGGAGCGGTTCCTACGACCAGGTCCCTCCGAAAGGAAGGAAGCGCCGGGGCGGACTGGGTTCGTCGCTGAGCTTAGGCGGGGGCTTCGATGACGACATGGGCCCCGGTAACAGTTCGGGTCGGCCAGAAGACCTGACCTTTTTCGAGGATCTCGCGTTGATGCACAAACATCTGCGCAGGTTTGGTCTTCTATTGATTATGTAATATTCATAATAGCGTTAGTCGATCTTATAGTATACTACATGGGCTTTAACGCGTCAATATTCGTCCCTCCACCGTAGTCGTGAATATGATTCGAAATAACTCTATTAAAACGTGAAAAGGTACGACCCCATCGACTCTTCCCGCCTCTGGTTCCAGCGGTTTTTATCATTAGTCGGGAAGCACATACGGAACTACGGGGCCCGGGTGCGGGCCCTGAAGCTGCAGAAGGCAAATGAGATGAAGGCGGCAAGCGAGATGAGAGCAGATGCGTTGGGAAGGCAAATCGTTCGGGAAGACGATGCGTTGTAATATTAAAATGTTTTGTCTCAGGTGCTGCTTGCAGCTGTTTCGATAATGTGTTGAATGAATTTTTACCAGTATACATAATTAAAAGAATCTATGCGGCCGAGCGCACGAGTAGGAACCAATACCATGATCCTGAAAATATTATATGCGCAATCATTAGTATCACAGACTTCAGCGCCACATTATACAATTAGCGAGGGGTAGAGTGTTTGTTAAGTCACTATGAAAGCCCCGCATTCTTCCTTTTGGGCTACTCTTAAAATCGATTGCCAGTGAGTATTTCAATTGGCACAGTTTCTCACCATACTTACACAATGTTTAAGTACCACCTACTTACAAGGATTCGGGTGATATGTTCCGCTTCACCACACTGAAATGATTATAGTTTTCTTTCAATAGATATAAATCAGTATAGAATTTTTTAACGGTGCGTCAATATTTTCATTTGCAGTAGACACGTGCCACGCTCTACACACACTACTTAGTAATACAAAAGTCATTCTTACAAAAAATTTTCTCTGGTATTTTCTATATAGCCTAGTTAGTAATCTTGCGGATAAGAACTTATTATCATATTTTCAACCATCATCCACACTTCTACATAGCCTATTATTGAACTCGAGAGCGCTGTAATTCCCACTTGAGAGCGCCTATTATTCCCACTCTCAAAACCCATTCTCACACTTATTAATCAACATTCAGCCTATACGTACTAGATCATGTATTCATGATGATACAACACGCAACCTTCTCGCAAAAACTCTCTTTAAATTCGTACATCTCAAGTCATAGTTTTACATTTCGCATTACAAACACTGTGTCTATTCGTATCCTAGATCTTCAGAGGTTGAACTTCATCGTTGAGCAAAAAAACCACATCGAATATTAAAAGTCATCGAACCCTTCTGATCTGATCGTTTCCGCGCTTGAGTATCATCGGTGTGTCATTATGTGCGTCAGTATCTGTTCACACGGGCCTTTTCCCGCGCAAACTCGTCTGATCCAAATGTTTCTTATCGCAATGTCGTCCACAAACCGCAAACATTACATTAGAATCAGATGGGAAATTAATATTTTCTGGGAACGACAAGACAAAAAAAAAGAACAGCAAAAGAAAGGGTAGCTGAATTTTTAATTTGCAAAGAACAGTCATAATATCTTTGAATGTGAAATAATTTGATATAACTTCATCATCTTGAAAAAAAAAATTTAGATCATCATAATTTGTGCGTGAAAAATTCTTATTCTATTGCGTTTAAATTTCGGGCCGAAGTGCTCAATTTTTGCGCTAGATATAGTGTACAATACATAAGGGCAAAATGTCGTATTTCTACACAGAGAAGAACGTGGTACCCTATTATACGCATGCAGGTAGTCCAGAGCAGATGGAAGTGGATGAATATAATATTAAACCAGGAGAAGGGAGAGAAAAAAATCCGATGAATCTTAAGAAGGATGAACTTAGCGAAAGAGACACTTTATTGACACAACGACAGCTAGAACAACAACCGTCTTTAAATATGCTTCCCCCACAATTCCGTTTCACCACTCAGTGCTCGGTAGGCGGTTTCTCCACCCAGACGGGCCCACGGAGCTCCTTCGGGGGGGCCCCTAATACCTATGGCTATTCATTTGAGAATGGTGATTATAGCCCCTTCGGGGGGTGTAGTTGTAGTATTAATGATTCTACCAATATTGGGAACAATGATAGCTCCTTCGACTTCGATCGCAGCAGCACAACTGTTTCTCCACAATATCATCATCATTATAAGAATAATGGATATAACAACCATAGTAATTGTAATCGTGGTCAATATTGTAATAGTGATTTCTTGTCACAAAAAACAGAAACTTATTCCACAGCAAATATCTCTTATCAGTATCAGCAACATTTGAATAAGCAATGCAACGAAGAGCATAACCACAACACCAAAATTCCTCCTGCAGAATCGAATTATAATTTTTATTCAGCAGCAGATACCGTAGCTCAAAATATATACGATCAGTCCAATTGTAATTTATCGATCACATTGAGTAGTGGGTCCATAAAACACGAGAAGAAGAATTTGGTCGCCAACAACAACAACAATCAGAGGAAGAAGGAAAAAGAGAACAATAATTTATTGCAGAAGTTGGAAAAAGAAGAAGAATTGCAAAAGAAAAAGGGTTGTCGCAGTGATAATATAAATAAAAGTAGGGTGGAGCCCGAACATAAGAGGAAGAAAGGCCGTAGCTTGTTGTCAGCGGGAGCGGGGAAGAATACTAGTATTGATAATTGTGCAGAAGAGGATAATTGTACGGATCTCTCCGTACTTTCGCAGGTTACTACTCAAAAAACCTTTGCGCGTCTCTTCTCCAGCAAGGAGACGAACTCACAACTAAAACGGGTCGAAAAGGACAACCGCCCGAGAGAAAATATTCTGGATCCTAGTAATAGTTCTTCTGGAGAATCATTACAACAACAACACCAATATTGTCACAACAATTATTCCGAGATTCAGCATTATAATTATCAGTATAATAAGCCCATTAGGGTTTCAAAAAAAATTGTGCAAGAATCGTTACTGGACACTACAAGTACAGATCATCGAGAGATCTTCACTACAAGAAAAAATAATAATATGTCCGGCTTCTTTTCGCGCAAGACGCAGTCGACATCCAGTATTATTCCTCTTTTTTTTTTCCTAGCGTATATTTTCTATTCGTCTTTTTTTTATCTATACATAATAATTAATTGTGTTTTGCATTTCCGGAAAGACGCTACCAGGTAAGGTAAAAAAGTTCCAAGGCCCGCTGTTGTTCCCGACAAAGCTCAATGAATGATGCATTTTTATTTATTACATAATATCAAATCAAATCCATACATAATACATAGGCAGCTCCGGCGAGCCCAAACTGGGCCCCGAAGGTGGAAACGGATCGCAGAAGCTCAGCAGGAGCCCGAAGCTTACCGACGTGGAATACGAGTAGAAACTTTTCATGACATTCGTTTGTACATTCAATTTTGTTAGGCGGTATTTTCGCCCTATAGTTATTCCTTACTATGCTTGTATAAGAGTTCTGGCTTCGCAAAAGGTCAAAGTGTGAGTACTATGTTTGAGACTGCAAACTACGAAACCGCATACTACTGTATTTTGTAAGTAACTACTAAGTAAAGGTATATCGCGCGCGACATTATGGCCAAGGCACCGCCCACCGCGTACCTCCGCTACCCTCTCCCGTTGAGGTAAGTATCTTGAAATTCATCAAAAAAAGGCTTTTGTATTCATAGATTTCTTCTATATTTTCTCTACTAAATAAGTAAGTAGGACAGTATTAGTAGGTAGTCGTCCCCTCGTTTTCCACAGACAGTACGGAGTTGTAGACAGATTCTTTCAGATTGCGAGTTCTAATTGTGATTGACTTGAGTGTTTAGGTTTGCGGCACGATGCGACGAAGTGAAATGGGAGTGGACTGACGTCCGTACGGGCAGACTGGTAATATTTTTAGATACTCATATTGTAATGGACAACTAGCATTGTCAACGCTACAGGCACTGCTTAATAGAGTATAGTCTATAGTACATAATGAAGAGCCTACGAGGCAATATAGTTGTGAACGAAAATATGTAGATACACAAAACGCAGGTGCGCCGCGAGCTGATCGGCGGTGGCCGCAACTCGGACCTGGACGATTGGGAGGGTGCCCAGCCGAAGTACTCTCGGTAACCACTAGGTTCCGTTCTGGGACACTATAGAGACACTGATTTTTATAATAGATCTGATTTCGCATAAAAAATCACACTACATGGATTAGAATGGCCCACATTGTTGTTATAATGATCGTTTTTGAAAAAAGATATTATTATTGCCATGAACTGAATTTGCCGAACTTATAGGCTAATAAAGATCCATTTCACCAAAATTGCAATATTATACGAAGATGCGGAATATTATTTTTGTGCGAGGGATACAGAGCCCAAATCTATTACATTCGAATTCAACACACACACACATATTAAAATGGAAAACAATTTTTAGCATCATTCTACACTATACGTATAAATTTCCGTCGTCGAGTTTTTATATTCCCGTACACGCACCAATACCTGCATTATTTCCCAATCTACTTTTCACTGTAATATATGTCTAACCAATACTTAGCACAACAAACACCAGTTAGTTTTGAATAGAATAAACAAATACCTGCATTCGATCTACATAGTTACAGAGAGACGTATGCGAGAGATGTATTAAAACCACACATGAGCACACAGACCATAGGTCTCTTACTCGTCGTTCTCCGAAGTGTCTATACAACTAGACTTGATCAACCCAGAGCATCAATATGGACATTCATTCTAGAGTCTATAGTGTTAAAGTGCATTTCATTTGATCATTACAGACCACCATCTCCGTGTACAGTCTATTATTTTATCATACAACTGGTATATAGTTACATTCGACTTAATTTTACTTCACATTCGGAGTACAAGCACGACATGCAATATCATATATGCTCGTAGAACAACTTTTTTTTTCCTGGAAAAAATATCAATTGATGACGTAGCGCGTAGTACGCGCATTTATTTTCCGCTCTGAAAATTCATAATATAGTATTTGGTATCACAAGCACGGAAGTGAACGCTTCAAGTTCTCTCGGCACCCCGTGTTTGGGTGGATGTGTTGATCATAGCGTAAAGATTTTAGATTGTTATAAGTATCGCAATCTTATATCGCGGACGTCAACTGAATCCCCTGGCATCGGTAAATCGGGAATGCCAGGCTTTTGGCGATCGGGAACCCCTGCGGAAAACCGATAATTTATAAGTCAAGTGAGAACGATCTGCTTCGGTCGTGATTTGTTCATAATAAAACATGAGCGAAACCAGATGGGCGGCTTTTAATCTTGTGCATCATTCCGGTGAAATATAATACTTGATAAAATTTCTGAGCAAAAAGGTTTCTGAGCACGCCCCTGCCTGAGCAGGAATATCAAGATGCGTTGGCAGTATAGAAGAGATAGACTCTCAGTTCTGTTCGTGATTCCGGTGTAGCACGGAGTTTGCTCGCCAAAAGTCTATTTTTGTGGATATCATGACACAGATCTATTTCATATAATATTGCAATTGCGCCGAGTCTCTGGAGCGGGCGACTCTAGACGCTGCGCATAGATTCTTTTGTGTTTATCAGGCTGCATGTAGAACAATTGCAGGGGCCCCTCGCGTAAACGTCGGAAGTGCGTATTCTAGTCCTGTTATTAATACGTATTAATATAACGGTCATGATCGGTGTTGAATGCATAATTTTTTATGGAACTACCGTGTAAAACGAATATCTTGAACAACCGCTGCAGTGAGATTTGCCTAGTATATTTGATTTTTTTTTTCCGTTTTATTTTCCGAAAATCGCTGTTAAGATGACGGCTGGCTGCTGTGGCTGTGATCTCGACAAGCAACCGCATTGTTGCTTGCGGTTTTGGTGTCAGCCTTGTGTTTTGGGCAATTACCATTGCTCGAAAGGGACGTCGTGTAACACGAAGGTCCTTTTTTTATATTATTTGGAGTTGGAACGGCGACATATATTGCACACGCAATATTATGTAATTTATGACAGGCTGATAAGAAGAGACGGACAAATTCTACATTGAATTGATCATATATGATTCAATTCAGGGCTGCACGGCTTGTCTTTGCACTCTTTTCACTCTGGGGCTGGTCAGCTCTTGCTACATGTGCTTTTGCTGGGCAGCTCCCAACGTGGACAAGGAGCCCAGCAGCATCTTCAGCGGTGCTCCCATGGCGATCGTCGGCGAGCCCATCTTGGCGGCCTACAATCCGTATGAGGTATTGACTAGTGACTATTGTATTGTATTGTAGTCCAGACCAATCATCTGATCAGATCATCATTAATTTATCAAAATGAAAATATGATTGTTTTTCGAATATTATAAGTACTTTAATGTTGAGAGGGACACGTGTTTTTTGCGTCGATGATGATCTGAGGACAACAAATATTAAATATTAAACACCAGGAATACGAGGAGATCAAAGAGCAGAATGCGAATTACGGGACGAACGTCTAGGCAGCGATTCCTCGTTCGTAGTATTCATATAAATTTATGCGAGATCAATTTACGCTACTGGGATCGAGGTGGCGATAACATTTATGCCCTTCGTATGTCGAGAATCTTTTGAATTGAATAAGAATGTTTTTTGTGAGTAATTTAAGTCCATATTTTGTGAATCATTTGAGTCCATAGTATTAGATTGAACAGATTCATTTCAATCATTTGAGTCCATATGTCAGCTTTCGTCACGCTTGGCATCGGTTTGAATCCTTCGTCTATGACACAATCGGGTCCGTCTTAATTCCTTCGAATTTTCAATGTAATGTTGTATGATATTCTCTACGACGCCGCACGTTGTCTCTACGGGGCTGCAGCATCTATCTAATTCTATCGTTTTGTTTTAATGTGCGTTTTAACAACATTATTTGGATGCAATTGACAATTTGAATAATCGCTGTGGGGCATTCCCTAAAGGTAATATTAATCAATAATTAAGATTATTTATTTTTTTCGCATTCATATTTTTACATACGTATATCATACATATAATGGGATTATATCTGGAATTGGAAAATTGATTACAGTAGTACTTGGTCGTGCAGGAGTTGGTGGGCCGCTACGTCTGGTCTTAAGTCTTTGTTGGAGTCCGCAGTGCATTAGTTAGGAGAGTAGTGCATTGCTTGCACCGACGAAAATCTGTCGCTACCACCACCAGTAGTGCTCGGGCAAGAGTAGTACTTTCTCTCTCTCGCAGGAGCCTCGTACTTCATATAGATTGTTTCGGGGACGCAATGTTAATAATGAAAACTCCAATGAAAAAAAAATCATTTCGACAAAAAACCAAAGGGTTTGTGGTATTAGTAGTTGTGCGGATGAGCGTGTTCCGCGTCTGTTTCCAATTCTCTCTAGTCTAGTCTATGATATTTTTCTAAAGCTCGGCAGTTGTGTCGATTTGCCTGGCAATTCAGTTGGTTTTTATGCAGTATGCGAACTCTATCGTTGGAACTTCATTTCATGCGCATTTTGACAGTGATGATGGAATGTCGGCCCTCAGTCTTGTTGGAGGACGGGTTGAACAAGTAGTATTAATTTATTTGTTTCCCTGCCGCACGGGCTGGCTGGAAACGATTATTTTTTGGGAATGGTTTGTTGCGAGTTGTTTTTTAGAATGGTTTAAAACGTAAATGTTATCAGAAAGGAACAGGTGGCAGTCTGTGATAGTAAAAAATACGTATTTCGTCCGTATTGTTTTGTACGTATTTCGCCTGTGTTAGCAGTATGATTTTGACCAAACAAGTAATAACGCCCGCAGAAACCTGATTTGCATATACATAATATCGATTGCATATTATATTATGGTGGTTGATTAATAACTGTGATGGTCCACCGATGGAATCTTTATGATAAGGTAGGATTGTGAGCGTAGCAGATCCACCCGAAGAAATAAATAATTTGTGCCTCGGCTGTTTGTACGATTAATAGTTCGTCCCCCACGCTCCCCAGCATGGTGAACTATTTGAAATTTTCAGTCGTCCTCATCAGCTGCTTCGTCGCGGCCCTCCTGGGCGTCGTTCAGGCCGCTGTCCCTCCGGCCCTACAACCTCTGGAGACGAATCTACAGGCTCTGCAGACTCAGCTGGTGGCGTTACGGTCGCGGTTGGCGGCGCAGCCCCAGCTTGCGCCGCAGATTCAGGCATTGGAAGATCAGATTACGCAGAATCTGGAGCAGCAGACGCTGGCTGTGCAGGCAGGCCTGACCACACAACCTGGAGACCCAGCACTGACAGCTCATCAGCAGAAGGTTGCGCAGGCTCTAGTAAAGCATAAAGCAGAGATTGCCGCCAACAGCCCGGCAGTTCAGAATGCACTTTCCGGTATTGCGGGCGTCAACCAGAATCAGGCAGCGCAGACTGCGGGGGCGGCAGCCGTGGTTGGCACCCAAACCATCCTGACGAAGGTGGGCCTAGTAGAAGAAGGCGACAAAGGCGGCACGGACTATGAGCAAGATCCGATTAGCCCGTACATATTTCCTTGTCTACTATGCAACAACGAAAGCAGTTTTGTAGGAACATATAGATTGTAGAAAAATTCATGCATCACTTGAAAAATTGCCACACGGGGCCTGTAGAACTCTGTTCCGCTTCCCTCTGAACTAGACATCGAAACAACAAAAAAATCCAACCAAACTATATCATTTTAACATTATTAAAGCGATCTTAACGCGGACGTGCTGCCGTCGCCGGAGCAGGTCACGGAGGAAAATAAGAAAGATCCCGTGCTCCCAAAGGGCGGCGCGGCTACTGGTGGCGGCAGCAACGCGCAAAATCGCTGGCGCGTTATTCGGTCACTGCCAGATGGGCTGGCTAAGGTCTCTCTCTCTTGAATAGCCTTTTTGTCTAGGTATTCAATTCTCGTCCCTATAGTACAGTTATAGCATGGGGACGGCGTCCGGGTATCATAACATTGAATATTCGCAGCGGCACTATAGTCGACACCTTCTCACTTGACGACTCAATCATGACAAATATTACCGTACAAAAACGAATTCATATTTTTTCTGTCTCTCATGGATCACAAAACAGGCCGCGCCGTACGGCTGCGATTGGATTCTGACCATCGTGCTCCTTGGTTTAGCGGCGTTCGGCATACTAGTGATGGTGAATCATGGAGAAGGCTTCGTGAAAACGTATATAGATTTCATGACATTAATATGCAACTTCGTATATAGAGCTTTTTCAAATGTGGTTGAAGAGCGCAGTTGTATTCATAATATTATACAAACTTATTCCTCTTCGTTGAATGGCAGTTTACCATTTTGCATTCTAAAGGGCCCAAGCAACCGCAAACATTGATGGACAAAAACAGGTACAACCACGGCTATATAATATGTCAGTCACAAAATGATTGAACAGGTATTCTTATATGGCGTTCACGCTCCTCGCGCTCTGCAGTCAGGGGCTCGTGGCACAGTTCGTTGTGTGCATGCAGGGCTCCGTTTGCTCGGTAATAATATCATCATTCCTTTTATACGACCAGTGTGTAGAGAAGATTTTCCAACGTATAATACTTGTGTGTCGCACCGTATATTATTCACAAAAATTATAGTTTTGTCTTCTAAGTACTATGTTGTGTGTTGCTGCCACAGGTCCACGAAAAGAACGTACGAATTTTCGAAAACTGAAAGCTCTCGTTAAGCATGGCCACGGCGGTTGGGGCAATTTTCGTGTGCGTCCTGTCTTTCGGCCTGGCCTTCGTATTGGCCTGCTTCTGCGGTAAACTGGCGGAATTCCTCGGTTTTATATCTTATATCTTGTTTTTCTAAATACATTAAAACAACCAATTGCATGTGATGTATACTTTTAGGTTGCTTGTGGATGCGACGTCTCAATACGTCGAGCTCAGTCCGTGCGACGTCTCAATACGTCGAGCTCAGTGGCTGCAGATGGCCAGTTGTACACAGTATTGATATTTAATGTACATACTGTGTTGAATTGTATTTTGCATAATTACTAAAAAAAGCGTTCTGCGCCCTCGGTTACATCCTGGTGAGCCCGTTCATATTGGCCATCCTCAAGTGCTTGGGCTGCATGGAATGCGAATGCTGCAACATGGATATGCGGGAGATTTTGGTCCCGTTGTGCGTGATTGGGGTCATCGCCCTGCTCTTCTATTACCTGCGGAAGTGGCTGCCGAAGGTCGTTGATCGGGCAATCGGCGCCTTGGTGCTGAGTGCGGTCACGATGGAGCTCCTATGGTTTTTTTTAGATAGTAATTATCGGTTGTCTTTGATAATTGTGGTTGTTTTTGATATCATCATTATGGTATTTTTGAAAATGCAAATTGTGTAGTCGTAGTATTGAATTCATAATGATTGACATAGGCTGTTTTTGCCAGAATTTCTAATATTATTCCTAAAAACGACATTCAAAGGTTGTTGGCGCATTTGTGGTCGCTGGACCGGGGAATAAGTTTGACCTGGATGTGGTGTTTCCGGCCAGTCGACGGAGACATGCCTTTCGCCATTTTCCGCAAATTCATAGTGGACATGGCGCGCCGCACCGCCGAGTAGTTTTTTATCGTATGTAAATGATACTACAGGAATTTTGTGGTGGAAAAAGAGCATATCGTATGAGAATTAGCAGGGGAAGTCCTGCACGGTCCGTTCATGACCCTTACCAAAACTTTAAATAAAGGCCAATTATCGACCCTGCAGTGGCGCGACCGACGGACGATGCGGAGCACAGCATCGCGCACCGGTACTGGGCGGCGCAGCGCTTTCTGGACCGGTATTGGATCGGGATTCGCGACGACGGCCGCGCCTTCCAGGAGATAGTCAAGTGGTGCATCTTCGCCGGCTTCTTCGCGCTGTACTGGATCCTGGCCACTGCGATCAGCGCGTGCTTCCGCGGCTGCTGTTCGAAAAGTAGCGAGCCGCAGCAGGAGCAGGCCATGGTATTATAATATATATTGTTTTTTCATGTTGTATGAATTGGTTTCAGGATTATGCTCTGTCAAAGGCAGATATGAGTTGTTGACATGCCGTGCCAATAAGAATCTTTCGAATGAAAACTTTTCAGATGGCGGGCAACCGGTCTCCGTCAGATTATTCGGACGTGGACTCGGACGAGGTGGCCACGCCCCTGTACCGGACGGCGCAGCCGAAGACGCGGAAGCCGAGAGGAAGCGGAATGACGCATACGCGTGCGAAAGGACTGCACGAGGCGTACGGTACCAGGTGACTGCACGAGGCGTTGTTAGGTACGGTAAAAAGAAGATATCAAGTGCGTTGGTCAGCCAAAGCGTTCACCAGTTACTGTATATATTTTATAAGCAATACAAAAAAAAAGATCACCCAACCTTTGAATTTAGAGATAGCATTCAAGTCGAACAAGTATTACACCTCTAACCATCTGCATGAAAAATAGTGCTGAAAAAAGATTGATTATGCAATAGACAAATCTATGCTAGGACATGAGTAATAAGAATCTGTACACGAAATTTTCTCAAGTACTACATCATATTATTTTCTCAGGAAAGATCATAAGAATAACTTTGGTGTTGCAAGATTGTAACACACACTATCCACACACACATAAAAACTCTATAGATTGCACGAAACACTTTTTACTGTTCATCTCACATAGTATAGCTTTGGTGTTTAATATTATTCACACCATGGTTATTAATCTGTTGACTTCACAATTCATGACGATAGGATTAGGAATGATTTAAAGTTAGTATAATACCGTTGTCCGAAAAAAACAGTTGTCCGGGAATAAAACGCCGCTCGTTCACGCGAGTAGAGCATAGTAGACTTGTTAAAGACGGTTGCAAGCCTCGTCTCAATCATTTCCAGCGGATGGGCAGATGTTTTCAGATAACAAATTTTCAGATCAAAGTTGAGACACCCGCCGACCTGTCGGCGCCCATGGTTTGTGGAATCTGAATTATCTTGTGGTGTGTTCGCGTGAACGCTACGATCATTGTCATACGTCGGTCACAGTGTGTGTCTTTCAATGCTATAGTTTATAATCGATTCAGGGTTAATGTTCTTCTCATAATTTCGATAATACGGTGTCTTGAACTATACAGATCATGTTATGCAGTAAAAGTATAACTAAATATAAGTAAGTATGGCGGAACACGCGGTGACGGAAATCGCCTTCCATTTGCAACATTTTCGGAATGTCGACTTGTTCCACCAGGGGCTGTACCGCATTCACTTGCACGCCTACCGGGAGGCTTGCGGACCAAATAATTCGAAAGGAAAAGGTGGTAGTTCCTCTAGTACCTTGCTGGGGGGCCATCATCATCATAGTACTGCAATTGGAGAAACTCCCACGAAGCACTGCTTGGGTAAATACGCGGGTGGATCGTCCTGTGCAATAATAGGTGCGCCCTGCGCTTCGCCCGGCGCCAGCAGCAGCGGCTCAGGCTCCCCAGCGGTGGGACCCGGTTTTGACGACCGGGGCGGTAATGATGGCGCGAGCAGCAGCAGCAGCAGCGCCATGGAAGTTCAGCACGGCGTCCTCGTAAAAAGCTTCGGAACCAGCTCACTGTTGGGCCGCCCCCGGGGGGCGCGCGCTGTTCCGGGCACACAAAGCGCGCAGAACTCTCTTTTCGACACGCAGACTGCCTCCTTCGGGCAACTCTCGGTGCCAGCAGGACTCTCTAGTGCTCCAGCTGTCGTAGGCT
>Ga0099797_101092_pt1 | contig 15196 bp, 12 predicted proteins | sample Uncmet_Sort48C_1_FD_89871 | JGI IMG/M metagenome (GOLD analysis project Ga0099797, IMG submission 89871) | Marine eukaryotic communities from CALCOFI LINE 67, Pacific Ocean - C012_Sort48C_1 | ecosystem: Environmental > Aquatic > Marine > Oceanic | place: Pacific Ocean: Monterey Bay | collected... | reverse complement strand
CGAAATAGCAAATTGGGTTGCACTTGGCGTTGCTTGGGCACATGGAGTTGAGAAATATTGGACAAACATTCGTAAAATGCTCGACAAAGATCCGACACATATTCGACGAAGATGCCACAAATCTTCGATAAAGATCCCAAAGATATTCGACAATGACAAGAACATGATATTCCATATAATATAGTACCCTCATAACTTTTCTATCAACATATAAATGGTTTTAACCGGTAAAGGTCGAGCATGTGTTCAACATATTTTTCGGAAGCGGTGTCCCAAGATCGTTGTTTGTCGGATCCGGGTCCATATCGGAGTTCTGGACGCATAGATACCACAAAGCACCACGGAATTTCGAGACGAGTCCAATGGGACCAGTCTTGGGGTCTGAAACTCAGATTTCGTAAACAAACCGTTCGAACTCTTAATAGGTGTTCGATTTGGGGAGGCTAACTCGTGCTTTGGCTTCAGTTGCTGCTCGCCCAGCCCCAGTAAAGCAGCCGTTGGCGGCCCCCCTAGGCCTCGGCAGCTTGCCGCCCGTTGTGGGGGCACCTGGTTCAATGGGTTGCACCTGAAGTTGACAAATACTGGAAACCCACACAAGGGAATTGAAAAAACATGGATGTGTGTTTCCATCAATTTGTGTTTGCGGACGTACTACACTTTTTGTACTTCTGTAGCCCTTATGACAACTAACAATAGTTGAGATAAACCCCGAAATACTTTCAGCTTGTCAATTTAATTGGAACCCTCACATTTTCAATAGTTTACAACACTTATTTATTTTTCAGTGAGATGGTGTGTGATGCCCACTTCAAATATGTTGTAATTAGTTCATTTTTATTTAACTATTATGCATAGTTACTTAAGTTATGCTATTTTATGTTATGCTTAGTTAACGCGTTAAACAAACATCATTTGCTCCACAGAGTGTAATACATCCGCAGCCCCCAACCCATCATCATGTGGTCCGCTAGTATTTCCAGCATCTGCCTCTGCATGTACTTTCTTTTTGTTGCCCCATACAGGCCGATCTTTAAAAGTAGATAAAAAATAATCGGCCAGTCCCAACCTACTTCTTGCGAGCCTCTACTTCTAAAGTGGGCCATCAGGGCCCTATGGGCCCATGGGGTCCTATGGGCCCAAGGGGCCCAAGGGGCCCATGGGGCCCATGGGGCCCAAGGGGCCCAATGGGTCCATGGGGCCCTATGGGCCCAAGGCGCCCATGGGGCCCATGGGACCCAGGCGGGCGGGCGGCGGGCGGAAACCATGCCCTACTTCTAACGACTACCTACTTCTTAGTGTCTTGCCGCGCAGCCTTTTTTGCATCTGATGCCGCCACCACACCTTTAAAGTAAACCCGAAAGAAATTCCGAACCTACTTCTTTCGAGTACCTACTTCAAGGCCGGACCTACTTTAATCGAGTGGCTTGTATTGTATTTCTTGTTGTTAAGCCCATATGGAGTTTTCTATCGTGTGTTTATATGTCTCCTTGTGGATTACGACTTGACAATCGATTGAACATCATAGAATTTGAATCGAATCAGGCACACCATCCATACGCCAATTAGTTTCCAGTGTTTTGCAGTTAGGTTCCAACAAGATTTCGAATCGCATTGTTTGGGTAGACTTTCAGACCGTTTTTCACAGGTGTCCAACATATGATTTCGTGCATGTACTGAGTTGCCATAATAGCTACATACAGAAAGTAGTGCATGGTCTCCTGCATTGCACACAAAGTGGTAGGACGCTCTTCAAATAGGGCCTACTATGAATGTATATATATATATTGGGGCGATGGGCTGTGAACTTCCTGGCCACTAGGTTATTATTCGAGTTCCTTCGATTTTATCAAAGCAGTCTTGGATTCTCACGGGTGTCTCACGAGGATCCCAGGAATTATATATGTGGCTTTGCTTTGAAGTTTTCTTTTTCCCGAACCCCAAACCCCAGACCCACAACTAGTTGTTGATGTATTTTGTTGGTGTCTCGGATTTTCTGTAGTAAGTATGGCGTTGGTGTCGAAAGTCTGTGCATCGATCAGTTCCTAATTGTGACAATTGCCGATCCTGGACCCATGTCGTGCCCAATTCCATCAAACGTACCATTCCAACATTCCCCTTTGCCTCCAGACCCTTATATCGTTTAAGCCTCGAAAGTTGCCCATGTATATTTTGTTTGATTGGTTGATGTTCTTGCAACCCGTGAGTTTCTTGTGAGACATATATTACTGAAAGTCGCATGTCCTGATCAAGCCACATTCAATATATGTTTCATATATCCAATTGCCTTCGGCCTACCCGCCACCGTGCCTTGTATTGCCTCAATAGAGCTGCACATGTGTTGGCTCATTGAAGGTCCACATGTATTGGCTCAATGTGCAAGGATTAAGGGTCAAGGCTTTTGTTGTTTGTTGTTTGCTGCTGTGTTTTCGTGCACGAGTTAGAGAGACAATTGAAACAATAGTGGGCATATCGTTACATATTAAAGATACAAACAGCAAAGTGTTTGTTTGTTCGTTCGTTTGTTTGTTTGTTTGTTTGTTTGTTTTTGTTTGATTCTTTGATTGTTTGTGTGTGTTTGTTTGTTTGTTTGTTTGTTTGTTTGTTTGTTTGTTTGTTTGTTTGTGTGTTCGTGTGTTTGTGTGTTCGTTTGCTTGTTTGTGTGTTTGTGTGTTTGTTCGTTCGTTGGTTTGTTTGTTTGTTTAGGTATTTGTGTGTGTTTGTTTGCGTGTTTGTTTGTGCATTCGTTATTTTGTTTGTTTGTGTGTTTGTTTGCTTGTTTGATTGGTTGGTTGTTTCTTTGGGATTAAGGATTATTCAGGAATTAAGGATTAAGGCTTAAAGCACTCCCCCTGGGGACATTGAGAGAGCACCCCCCTGGGGACATTGAAAGCACACTCGTTGGGGACATTGAAAAGACATTGAAGCACCCACGCTGGGGACATTGAAATCAGCAATGATTTTACAATTTTCTATAGTACAAGAGACCACTATCCATTTTTTGTTTTGTGGGGGGGGGGGGGGGGGTACCTCTATACTAAAATATTCCTGCCGGAGTACAGCCGCTTGCACGTAAACACCCATGTGACGTTGACATAGGGAGTGCCAATGCAATGGGGGTTCTGGGTAGTATAGAAGACACATTGAATGTGCACATGGATTGGCTCAATGTGCAAGGATTAAGGGTTCATTTTTTTGTTGTTTGTTGTTTATTGTTTGTTGTTTGATGTTAGTTGTTTGGGACATTCGTGCCGGAGTACAATAGACAAGCACAAACAATTAACGCACGCATGTGACGTTGACACGCGGACAGCCGTCCGGTACATTAAAATAAGTGACACTACCATAAGATTGCAGCCTGAAGGACGTCACTAGCCACCATAATTCACACAACAATATTCACACTCAATCAGAGTCTAATAATTGTGATGACGAATCTTTCGGTGCATCTAGAGTAAATTATGTGCACGACTGTGGCAACTTGACAGGTAAACTCGACGGAACGGCTGTTTCAACGAGCGGAAAGCAAAAACAACAAAAGCATATCTATATATATATATATATATATATTGTATATGTACATATACCTTGTATGACAATCACGGTCTGGGAAATTATGGGGGATATAGGAAAATCAATGCAAAATTGGTGTGGGAAACTGATATGGAATATCCATGGGGACCTTGTCCGTCATTCTCTTCTCAAATATTGTACGAGGTTGGTTGTTACGAAGTTTGACGATTGTGGTACCGAATTTGACAAACTTGGTACGAAATACAATCCCGAAGTGATCAAATATAGACCCTAAAAAAGAGAATTCACCCCATCGGCGGCGCTTCGCGCCGCTGGGGGATGTATCGGGTACCACCATCGTCAAACTTCGCACCAAGAATTGCGAATGTAGTGACGAAGAGGGTCCCCATTAGCGCTGGCTCAGTGCCTCTCCCCTGAGGTTGCGAGCAGGCGCCAGGAGCAATAAACGCTCTAGCCTTAGGGTCCCCGCCTTCCCTAGCCGCTCCACCATGGTAGCCAAGAAGAGGAAGCGGCCAAACCGCTCTGCCGCCGAACGACGGGAGCAATATGACCGAGCTCATGCCAAGGTCGCTCAAACCCTCATCAAGGGTTTAATGGCACTCGAACACCGTGGCTGCAGAAGGACCAAGCTTGGCGACGCCCTGCTTCTCCTTCTTTCTACTCAGCAGGCACAAGCAGACCACGGAGCAGAGGACCCAATGCTCTATGCTGTGAGCCAGCCATGGCCATGGCAATGGCAGTGGCCGCAAGCAGACGTGCCCGGGCCAGAAGGGCCAACCTGGCACCCAGAGCAAGTGCCTCTAGGAGTGCCAGTGCAAGCCAACACCAGCACTCCTCCAGTAGCCGCACCAACTAGAAGAGCTTTGGGGCCGGCAGCAGAATACCTTGAGAGCAACTGGTCTTTCTCGTGCACCTCCGTTGCTCCAGACGGGCGTTTCAGCCACCGGAGCAGCACCTCTAGTCACGAGAACACTGCAGCCCCAACGCCAGCAGCTCACAGCTCGCTAGCTCCACTTGGCAAAGCAGCAGGGGTCGCAGACAGAGAAGAGGCAGAAGCCACCACCACCGCACTCGCCGCTTCGGCCGCAGTGCAGCCGGTGAGCCTCTCTACAACGTCTCCCCCTCTAGCCACAGCTGCCACGAAGTCGCCGGCACCCGGCAAGGCAGAGGACGTTAGAGCAAGGGCAGAAGCAACCACCACCGCACCCACCTCCTTGGTTGCAGTGCAACAGGTGAGCCCCTCCACACTGCCCTCTCCTCTAGCGGACGACTGGACCATCCTTACTACCAACTTTGGAAAATGGCCCACAGCAGCCGAAGCCTCTAGATATCAAGAGTTGATATTGGAGCAACAGCACCCCGGCTACGAGGTCCTTCTAAAAGTTGTGGCAGAACACGAGGAGACTTTGCGCCGCCGAGAAGCACGTGCAGCTCGACGGCAAGGGCAAGGGCAAGCACAGCGGCAGCCTGACGCAGACAGGCCGGAGCAGCGAAGTGCAGGTAAAGGAGCAGGATGATATAGATGCTTTGTTAGCTTAGTAGGCCCGGGCCCCGGCCCAGGTCCGTATATTCTTCATCCTGCCTCATGGACCGCACTTCCTAAGGCACATGTATAGTAGGTATTAGCCTAATAGCTTTGCCACCTTTGCGACTAGATCGCTGGGAAGGGCGGCTATAATGCTAATGCCCATAGTATAATTTATTTCTAGAGTCCCTTCCTCCACAATAAGTAGGAGCTGCATCCTTGTCTCACGACCTGCAGCTTTTAAGATCTGATTTGTGAGCTGAAGAGATTCACAATGAAAAAAACAATGAAGAGATTCCCCATTAGATTCTATATAATATATCAGTAAGGTTTAAAAGAACCGTACTGATCTATATCTATATATGTACCGGGTATGTAAAATATCAGTATGGTTTCAAAGCCAGCGGGAGGGCCTTGGCTCTCGAGACACTTCAAAACATTGTTTCCAAGTTGTTGCAATCGTTCGCGTAAGTTTTGAATAGTTTCAACTTGTTTAACAACTCGTTCCAGTTGGACGAAAGAGTTGAAAATCGAGAGAAACGATTGAACACTTTAACAAAACAGTTGGAAGTCATTGGTCATAGGTTCATTATGAGAGTGATTGGTTAGTTACGAGAATTGGCTAGCTAATTACGAGAAGCCTGCTTTCACTGCAAGAATGTCAACTGTTCGAACTGGTACAACACTTGTTAAACAATTGAAAATAAGTGTGCACGAATTGTTGAAGAAATGCAACATGTGTTGAGCAAGTTGGACACAATACAAAGAATTGCTGAACAATGGAAAAAACACCCTCGAGGGACCATTGACTTTCAAACCACATGACTATATTTATATTTTTATATATATATATATATATATATATATATATATACACGTGTACTCTCTCTCTCTCTATATATATATATATACTCTGGAGGCGAGCATGCTGCGAATCGCCCACTGCACTTTGCAGGGCTTTCCCAGCCTCATGTCGGTTGCACCTTGATAGGCTTAATCTTGTTGGGTGGTACTCCCCCCATGGTCTGCAACCTTATGAAAGCCCGTCAACTACTAGGTTACAAGCCCGAGCTGCAGCTCGCCCTTCGGAAAGCCTTTCATAAAAGGAGTACTACCTGCTCGTGCAGCCTTCAGAAGGCCGTGTACCTGCACCTTGTGGAAAATATTCAATATGATTGGCTTCCTCCTTTTCAGCGAAGGCTCACGGTGTTGTGTCCCGGACACCAGCTTGCCTTGTGCGATGTTCTTGTTTTTCTTTTTCTCCTTAGAGCATCAGTCTCCAAGTGACAAAGTCATGGCCTTGAGAACTTTGCTCAATGCCTGGGTCACTAGCCGGCGATACCATAGAAGTGTCCAGTTAAGCTGTGTGTTTGGATGCTCCCTCCTCCACACCCTCCCCCGGGCCGTGACCCTTCCGAGTCCCGTTTTGTGGCGTCTCCTCGAGTCTCTCACCTCTTCTCCCCTCCCCACCCCCTCTTCCCATCACCTGTGCTTAACTGGACACTTTCGCGATATCAAATTGATTGCCCTCGCACATTGTATTTACCATGGCCCGAAGATGGGCCATCTCAATTTAGTCACCCATCTCGCTAGTCGTCGGCAGCTTGGCCGCTTGCTGGATGTCGCTTTCGAAATCGGCCAGACTGTATTTTCCGACCTGTACTAAGGCGACATTGGTGTTGCTTTAAGTTGGTTGGAAAATATGTATATATATATATATATACATATATACATGCGTGACATATATAATAATGTATATATATAGGGAGAGAAAGGGAGAGGGAAAGGAGGGGACAAGGAGATTCGCTGAGCGCAGGCGCCAGAGCATTGTTTGGAAAAGATGTAGTGAATTGCGCTGTTCCGCGAACAGTAGCAGACACAGTACATATTTGATAGTACCATCATATATATATATATATATTTGATATAATGTGCTATAGTCATCATATATGGCTCATGAGTAATATATGCATATATATATATATGTGTGTATGCCTCATCAATGTCTTTGTAACAGCATTGCCGACACATCTGCATGGGTTCGACTGCCAGGTTGGGAACCAAAGCGTTTGCTCTTGATGTCGGTGCATGCCAGCTCATTGATTCCCTTGATCCCCATGCATATTAGCTCGCAATGCAAATTGCATGGAAGGGAGACATTTAAGGACTCACTGGGATACATGACAATCAATTGAGAAACCACTGAAAAAATGACAAGGAGTTCACAACTAATTAGGGAAACATAAAGTCTGGCGGTACCAATAGTTACATGGGTGTTTCATTCATTCACGATGTTGCTCGATAGCACCGCTCCGATTACAAATTCGCTCTACAAATATCAGCCAGACAAATATAGGAACGATGAGGAAAATATTTTAACAACCCAAACATAGCCCAAATAAATATGTAGTACGTGGGGCGGTGCCACCGAATGTGTTATGTATGTGATGCGTGTATACAAATTCATGTCGTGGTTGCCCCCCATTGGCCAAAAAGTAAAGGCGACAGCCTTCGGCCACCTCCAAAAGTGGAGGCCCGTCGTTAGCCGCATATCCCAGTTTGTGTAGTTTGTTGTTTTGGCTACAGGGAAGTTGAAAAGTATGTATTGTTGGTCCCATCCGACCCAGAGATACAATATACGATGAGACCAAAGCATCAATTGCAAGCGGATGCAAATGCTCAACATACTAGCGGACCACATGATGTGGGGCGGCCTTCGGCCGCCACCATGTGGTGATGCATCATGTGGTCCGCTAGGATGTTCAGCATTTGCCTTTGCTTGTGTTTTCCGCTTTGGCTGCATATTGTACTGCCGTCCGGTTGTTTTATCAGCTTCCTAGTATGGGCATCTTGGCCCCGTTTGCCCGACCATATCTTGCTCGCTGTAAGTTCACGGTATGCGTTTTGTGTCACCGTCAAACGATCGAGCATCAACCCCAGCACAAGCATTCTCTCAAATCTAAAACACACTTGTTGCAAATACATGCGTGTTGTTCATGTCAGCACATGCTTTGCATTTGTGCGGGTAGGCAGTGCCTTTCTATGGTCTGGAATAAATCGCATACATATACATGGTTTATGTGCTGTCTGAGCAAATACAACAAAATCCAGATTGCACAAAAGGGGCTGGAAGGCCTTTGTAAATAATATCGGTGAAATACATTGCAAGGTGTTTTACCCCCCCCCCCCCCCCACCCACCCACACACCCTACACACACACTACATGTGTGTTGGTGTTGTTTGAACTCAAAGCTGCACAATAATCCTCATTGTCAACGGAAATCAAGAGTCTCCCCGGGTCTCTGACTGAGGTATTATCTTAGACCTCATTAGTTGCAGCACAGAATGAGGACAATACAGGGTGCGGCGGTACTAGTTTTGCCGGAAACATTATGAAGCTCATGATGCCATCGAAGTATTGCAAAGTTCCCCAGAAGGCTTATGAACTTCGCCAGATGTTTATTCAACTTGCTTGAAGGATAACTAAATTAAATCCGTGATTCCAATACTTCTGAAATAAGATTCTCTACATCAAAGTTAACCTAATCAGTGATGGATTCATGGGTTATGTTCACTATGTCTTTGATTTGGGGTGTGGACTCAATGCGAACAGTATGTACAGAAGCACGTGAGGAACAATAGCACACGAATGAATACCTTGGCGAATTGCCAGAAAAGTGATATTGTTTAATATGTGGGTCACATGTGTCATGGTGATTATATAGGCAGTAGTTATTTAGTGCAGGGTGTTCCCATTCCCCGTCTACTATCCTAGCGCAATGCCCATGGGTGTGAAAAACGACCCCCAAAGGCCAAATGGGTATTCAAACATGTTCTAGGTTATCATATGCATAGTTATCACAACCCTTGACAAAACTTGAGGCTAGTTTGCCAACCTATCACAAAATAAATCTATGTGTTTTGTTCCAGGTGCATTTTTTTCGAAAATGTGTTCTCTCCGAAAGCCTGGCAACATAATTCCCCGATATTATGAACAGCCAACGATGTTGACCATCTCCACATACAAATTGGAAGCAAAAAACATCCCAGATGCATTGAAACACGTCCCGGATCTGTTTTGAAGGGACCCGGGGCCGGGAAATAGGACTTAGGCCTGCGGAAGGCAGTGGGGCCATATCTAGCCGGAGGGGCAGGGGCTCCAACCTTGAACCCTGAATCATATACTCCATACTGTCTGTTTTAGAGTGTCCCATTGTCCCCTAATAATGGAAATATGGGGAATTCATAATAGTTACAAGTTCTGATCATTTTTTTGGATTCTGATGGGCACGGGGAGGTTCTAATATAGGGCAAAAGGCTAGTGGGGGGGGCTAACTCAGATTTTGCCCACAAGGCAAACTCATTCTATTTTTTTTTCTGAGAAAATTGTCAATGTCCCAATGTCTTGAAGCATGTGGTGAGAAAACCCACCAGCTATATTCGTTGATAGATGTCCCATAGAAATGTATCAGAACTCTGGCTAAAAAACTTAAAATAAGCTTCCCCATAAAACAGTAAAGGTTTTTTTAAGCTTTATTGGTTCCGCTTGGGCCTGAAGGGGCCTGGGCCCAAATGGGTGGGCCCATGGGCCCCGGGCCCGGGCGCAGTTGGGCTCTTGTGCTCAGGCCCTCGTTAAGAGACACTTGAGTTACGAAAGGGACATTTCTTAACGAGTTTTAAAAACAAATATGTATACCGGTATACCGGTGTATATATATATATATATTATATTATGTATATGTATATATATATATATATATATATATATATATATATATTCCCCTCTCTGAATCCTTTTAATGGCATCTATAGGTCCTGGGACCCCCCATGACATTTGGCCTGCCCACCCAAGGTGCCCACAACATCATAGTTGGCGGTGCTGACCGCTGCGTTTATCTCTACGACATGAGGATGGTTGGAGCTAGCAATACCGAGCCTTTGGAGAGGCAAGTGAAGAACCATGCAACAATGTGGGTGTGCTTCTACCGGTATTTATTTTTGTAAGTCCGGACTCCAAACGAATTTCTAAGGCATTGTATGGAATTCTAGACAATCTTTGGGGCACCAATTCCGTACCTTTGGTCTCCCTTGGGGGGTCTTTGGGCCTCCCTCGCGCGCCTGTGGGCTTGCAGGGGCGGCGTTTGGTGTTCTTGGATGTGCTTGGGGGCTTCTAAGCCGCTTTTCGTAATGTTTTGGCCACCGTTTGGAATCCATTTCCGTAGTTGTGGGCTCCTTTGGGGGGTCTTTGGGGAATCTCTATGGGCCCCCACACAAAGAGAAAGTCAAAGAAAAAGAGATAGAGACAGAGAAAGAAGCAGAAATATAAAGATAAAGAGAAAAAGAGAATGAAACTGATAAAGAAACAGAGAAAGAAACAAAGTAAGGGGAAGACAAGGGAAAGAGACACATAAAGAGACAGGGAACGATAAAAAACAACAAAGAGAGGCATATACATGACAAGAGAAAAATCATAGGGAAAGATAGAAACATAGAAAGATAGAAAGACAAGCCGACAACTAATCACAAAGAGACAGAAAATATAAATGTAAAGATCGTATCAAAGTCGAAGACAAGGAGAAATATAAAGATACAGAGAAATGATAATAACAAACTATATAGAAATAATAATTACAGAGAGAAAGGGGAAGAGGGAAAGAGAGAACAAAACATGTTTGTGGCTAGTTTGGTTTTGATGGTTGATGTGCTTTGTTTTCCACAGACCGTTGAGACACAATTGCCATGTGCATGGCGATGTTTTGTTTTCTTCGCGCTTCCCGTTCCCTTGCTAAGACAGGTTTACATGTTCCTGAAGATCATGGCTCCATGGCGGCTACATGGTATCATTTGTATAGTTGTTTGCTAACATTATAAAACGGCCACAAAGAAAACATAAGTGTTGCTCGTCCTTTGAAGTTCCTGTGTGTTGCTTGTTTGTGTCGGTTGGTGTTCTCCACGTTGCACATATGTGCACACATCTTGGATATGTTTCATATGCTTGCTTTTCTTTGAACATCAGTGTACACGAACTTGGAGTGTCGTGACCACCAATGGCAATCCAACATCCCGAACCGACTTTTGAGGAGTGTGTTTTTGCTAAACTTGTTTTTTCTAGAGGGCTGATGAGAGAACCCCAAAATGGTTCTGCTGTGCAGAAAATACCACATCGGAGGTCCGGGCGCATAAATACCCCAACATGGCAGTGATTTCAACGATGAATTCAATGGGACCAGTCCTAGGACCTGAAAACAAGTAACAAATAATAACAAATCAGCTGTGGGAAATAATATTCTAAAACTACAAAAGCCCATGAACTATTTTCATTGCATTGGTTATTCAATAGTGACTAAGTCGCGAGTGTGCACAACATATGGTGCCTAATTTCCCACTTTGTTCAATGTTATGAAAGTTGTTCCCACAGCTTGTTGTGGTTTGTTATGCCTTGTTGGGGACGGTTTGTGGTTATGTGTTCATATGGTCGGTCTTAAAAATATTGCAAGATGTGTGCATGGCATCGTTAATGGAATTGTGATAAGTTCGTGTTTGGTTGTTTATTGTGCTTGAAATTACAGAGAAGCTGAACAAAACAATGCTTGTTTGGTCCCAGTCGACCCAGAAATACACCATAGTATGGTCCAAAAGCAGGGATACACAACATGGGACAGACGCAGAAAATACAATATGGGGCAAAATCAGAAAGTACATGCGGAGGCAAATGCTTAAAATCCAGATGCCCAACACAGCCCCTCACCACATAGTGGTGATTCATCATGTCCCCCGCCAGCATGTGGTGATTCATCATGTCCCCCGCCAGCATTTGCCTCGGCATGTATGTTATGTGTTTGTCCCTTCTTGTATTTTTGTTTTTGGTCCATCTCATTTTATGCCGTGTGTTTTATCCGCTTCCTTGTAGTTTAAAAAACCTTCAATACATATCGGAAACGTGTTTCAATGCTTCAGGGATGTGTTTGCTTCGAAAATGCATTTTATAATGTTCAAAAATAGTGTGAACTCATCAGAAAGCGCACATTGTTGATGTCCATCATTTGTTTTTTTTTTTGTTGGGGAGGGGGGTCTTCAGACACCCTTGAAGGGCCATATCATCCCGGAACAAAATCGCTAACCCCTGACCGAAACATACAAATAACAACTCAAACGAAACATACATATTTCGAAATAATCTGTGAAATTCTGAGTCTGTGCACGTGCAAGATCAAAACAAAAACGGCCACATCGGAGTAACATCTAACCAGTATCGAAATGTAGAGGAAGGGGAAAGCAAACGGAAATGTGCCAACATATTGTCATTGCAATCTCCAGTATGCCTCTGGTATTTAAGGGCATACCATCCCTTTCGTTTCCATTTCTAAAATCAGTCATTTCCTTGGAATGTGTTCCGTTACATTCCAAATGAAACTTGTCCTTGAAATTCATTCCAATGCATTCCACAAAAGCACATCGAACATGTTCGACGAACCACGTGTTGTTTCATAAAAGTGACGATTCCTCATAGTCCAAGGCAAGGGATTCGACGCCTCGATCCGATCCGTCCCATTCAAATCTCTTCCGTGCCACAAGAGCCCGTTCCGTTGCACAAATATGCATTTCGTTCTATACTAAGTCGTTCCAGGCCAGACAAACGTTGAAATTTCGACCAGTTTCCTTCCTTGTAAATCCATTGGTTGCTTGGTTTGGTTCGCGCAATTGTTGGCTCGTGTGTGCTACCCGCCATTGCTTGGGCATACTTCAAAACTTTTTGTTTCGACAGCGTTCCAAAATATGCATTCGGACACGAAACTGACCGTCGGGAACGCTACAGACGCAAAACCACCGGCAAATTCGACATCTCCGCGACCCGAACCCAATAGAAGGCGTCCCGGACCAGGATTCGGCCACAAACCAAGAACAAAACAAGTTTGACTTTATTTTGCTTACCCGAGCAATCCTGGGTCTAAGTCATGTCTGCGATGGCCGAGGAAACCTCGAACCATGAAGCCCTTGCTCTTTATCAGTTTAGTGGGTCTTGCATGCTAGGGCTCCCAAATATATCGGGTGCTAGTTAATAGTTGGTGCGGGAGGTTAATGGTTGGTGCGAGTGTTGCCTCGCTTGGTTCATTCTATCGGTAATGCTCCAACCTATAAAGACTATCCCCACTTCGCCCACCGCGTGCCTGATAATCTTTAGAAAAATAATGGCCGGTGGTGCTTCTAAACGGTCAAGTAAATAAATAGGCTCCCGTAGACGCTGACCAGATGGATGTGCTCTCCAATTTTTGCTTTTGCTTCTTCTCTCCAATGTCCAAAGAAGTAGATGGATGGCGACCCACGACAAAGAATGAACATTGGTGGCAGAGGCCAGCCTCGGGACTGGCTCAAGGACTTTGAATTCCCACAGTAGCTGCCGAGAAAAATCTAGAGCAAATATGGCGACGGATAAAACTAAGTTTTACATGTCAATTTGGGCAACGAGTATGCTTGCAAATGGTTGCTTGTGAGGTTGTTCACGGGTTTCCGGAACAAAAAACAACCACCCTCCCTTCCTACTTCCCTTTTGCAAGCACTCAGGTTTGCATTCCTGACCACGCCAGCTATACTTGGCAAGGAGTTTGACCAAGAAATTCTGGGATTCACTTGGAGCTCAGCCGGTGGTGGTGCGAGTTTCAAGGCTCTATGCACCGCCCACCTGAACAAAGGATGATATCGAAACACAAAAGTAGAATAATGGCCGGTGGTGCTTCTAAACGGTCAAGTGCTTTCTGAATTGGACAGGGCGGGCTCCTTTGTCATGTTGCGGGGGGTCTGTTGTTGCATGGCTGGCTCAGGAGTCCTGTTGGTCGTGTATGTTGGCATTCTCTCGATTTTGTTGGAATTGCGGTTAATCGGTTTGGTGCGAGATGTTAATGGTTCAGTGGGTTCTACATACAGTCAAACTTAATATCAAGATTAAGGATGATTTTTTGGGGCTACCCTGAAGATCTTTGCATCCAAACTTGATTTTCATTTTCGTTTCACCCGTTTTCGGGGCCCGGGAATAGTCCTATTGGATTGGATTCGAAAATCCGTGGTATTCTGAGGTATTCATGCGTCCGGAGCTCCGATGTGGTATTTTACGCCGCGGACACCAAATCTATTTTTGGAGGTTAGTTGGGCAGCCATTCGGGGAGAACTCATTCTCCCAAACTGCACACACAAGTTAAACGGGAGTCTGACCATGATATTTTTATTCGAAATGTCCAAAACATGTTTTTGTGGCGAATCACTTGTAAAGCTCTAGAACACCAAAGTGTTGCTTAATTAAGTCCGCCAACCGTCGGGTGGTGTTTCGCGGGAGATGTGGATGGTTTGTGCATGAGCTACATTGGATTCGGAAGTCATTGTTGCGGAAGTCCAATGAATTCCAATAACTTGCATATGATTTTTGAGTGATCGCGAATGGATTCAAAATAGTTTCACGGAGCAAAGGAAATCTCATAGACAACATTATGGATGTACTTAGTTCAACCACAAACAAACAACCAAATTATGCCAGGGCTTCGTTCGTGTTTCATTTGGAAGCCTCCGGAATCGGGACAACCATGATAACAGAGCCGAGTGTCGCTAAACCGGCATTTCCTCGACAGGAAAACTTTACGAAGTGTTAGACAACTCTATGGAACAGTCAGAGAGCGTGGCAGATTTCGGAACTTGCCGGAAGGTGGAGCAACCCGACCGTACATCCCACATGAAACCTTTCCAAATAAACCTTCCGGGAACTGTTACGAGGGTTTTATTTCCAATTGCAGTAGGTACGGGGAAGCCTTCAAAACATGGTGGTTCCGGCCCGGGCCAAAGCCAATAAAACATATAGTCCGGGCCAAAGCCAATTTTCGTTTGCCTGCACATTTTAACGGCTTCCCTGTAGACATAGATTAAGGTTTAGGGTTCAACGTCTAGGGAGCACCAGGAGGGCTCATGGAAAGCCCAAGGCTACTCAGCCACTTAGCGGGAGGGCAGCAGTCACAGCCAAACGGTGATGGCATCTGTTGTCATTGAGGCCTCTCACTGTTTTCGTGGATGTGCTTTCACAGATTCTCCCGAAACAACGTTTACATTGAAGGGTCCTCTATAACTCTAGTCCCTAGACTGTAGCCCCCCAGACTGTAG
>Ga0099797_101089_pt1 | contig 15207 bp, 12 predicted proteins | sample Uncmet_Sort48C_1_FD_89871 | JGI IMG/M metagenome (GOLD analysis project Ga0099797, IMG submission 89871) | Marine eukaryotic communities from CALCOFI LINE 67, Pacific Ocean - C012_Sort48C_1 | ecosystem: Environmental > Aquatic > Marine > Oceanic | place: Pacific Ocean: Monterey Bay | collected... | reverse complement strand
GAAGTAATATATGATAATAATATAATAATACACTACACAGTATAACGATTTTGATGATGAAATTAATAATAATAATAATAATAATAATATAAATTAAACAGACATACACTACTAACAGAATTACGTACACATGTCCAAATAGTTAAAATCTCATGCACGTAAATGATACGGAATTGTATGTAGAGTATATCACGTTTGACTGATTAATCTTGTTTTGGCCATTTTATATATTGGTTGCTGTTCACTATCGCTTAAACGCATATATATATATATATATATATATATTTGGACAATCGTTCCGTGACATATTTTGATCCATATATATATATAATATATAACAAAGAAATAAACATGTTTTGTTATTTGATGCTGATCTTTTTAATGTTTATGGGTGGACATTTTGAGTTGTCTGCAGATGGACATCCAAATAGAAAGAATATGCGGCATATTTTACCAAATGAAACCAATTCTAAAAAAGTGCCACATCCAGAATGGGTTTGGGTACATGGTATTCTATATTATGTGGGCAATCCAAGATCTTTTTTACGACGTAATTATGTGGAAAATCAATTATCTTATGTACGAAGTGGCGCAACTATGAAGCAGGAAGGTGCGGCAGCATTAGTAACATTGGCATTATTGTGCTTTTTTTGTATCTTTTATACAATTGGATTGATGCGATCGACAATGTGGGAGGAATTTAGTGTGTGCCCACAGAAACAAGGATTATTAGATTATTGCCTCGTTATGACTTCATATGGTGGTGTTTCATGTTTCGTATGTTGGATGTCGTGTGTACGGGGAGCACCAAGAACAAAATTGCAATGGTCTGTGCTATATTTTATAGCATTTGGTGAGTTTGTTACAAATTGCATTGGTTCCGTTTTCGTATTGACAGGCGTGAAAAATCTATGTTCCGAAAGCGCACCTGTACGATTTACAATGGCTGCAACTGCTGTATTTATTTGGGCGTGGTTTTCGATCCTTATGCTAATTAGTGTAGTTATGTATTGCAGGAAAAAAATGGAAGTTTATCGTCAAAAGCGACGGAAAATTGAAAGGGACGAAGAAGCAAAAAGACAGCAAAGATTGGGTACGCCGAAAAAAGGCAATGATGACGATGATGAAGCATTACTAAAGGAAGAGTAAATTAAATATGAAATTGACAGAGGTAAAAGTAGTTAAATATGTGAATGTATTGCTCAGAGATATGATATATATTAATTAATTCTTACTCATTTATTAATAATAATAATTATGCGCGTATTATATAAATTTATTAAAAATGTGAAATACAAGTAAAGAGTTAAATGCATATAACTTATACTCGTGTATGTTATTTTTGATACGTATGATATTTTTTATAAAATATTTTATATTTGTAACAATATAAAAAAAATATATTTTACACAAGATTTTAAATATTATAGTAATTATACTTGGTAAAAAAATATACAAAAAATTGAGAGGTAAAATCATTTACGATAAGCTTTACCTGTGGTATTTAAAAAATTATAAAAAGCTTAAATACTAAATATAATCTCCGCACATACACCAATATATTTTTATTTTTTATCAAAATGTAAGTAAAAAATAATATTTTATAAAAAAAAAACATTCCTCCGTGTATTATGTGTATATATGGTACACCACACATGCATTGTGCTTACTTTCCATAACCCCATTTCTTTTGGATAAACGATGGCCGTGTTGCATTATTATTCTCTTCTTGGATCTTACTAGTTGCATCCCATGTAAATTTTAATGTTGCATCATCAACAACTTCACATTTAGAATTACATTTTGGTTGCTCTTGCATTGCTTTCCATTCAGGGCTTACAACATGTTTGTTTTCCACTTCCACGTATATATTTTCAAACGTACATACACCATTTGTTGGGTATGCTTGGCAAAATAGCGGTTGATGCTCCAACACAAAATAAGCAACAGATTCTGTTTTTTTGCCCTGAGCAGGTAAAATTTTATAATTTGTTGTAATAGATTTATCACCAGATGTTATAATCATATCGTATGAATTATCCTCCTCGCGATATAGAACACTTGACACAATCTTATCCCCAGGTTGAACTGTGTAGACTTCGTCAGATGTATGCCAACTTCCGTCATTCCCTGTGTGGTGAATAAAGTGCTGTTAGGGTCGGTTTCAATATATAAAAATGTTAGGAAAAATATATTGTACGTTTCTACTTACAATCAAATACGCCATTGAAAATTGAAAATACACTACCTTGATAACCGTATGCAAGGATTGGTTGAATTAGAGCGCCAGCTCCATCAGCAGTTTGCACTCCAAACCACCATCCAGGAGCATTTGAGCCAAACGAGGATTTCGGATCGGAAGGTACAGTCCATGAAGTATTTAACATGGTGATTCTACCTTGGTTAGGAGCTTTGTATGCTGCATATGAAAGCCACGAACCGGCTGGGTCGTTAGCTTGAACTACAGCAAATAAACCTAGTAGTAGAGCAATACTTAATTTCATTGTTGATTTCACTAGTAGTTTTAATGTATACAATAATGTCGTCTTTTAAGTTTCATTTGTCTACTACATGGGGAAATGGTTGCATCGCCACAACAAAGACATCGATACACACACACGACGATGTGTTTTTTTAAAAAAAATAATAATGGAGGATGATTGTACTAATAATAATGCACTAATTATTATTAAAAAAAAAAAAAAAAAAAAAAAAAAATTGAAATGGGAAATTTTTACCTTAAGTGTAAAATAACACTATACACTATATATTTACCCAAATTTAGAACTATACACTATGTAATTTTGTTTACGCGTCGATAATATTTGATGTTTTTAATACTGTATCGTATTATTTCGGTCCCTATCATGCCGTGTAAAATACAAAAAAAAAATCTGAAAACCGGAAGGTTTTCCTGGTGGTGGTGGTGTGTTGTATAAAAATGTGTTTGATCCACCTTGACATACACCATAAAAGTGCGTGAAATGTAAACTTTTAGTACAATCAAGAAACAACCTTTGGTAAGTGCATCCATATTTATAATTATATATATACACACAAAAAAAAATACAATGTCTTTGGATGATGATTTTTCTGCCTTTTTAGAAGAGGTTGATAAGTTGCCTGCCGCAGATGAAGATGTGAAAGTTGCAAGTAAAATGGATGAGAAAGACAATATTGTTGTAAAACAAAAGAACGATACAGATAATACTAGGAAACGAAAATTAAATAATGAGACCCATAATGACAATGACATTTCTGGGTTTAAAATGTCTGTGGCGCCACAAATTTACTCGCAGTCACAACCACAAATGAAAAAGATGAAGCTAAACTATCATACAAACCAGTCGCCACCGATTTTAAATCCAAACATACCAATGACGAGGCCTATTGGGTATGGTAGAGGTGGCAATATTAATAAACCTGCATGGATGACACAACAGCCACAACAGCAAATGGTTGGGCGCCCACCGTTGTTGAATCCAACGCCTGCAACCATTAATCGCCAAAACACACTACCACAAGTTAATGTACAAGCAGTGTTTGGCCCAACCATACCACCAAATTATAATAGATCAAGTGCTGAAAAAACAAGTCAAAAATGTCCCCAAACAACAGAGTCACCATTAACTGCGACGAGTAATAATGTCATTCTTGGTGTAGCAAAAACAAAAAAAGATTGGCCAGAAAACGACTTTCGTTTATTTGTTGGCGATTTAGACGCTCAAGTCAAAGAAGAGCACTTGAATGACGCATTTAGTAAATACAAATCATTTGCAATGTCTCGTGTAATTGTTAATCACAAAACAAGCATGTCAAAAGGGTATGGTTTTGTTAGTTTTTTGGATCCATACGATTGCTACAATGCCATGAAGGAAATGAATAGAAAAGTTTTAATGGGGCGACCCATTACATTGAAAGTAGACCAAAACAAAACCAAATACAATCCCAAAAATATAAAGGCAAAAGAACGGAAAAGAAAGAAATTTTTCAAAAGATTTAAATGAGACGCGAGACGCACGATATATATATCAAATAGGAAAAACACAACTATCATCATCATAAACTTACAAACCACCACCTCCTTATTATTATTATAGAGTATACAGCTATATAATATTTTTATTATAATTTATTATTAATATTAATATTATTTATACACGCTTTCTTTATTATTGAATAATAAAATAATAATTATTATTATAATAATAAATAATAAAATTGTAAAATGAATAAATTATTATAATGATGAATATAAATAGCTATAATAATAATATAAATAATAATATATATATATTCACACACATTTGAATATCGACGAAGGAATCGTTACGTGCTAGTACCAGTACTCTTGCATGATGTCGTGATACAAACATTTAAATACGCTCTAGGAAAATATTGTTTTCATCGCCATGCCAGGGGCATTGAAATGGGTAGCTGTAAGCATTATGAATAAGATGCTGGTTATGTCTGGGCTGTTGTTAATGTATTGCCTTGCAATTGGCAAAGCACAAAATGTTCGTTCAATCACATTTCCTAAACCAGATTTGAACGCAGCTATTAGTCGCAATCGTTTTGGATTCAACCAAAAATATACTCTAAAATGGGAAAAATACGATACAAATCTAAACACAGACATATATGAATGTAGCGATTTTCATTATAACGCCAACGATTGTATCAGGATAATTGGAAATGCTAAAGGCACATCCTACCAATTTGTGCTGAGGAACCATGGATTAAAACAAGTCAAAAATTGGCAAAGGCGGTACATTTTGTTTTATTCTGCAAACGCCAATCCCGGTTCTAATCCGGTACATTTGAAGACAAATTATTTGCTGGTGACAAAGACCGAACTTGTTCAGATTGCAGCTCCAACAAGTGGTCCTGCAAATAAAATTTGGTTAACAAAAGCGTCAGAACAGCTAATCGTCCTAAGAGTAAGGGTACGTATACCGTATAAATAAATTACACAATTTCTTGCATAAACATTCCTTTAACACGCCAAATATTTTTGTACACATTGCTATGGATCCATAGACCGAGAGACCTTTAGAAAAATATGTTATCTACGACTGCCCGAATCAGCAGAGTCCATATTCAAATAATAACCGTTGCAAATATTTAACATTGTCCGGCCAAGCTTCTGGAAATGTACCGTTGACGGTTATCCCTCCAGACACTTCTCAAGAAGCTTCTTCAAAAGGACAACGAGACAATGTGTTCAAAGTAAAATTGCCAAATACAAACACTCTCGAAGCACAAAGGGGGATATTTATTGGTGTTGGAGGCCTAACCAACACACCGGATGAAAAATATTTATCATTTGCTTATAGTCAAACTCCTATATACCCACCGATATCAAGTTTTAATTGCGATTCAAATCACTCCTCATGTAATACATTAAGACATAAATTATTGTTAACTACAAAAATTAATCAGTTGAAGTTGTCTGCATCAGTATCATCTGGTCTAAAATCGTATTCATTTATGCAGTATATAGGATCAACAAAACCTTCGCTGGAAGTTAAAATTGCAAATCTATTAGGTGTAAGCGATTACAATGTTAAGATATTAAGCATATATAATCATGCTACAGATTATAATAAAAGTATTGCTCACTACGAAGTATATGTACACTCATGCGAAAAATGTGATGTTACGGAAAAAGATATAATTTTATCAAGAATGGATTCATTCAACTTGTACAAGTCGTTGGGAATGTATATAAGCGAAATAACAAATACCGAAGTTTCTGTGTCAAGTTACGGAAATTTAAAGGTGTCCCGGTATGGTAAAACTGCATCATCATCATCAACACGCACCGAGTTTATTCGTGGAGATATTTTGTTATTTTTATGCGTGTGCCTACTTTGTTGTTGCTGTTGCTACTGCTGTCTTTGTCGCGCAATTTGTAAGAGACGCAGTAAGTTGATGGCAAAGCGAAAAAAGGAGCAAATGATTTATGAAACAAGTCGAGGGAACTATGGCGATGATGATGATGGTATTTCTGGGGGTAAAGATGCAAATGTACAATTTGTCAATAAAAACAATGTAGATGAAGTGCTTGGTGTTGCTAAAGCAGAACCTATCGATAAACAATTTTATAAACCTGAAAATTTTATTGGTGGTAAAATATTAAGAGTAGTCGAGTGCTAATTACGCACACCGAGAAAACAAATGCATGTTGATATGTGATGTGTGTGGGTGGGTGTATGTACAAAAGTTAGACTCACACGCAAAATATCTTATAAATATTTTTTACTAAAAAATATGAAAATATATAAAAATACACACACATGATAAGTTAATAATATTTTTTAGTAATATGTACAGTATTTGACATATATACCTGATGAGTACCTTGGTAAGAAACTATTATATATACGTACCAAGTATAAAAAGCTGTTTAAATTATTAATGATTTTACTCATTACAAGATAAAAATATGTGTACACGGATATATTTTTAACTTACTCAAAAAAAAAAAATTAAACTTTTTTATTATTTATCATCTTTTTTTGATTTTCTTGGTCCTTATGCAAACATCTAAATATTAAAATTGCGGTGGTGGAAAATTTTTAGTCTCGTTCAATGTGATAGCTGGTGCTGCTTTATTATCACTGCCGCTTACCTTTGCTACAAGATATTTTGTTAAATCAACACCGTTTGTCTGTAAAGATTTATAAAATTCTGATTTCAATAACATCATTTTTTTTTCCTGTTGTAAATTTTGATCAAATGCCTCTTGTTCCCGTTTTAATTTTGCTTTATGCGCTTCATCAAGCAATTTTTGACGATGCTTCATGTCAGCATATTCTTTTTTCGTTTGCTTATCAGCTCGCGCCAATGCCATACTCAATTTAAAATCCTCACGACGTTCCTGTGCATTGTCTTGTTCGAGTTGATCTTTTTTCCTTTTTTTTTCATCATGCATTGCGTCACATTTTGCTTTATAATTTACATCAACTTGACTACCTTGAAATGCTATATTACATATTTCTACACCAATATTTTTAGCCAATTGTAATAATGATGGATACACATCATTCGATGTTACCCCAACCTTATTGTTTGTCTTGTTTTGCTTTGATGAAAAAGCAGAGATGTTAAGATTACTACTCGAGTGGATCAAATCTTCATATTTTTTCAAATGCGAATACTTAGTTAAGTCACTAATTAGTGAATTTTTCAGCAAATTTAGTGGATTTTGTGTATTCTGCAACATTTTTGCAACATCTTTGATTTTCCATGTCAATGACAATTTTACCGTAAATTTATACCCATCATTTGAAGTAAATACATGATCCAATTTATTGTTCCGCTCCAATAAAGATATAATTACCTCATCTTGATTGTACATATCAGATGCATCAATTGACGATAATCGCTGATTCCTATTGCGTGCTACTTTCTTTTTCGACAACACTTTCATTTCGTCATCAAAACTAAATTTTTTCAACGTTTGGTTTATCGTTGGAAAAAATAATAAAGGACCTTCTTTAACTGTTTCGATTAATTTGTTTGACCCGCTCTTATCGTTTTTGTTGTTTTCAAAGTGAATCACGGTAACTGCTTCACCCCTATTTACGGTCAATGCATTTTTAACAATTATTTGTTTGTGCTTTAAATGATCAAAAAATAATGTTGTTGGACCAGGAAGATATTCTGTATGACCATCTTTGAAATCTACAATCAGAAATTGTCGCTCGCTTGCAGAAAATTGTGTGCAAAATCTGATTGTTGAAAACCACAAACGCACTAGTTTTGGCCCTTCAACTGATTTGCAAGTCCCATTAAGTCGCCAAATCATACATTTTTCACCTCTTTTAATAGTTCGTTTACCAAAGTAAACACGTCGTTGATAAATGTTATCTCTAAATGTAAAGCCCATATTTTTATTTTACTATTACAAATAGTATATATAATGTAAAATCGCTCTTATTATTTTTTTTTGGTATTATTGTTCTTCAATTGTATATATCAAATGAAGTATGTTTTCGTTACTCTTGATTGTTTGCGTTAATTTGATTTGTATGTGTTTCGTTTGTTCCCATTGTTGTATGGGGGTATATGTTGTAGCAGATATATTTTCAATAATAATAATAAATAATATAATTATTGTAATAATAACTTGATGATGATTAGCAATAGTAGTAATAGTAGATAGCTCATGCAACAAAATGTACTACTACTTTTTTACCATAGTAGCTAGTTATACTAAATGTAAAGTGTTGTTGTGCATATTTTTTAATTTTCAAGCTATCATGGTGTGTTCCTGCTAACTATTATCCTCGTAGAGGACCTCCACATTGTGTTGAAATATTGGTAGTCAGACCTTAAAATATATAAGGTAAGTGTGCATAAAAAGAGTACCTTTAAATGTACTGTAATACATGTATTTGTTCCTATATAACTGATCCTGGGTTCACATCTACGTTAGTAGAATCACCTCAGACTTTTTTTAAAAACCTCTGCTCTAGAGTTTTACAGATCCTGGGTCCGGGTTCACCACAGACTTTTTTTAAAAAATCTCTTCTCTTTACGTGCAAAAGTGAAAGTTTCATATGGTCGGTAATAATAAAACTGGAATCCGTCCTCAAATCGTTGAAATGGTAACTGTACTTATAGATTCCGTGAGCTCGTACAATAACTACACCAACAACCGATAAAATATAATAAATGATTATTTTTTTTATTTTATCATTATTATTATTATTATTATTTTATTGCACTATTATTAATTTTATTTGTTGTTGTTAAATTATTATTAATAACTGCCATGAAGAAAACATTCAGGACTATACATTCAAACAGCTGCTTGCAAACTGCAGGCTTTGTTTCCGATTGGTAAAAAAGTAAGCAGCGTATACATATGTTACCAGGATGGTTAAGAAAAGCTACTTCACCCCCAAAAAAATTAGTGCAGTTTTACTTTTTTTTTCTATATGTACAGTTACAATATTTAGTTTTGTTGATTTGATTAGAAACAATAATAATAATAAAAATGCAATTGAAAAATTTGAACCAAAAGATAAAATTATTATTAAACAACAACAGGAAATAAACAGGTTAAAGAAATTATTAAAGTCGTTAAATGAAAAGAGTATGCCGAAAAGCAACCACCGTCGCCTATTTTTTAAACACAGTTTCACCTCGGAATGACACGTGCCGAAGTGAAGGAGAGTTACCTCGCACACCAACAGTTCGTGAAATTCGCTTGACTTTATATAGTGCAATTATTATATTAAGTGGAATAGTTGCCGTAAGTGTTTGTTTTGAGAAAACTGAAGAAGTCGCAAAAGAAAAAACAAAAGATCATTTTAAAGCATTGTTGCAAAATGTATTTTCCGAATTGACAGTGCTAGGGTTTATTGGTTTATTAATGTTTGTAGTGACCAAAGCCGGTAAACGAGGTTTGGACCAACTAGCTGGTAACCAAACAACCGGATTGTTTGTACACGATTGTTTTATGCATTGTGGAGAGTTAGTATGCCCAGAAAATCCATTTATAGAGTTAACTGAAACAGTCCATATGATATTATTTGGCACAATGATGATATTTTTAGTTGAAACGGCAATGTTTTATTATTTTGGCACACAAATATTAAACAAAATTAGCCAATGGGAACAATTTACTTTAGCACATACCGTTGAAAATTCGAAACAATTAGTCATGAGAGCAGCACGCGCACGAAAAAATGCATATGGTAAAAATATGTTTGATTTCATATGTTGTTGCAAATGTATAAAATGGCGCGAACAGAACGCAGAATATAGATTTCAAATGCAGCGATATATCTACATGGCGATACGTCAAAATTTTATTGCGTGTTCAAATAATAAGTTAACCGAAAAGACGAAACAACATCGTCTAACTGCACATTTTAATTTTTCATTATACATACAATATGCTTTGGGAAAACAAATTTCAAATATGGTTGAAATATCGTCTTCAAACTGGTTTGTATTGTTTTTGATTTTATCTTGTGTATTTTTAATCGATGTTGTCCTTGCTGATAGTGAACATCGTGAACTATATACAACAGCATTAGTTGTTTTGCTAGGGTATATTTCAACCTTTTTAACGTATTTAGTTAAGTTGAAATTAAAAAGCATTGAAACTGCGGTGATGCCATATTCCCTTGGAAATTTGAACGATACGTACCAAACAACAAGGAATAACAGGGTTTCAAACGATCGCGGGGAACCACTGTTAAAAAGCAAAATATCTCGTAGGCTTTCCCTCCGCTTAACAGATAGTGATTTTCTGTCAGAAATGAAATTAGACGAACATGGAAATCCGGTACTAGCCCATTTAAATGCAGCGGATTTCGTATACGAACCAAATTATAAAATGAAAAATGACGGTTTCTTTGATGACTCCATTAGATATGAATCTAATTTTAAAATCTGCTGCAATATCAATTTCTCAAAAAAAAGAATCATTGATTATTTAAGAGTTACACAAGTCTTACATGCATTGTATATAGTTATATTGTTCATTGTAATACTTCCAGATATGTTAAAATATTGGAGCCGAATAAAAGAAAATACAGAGGGCGGCAACAACGACTTTGATAACAGTTGGAATGTCATCTTATTTGGGATTTTATATTTCATACCATTGATAATGCAAACATATTTATTAGAAACTATTTTATTGCACATTCTTTACGTTGGAAACGTTGAAGCGTACACCGAGGAAAAAAACGTAGCACAGTGTTTGCGTGTTATGAAATCAAAAAGAGCAATGCAAGTTCTGCATAACATTTCCTGTTTCATGTCATACATGGATGATGTTGGAAAAGAATGTCAAAAAACATTTATGAAAATACCGTTATTGCAAGGTTTGGATGAAGCACATGTAAAGGCCATCATGTTGAGTTGTGAACCTGCTGTTTTCAGAAAAGGCACTGATATAATAACCCAAAATAAAGAAAATTCAAAAGGTTTGTATATAATATGTTCCGGTCAATGTAACATAATTATCGACAACGTACAAGTAAACACTATAGGTATTGGTGAATATTTCGGTGAAGTTACATTAATATCAGGCGGCGGTGCAACTGCCACTGTAAAAGCTAATGATTTATGCATCTGCATGTTACTGGACAGGGAATCGTTAATGAGATTATGCCCCTCTCTTTTCAAAGAATTTGCCGAACGAAGGAAAACATTGAAAAAAACTGATACTCAAATTTTACTGCGCGCAATGGAATATCGAAAGAACCAAAACTTCGATAGCATGCGTAATTTATTAACATTAAAGCGCGGTCGTGGTAGTAATGGCTTTACACACGAGAAAAATAAGGGTTTACTTTCATTCTCATCTTCAGACTCTACTAATTCTAGTAATATCCAAGACAATAGTGGGAAAATGATGCCAAGCCGTTCACGACGAAGAAGGCGTAGTACTCATTTTGGCTCGTTTCAGGATACAGACGGCGAAAAATACTTAAGAGGCTCCGTAATGGAAATGAAAAAACAGAAATCTATTGACAGTGCTATCCAATTTCATCGTCGCCTGGCATTACTAGATACATTTAATTTAATAAATGAAAACAACGATACAATAGATGAAGATAAGTTAGTGTCTTTTCTAATCAATCTATTCCCAAAAGAATCATCAATGAGCGCTTTTTATCATCTACAAGTTACTCTAATGATAAAAACTATAGATTTAGACGGCGACAATACAATCGATAAATACGAATGGTTTGAATTAATGGTGCCTATTATGGAGAAGGAAGAAACGGAAAGTTTAGCGGAAGACGTTTTTGAAAAGGTTTTCAATATATTAGATTACGATGGTGGTGGGGATATAAGTGTGAGTGAGTTCAGAGATGTATTGATAAAAATTGGTCTAAACATTTCCTATGAAGAAGTGCGAGAAATCATAAATGAACACGACGATAGCGGTGACGGTTTAATGGATTTAGAAGAATTTGTACACATGATGACGAATCAAATTTGTTGAATCATTTTGTTTGTTAACTTTGAAGTGTTAAAAATATAAAAATACCAATCATTTGGTAAGCTTATCAGTATAAAGGGTGTAAAATATTACATAGTTATTTATTCATGAGTGTAAATAAAATTATAATACGCGCATAAATATTTTATTTTATTTCATATTCGTACACACATATTTATTCTTCTTACTATTAGTTACATTATATAATTACGTCGAGCGTTTTTTTTTTTATTTACAACTAAGTTAAACTTTCACTCTTTTGGCCTTTTACGATAAACAATTCTTCCGGTACATTCAATTTATAAAAACTATGTCTACAATCTTCATCGTGACAATGTTGAAAAACAGTTTTTGAATGAATGTTGATTTTTATCCAAATATGATTTGATTTATGCGTTCGTTTGGCAATTCTACATTTTTTAGTACGTGTAGCAAGAATATAGGAATATTCTTGATCATCATTTAATAATTGGTTTTTATTCTTACTGACACAATGTACATCAACATTCGCATTTGGATGTTGTCCTGAAGATGGCACTGACAATACGCGTATCGAATCCGTGGCAATCAATATGTATTCCACGTGAATTAAATAATCAACAATTTCAGATATTTCATTAGGCATCGTTCCAACAATGTTTTCCTTCTTGTAAGCGTCATTTCGAATACTATTCCTAAAATTGTTTCTTGAATGACCATTATCGTTTGATTTTTTGCTATGAAATTCTAAATGTGCTAATGAAGATGGCGCTTCATCGATTGTGTATGATATCAATGAATCGAAAAATAATTGTCTTTCACCACTTTTTGACATCATATCAACAGGAAATTTATTTTGTTTGCTGGGTAATAAAATCGTATCTTTGCTAAATTTACTGCTATAGACAAGTCTAAACGCACGATTTTTTGTATAGACTGCCAAATCGGAGAAAAAACACAATTCCCCCTTTTTACCGCGAACCCATAACTCAGATCCATATATATTATCCTGGTGATGGCTCAAATGTAACCTTGATAGCGGTTTGCAATTGTTTGCAATTGTTGAAACAAAATTACCGACATGAATGTTGTTTAAAAACAATTGATTTTCTGGCAAATGAACGACAATATGATGTGAACATTTTTTATCAGTGGAGGAATCTAAATCTAAAAAATTTTCCAACGATACCATAATACCAAAATATGATTGCAACGAAGTAGCTACATAACGTATAAATAAATTAATCATGCCATTCCCATCGACTGTTGGATTAAATTCTTTGTAGAATTCACAATCAAAATACAAACGACATGGTGAATTCTGCCTTATAATTTCATAATAATGACGTTGACGAGGTGGTATATTTAAATATGCATTGAAAAATGTATCGATGCAGCAGGAGAGAAACGTCCGTTTACCCGTACTAGCCAATTCTTGTGAAAATATGCGATGCTTGCATTTGTTTGGATTTGCCTTTTTATCTTCTTGATCTTGTGAAAGCGTTTTTGTTGGTGTTGCTGCTGGCGAAGAAGTATTATTGTTATTTTCGTTGCACCCATGGTCGTGGCCCGTCGTGGTGTTATTTTTATGTTTAGCTTCGTCATAGTGTTTGTTGAAATGGTCCATTTCATCAAATGCAAATTGTTGTTTTGGGTATGCCTTCGGCATTTTAATAGACGATAACGAAGATGCTTGTTTTGAAATTTTTCTTAATTTATTTCTCAACTTTAAAAACTCTTTTGTTGTCTTCTTTTTATTTATATTACTGTTGATTTTCGACGTGTCATTGACAATAGTGCTATTATTCTTACGTTTATTATTATTATTTTGGTTGTGAAATGGTTGTTGAATTGAAGTTGTTGGTAATTCCAGTGCACTTCTTGAGTCATCGCCGCCGCTTTCAATAACACGCCTCAATTCGTTGGATGCGTCCATATTGAATCGCTGGGGCGCATGGTTATGGGTTTAACATGGCTTACCCACCCGCGTTTTATTGTTTTAATCAGCCCGGCATCCAATTATAGTACAATTTTCCCATTCATCCATTATTCATAAAATAAAAAAATAAATAAATTATTATTAATTAATTTTATTATTAATTTATATATTATTATTTTTTTATTATATTATTTATTATTATAATTACAGGTATTATTACACACGTTATATTATTAATATTATTATTATTAAAAAAAAAAGACTATTTATTTTTTTTTTTTTTTATAATAGAGAGAGTATAGAGTCTATAATAATAATAATAATAATATTTAATAATTGAATTTAAATTATTATTTATTGAATTTATTTTATTATTATTATTTTATTATAATTATTACTATTAATAATAATAATAGTGTACTACAGGCACAAGACAAACTCAAAACCCATCTTTAAAAGCTTTTCTATTATTAAAGTTGAAGAAGCGATGAAATTGTATTATAGTTTATTATTATGATGATGATGTGTTGTTTTATAAAATAAAAAAAATAATATTAATTTTAATACGTAATAATACTAATAAATGTATATATATAGTGTTAGTACATTATACAGAATGCCCCCGCTATCTCATTTCATTATAATTACATTTGATTCATCTGCAAAATGATCTACTAGTGATGCAGACTCCCATTTCTTCCTTTTCTCATGATATCTACTAGCTGGATATACATACCATTTACAAAGTTTTCTTCCATCTTTTTTTCCTATTTCATACTCTTTTTTTAAGCAATTTCCACCTCCAAAACAAACTATATGTTTAGCTCTCGTTTTCTTTAATGCATATCGCCCAAGTAATGCAAAAGGATCATCATTATTTTTTCCTCCATAATCACCAAAATTTTTTGTAGTATTTAAAGAAATGCGCATATTATTTTTCGTACTCCATGTTTCTAAGAATGATTTCTTAGTATCGTATTTATCTTCATCTTGTACAAATGCAATTAAATGAATCTTTCGTGTTTTGCACAAACTATTATAGATACGTGGTATTAATGCAGTGAAACTATCATCACTATATGAATCTCCATCCCAAATAATACATACGGTGGAAAAATTTTCTGCAAGTTGATTTGAGACAAAATCAATCAACGAATCTGCCATATTTTTAGTTTCTTCATGTTGAAAATTTAATCGACTAGCAAATCCTTTTAAATGAATTGTTATCATGCTCTTGTTCTCATCATCATCATCAATGAATGATTTAAAATAATTACACTTAAAAACATTTACATTTCGGAATAGTCATTCA
>Ga0099797_101088_pt1 | contig 15215 bp, 16 predicted proteins | sample Uncmet_Sort48C_1_FD_89871 | JGI IMG/M metagenome (GOLD analysis project Ga0099797, IMG submission 89871) | Marine eukaryotic communities from CALCOFI LINE 67, Pacific Ocean - C012_Sort48C_1 | ecosystem: Environmental > Aquatic > Marine > Oceanic | place: Pacific Ocean: Monterey Bay | collected... | reverse complement strand
AAACACATCATAAATTTAACGGTAATGGGCCTTCTCTGTTATGTGAGACTTCTGACAAGCAACTTACTTTCAACTTTAGTTCGCATTAGTTGGCCCCTAGGGCCCCAAGGCTCCAAAACAAAAATGCTCGGGAAGTATGATTTACTCAACGTTTTTTTATGCTTCCTATTAAACCATTTAAAGGCCCCTGTGGGCTCTGGGGCCCCGCACGCAATTTGGCATTGAATACATCCAATATTTCCAAAGAGTATCATAAATCTAACGATGCCGCAAACATATAAGAAGGTCCAAGAAAACCCACAAGAGTTCCAATTCAAATGCATGCAATTCAAGGGCTGTGAACACGAAAACACACCTCAAATTGGCTCTGGCTACGGTGGGGGTGGTGGGATCCAAAACGGGGGTTCGGAAACAAGAGAACTATCCCACCAGGGTCATCGTAGCCAATAACTTCCAAAAATAGTTCTGGCTAAGCAAACTGGCTCCGGAGCATCCCGGATACCCCACCGTAGCCAGTCCCAAAAGCTAGGGGATGCTGGGTGGCAAGAAACAGAAATGGAATTGAAATGTACCACCCAATCGGCAAATTTCGCGACCTTAATTCCGTCCCCAAGGCCACAACATCGGCCCCAGGCCGGCAATATACAAGATTCGCATAGCGCGCCTGTGAATTCGTACAAACTAGAATCCAAAGTAGTACAATAACTTCCAAGGGAAGATAGTATTTACAGTGTTTTCGAATGTTCAACCGATCAAAATATAGTATTCACTGTGTCTTGGAAGGCTCAGCCGAGCAAACTATGCTATCTACAATGTTTTCGCAGGCTCCACATAGCAAAAACATTGTATTTACTGTGTTTTCGAAGGCTCAGGCAAAGGCAAATGTGGAAAGGAAGCAACAGTGAACTGTATCTATTATGATTAGAAGGTTCAGCCGAGCAAACCATGGTATTCACTGTCTTTGAGAAGGGTCCGCCAAGCAAAGTATAACAATGTTCTCGAAGTGCAAAGCAGTGAAGTGATTTCGGAGGAAAGATACGCAAGTCAGAACTGAGCACAAGCACAGTCGAAGAAGCACTGTAGCTATTATCTTTAGAAGGTTCAACCGAGCAAAGCATGGTATTTACTGTGTTTCAGAAGGGTCTACCAAGCAAAATATAACAATCTTGTCGAAGTGCTAAGCAATGCAGTGATTTCGAAGGAAAGATAAGCAGGTCAGAACTAAGCACCAGCAAAGCTGAAGAAACACTGTATTTAGTATGCTGAGAAGGCCCAGCCGAACGTGCAGTGCTTTCGAACGAAAGATATCTTAGTCAGACTCAAGCACAAGCACATCTGAAGAAGCAATGAATTTAGTACGTGCAAAAGGTTCAACCGAGCAAAGTATTGTATTCACTGTGCTTTGACAAGGTCCGCTAAGTGATTCCGAAGGCACAGTCGAATCGAAAGGCATTGATGTCGGATGCACAGCCGAAGAATCATGACACTCAATGTGTTTTCGAAGGCTAAGCCGATGAAGGTATAGCATGTATGGTGTTCTGGAAGGCTCAGCCAAGCAAAGTATGTTATACACGGTGTTTTTGAAAGCTCACCCGAGCAAAAACATGGTATTTATTTATGCTCGACGGCTCAGTCGAGCAGAATATGGTATTTATCGAGTGTTCGTTTTTTGCGAAGCTCAGCCGGACAAAATATGGTATTCATTATGTTTGGAAAGGCTTAGCCGAGCAAAGTATGTTATTGACAATGTTTTCGGAAGGTCAGCCAAGCAAGAGCATGGTATTTACTGTGTTTTCGAATGCTCAGCCTAGCAAAGTATTGTATTTAGTGTGTTTCGACGGCTCAGCCGGGCAAAGAATGGTATTTACTATGAGTGGGAAGGCCCAGCCGAGCAAAGTATGCTGTCGACGGTGTTTTCGAAGGCTCCGCCGAGCAAAAACATGGTCTTTATTATGTTTTCGAAAGCTTAGCCGATCAAACTATTGGACTTTCACCTTAAACTGCTAGCGCAACCTAATATGTAATACACTTTATGATTTTTGTATGAGGTTTGGAACGCTCTGCCAGCTTTACTTCATGATCATACGCGGGCAATTGCTCTCCGTGAGGGAGGATTTGCAGAGTCGCTGTAGTGCAACACCTTGGTCGCCTTCAAAAGCCTCGCGGGCAAGAGATAGTGGGAAAGGTACGCCCAGACAGAGTGAGATGTTTTTGTGTAATGTAAAAAAAAAGTGATCAGGTTTTACATTTCAAAATACGATGGCTTCGTACATCAGACCATATAAAAAACTGTAGGCCAGATGAATATCGCAAGATCTTGAATGGTATTTTCCAGCCCCCAGACTCCGGGATCCTTATAGTCAGGTCCGTTCCGCAATCGCGTCGAATCGATCGCAGGACCTGCACAAAATAGTCAGATCAAAGATTTGAGGGGGTCGGGCACAGTTTTGGCCCGATCAAAATCTGTACTGTGGTGGGGGACCGCTCTGGAGAGCTCAGGCTGCTGAGCGATTTCATGTTTTCTTAGATTCTTGAACATATGTATTCCCTCTAACTGTCTGATTGTATGTTTTTGTTACTTCACAGAGGGCTGTTATTGACCTCGGCATGAGGGACTCAAGGCTGCCAGTCGCCGTCAGGGAATACCCAGGGCAAGCCAAGGGACCATCCCAAACGATGAACACAAACATGATGACAACATTTCCAACTGGGCACGAGACCTGCAAGATGTAACCACGCCAGGACTGCACCTTCCCGCAACAACGGGACTGCACCTCGCCGCATATATGGGCCAGGTTCGGAGACCGCCCCCCCCAAAGAAGGTCATGGTCCCCCACCCCATCCCTGTGCATGTGGGTGGCGGGGTGGTGGCTGGGGCTGGCTACGGGCGGTGGCCAGCCTTACATTGAAAGTGGCGGGTGGGGGGCCGGCGAATCCTAGGTCCTGATGCATATATGGGCAAAAATTGGTGTAGAGCCAATGATGGCACAAATCAACTATGCGTTGCCAAATATTTATTGTTCCGCTCTGGTCCATGAGCTCTCAAGAGCTGCACTTGTAAACTCAGCAGGTTTGCGACTTAGACTAAGATGCTTAGGATGTGCAAGAAATATGAACATATTTGAAATGACTACAATCATGAAAACATGCATGGTTTGCTGGTCGGTGGCCCAAGACCGGCTCCATTAATGGGGAAGGTGTGGCTGAAGATATAGTATAAACATTAGGTGACATTAGTCTTGCATATATTAGAAATGACATTAGTATCCTAAATAATGATGTACCAATTACCAGCATGTTGAATTTACCAGAAGTGCCCCCCTTACCAATTCACAAGTCAAAAGGAAATGAAAAATGACGGTGTTGCAGACACTCACTTCCCCCGAGGGACCCACAGCTCGAGCCCACCAACTGGTGTGTATATAGCCAAGACAAGTATTTCGGTATATATGGCCTGCGGCCGGCCTGTGCGGGCGGAATGAGATCGAAATCAATAAATACGTATGGCATTATTCCTGCTGTCCTAGATTGATAATGGTTTGGCTTGCGGGGTAAGCCTTATGAGAACAAACTCCGATGGTGTGGCCCCGCTCCTTCGCTGGGGGACCACCACTGATCCTATCTTCAGCCAGGAATCTATAATAGACTTAATATTTTGGATTCGATTATATCCATTGTGGCTCAAGGCGAGTGCCTTGAGCCAATAAATACTATGTACTATTCTCGCTGAGTGTTATATGCATTATTTTACGGTGCTCAGGAGTGGCCACGAGGGCACTTACGACACCAACAAAGTCGGAAGAGTGAACTTCAGGCGTGACCGGTGCTACACGGCTGGCCCTGGGACTAACAGACCGAGTCCATGTGACAAGCGGTGCAGACCTCATAATGGCCCGATGGGCGGGTTGGCAATGATCATTCCGCTCTTTTGCACAATATGCGGCATAGAACTCCTGATCGTTAAGGCTGTCGAAATAAGCCTGCAATTTGTGGCCGGGCAAAAACTGGACAAGATGAATTTGAGATTTATTGGGGGGGATGTTGCTGTGGAAATTTGTATTACAAGACCTATTGCTTTCCGGTTTCATGTTCTCAGACTTCATGTTCTCAGGGTTGAAGTCGCCAGACTCAGTGTTCCCTGACTTGGTGTTCTCAGACTTCATGTTAACAGACTCCGTGTTCTCAGACTTCGTGTTCTCAGCTTCCATGTTCTCAGACTCCGCGTTTTCAGACTTCTTGTGCTCTGTGATGATGACCACGGTCACCCGATCAGCCATTGTGTTCTCAGACAGCTCGCCACCAACCGGCTTGCTCTCAGACTTCGTGTTCTCATACTCCTTATTCTCACACTCCGTGATCTCAGACTTTGTGTTCTCAGACTTCTCAGATTCCATGTTCTCAGTCGTCGTGCTCTCAGAGTCAATGTACACAGACATTGTGTTCACAAACACCGCGCCACCAGGCACAGCCTCATTGTTGTCAGACTTTGTGTTCTCAGACTCCTTGTTCTTGGTGTTGGTGACCTCAGACTCCGTGTTGTCAGACTTTGTGCTCTCAGACACCGTACTTGCAGCAGCTGCCAATGTGCCCGGAGTCGACCGCTGGAGGTCAATTCTGGCTGCAGAGGAAGACAATCCCGGAGTCGACCCATGGAGGTCAATTCCGGGACCAGCGGCGGGAGTGGTGTGATCTTGATCTTGTACATGTTGTTGGACATCAGCGGTAACAATGGAGCTGCAGCACCCACTAACGAGGAGGTTTGAGTGGCACGTCCATTAGCCCTTCCCCGACGGAGCCTGGGATAATAATGCATTGGTGTTTGTATCGCCTGGTGCCTGAGAGTGGGTTTCCAAACCGATGGCGATAGAGCGAAAGAGCTTTCGTACAACTGAGAGATAGTGGAGTTATGCCTGTAATCAGATCGGGCATTGAAATCGTCACCATTCAAAGAGCTCGCAGCGTACTCATGCATGGAGAACTCCTCCGGGATCTGGTGGGTGTCGGAATGTTCATAATGGATGGTGTGGAAGCTAGTGTCTAGAAGGGAAGCCGGAGGCGACGAAGGGATCCACAGGCAATGGAAGCTGGCCAACGCAATGGCTTTTTCAATTGTGTCCTTGTCGATGTTGAGGGCAGAGAGTGTAGCCTTGACAGCGAGCTGGGCCTCATTCACCAACACGAAAGAGGCCGCCATAGTGGGGAAGAACGAGACAACCACGATCACTTCAACGAGGACGCTCAAGATGAACCACCGACAACACCATGGTAGCGGGCCGCCTTGCAACAGTGCAGGGCAGTACATTGAAGTACAACTGCTCAGACAAGCAAAAACTTGAGCCAAAATGGCTACGGGCCATACATTGAAGCTATCTGCAGTCGACACATCTCCTGGCATATGTAGGCAGAAGGGCCTCCCCCGCAGAGCACACAGCCTAAACAAGTTAGACTATTGCTTCCTGCGCAAATCAAACATACTTGATTGTTGGAGAACGTGTTTCCATGAACTCTGCACCTTGCTGCAGCCAATATCTAGTCTGAAGCAAGGTGGCCCCATTGTCTTACCGTCTATTCACAGCATTCGTGCGCCGGGTCGTTCTCTTGTGCTCATTAGTGTATATGGTAAATGTGTGTAATTGTCTCCCTATGCAAAACGTTGCTAGCTAGTCTTGCTTGCAATAGAGAGCAATCACACATGCATGTAACAACGCCTTGGTAGGGGTCAATTCTGAATTACGTGGCTCCACTTCGCTACTGAGATCAGGGGAAACAGTAATACTAGCCCTTGTCTATATCACTGTCGCGTAACATTATAGCGGCCGCAATACTTAGAATGGAACTATCCAGATCCAGTTTATAAATGCTCGAAAACGATAACATTTGTACTTGTTCCATAGTTTGACATATATTGCATGCACACCCGGTGAGCAAACTATAATAATCTTTGATCTGAACATTAGCACCATGATGGGCGAAAAGGACCAAAGCGAACCCATCCACCACTCATGTCATCTTCAAGCGTAGATGCAGTGACTTTCAGAGATGCGTCCTGTTGGGAAACACTGATGCCATTCTGCTGCAGCCACCATGGCTCGGAAGCATTGTCCACGTGCTCCTCATCATGTGAAGAGTATGCGATGCACGCTGCCTGCTCCGATAGGTTGCTACTCTTGCACCGGGACTGTGCAGCACTCCACATAATGTAAAACAAATCACACCCAAACCCAGATTTTGAAACCGGAGACCCTAGCAATTTTTGGTAGCAATGCCTGCCGTCGAAAGGAGCTGAACATTGATAGCAGATGCCACCGATACGGCTAGCAAACCTGCATGATTCTGAAAAAATCATGGACTGCGATTAGTTCCACATTGGACGGAAATTTCCGCTTTGCAAGAAAGGCTCTGAACTGAGTCAGCCCCTTTTGCCGGTCATCCACAGTGGCCAAGGCTGCCCTGCCAGTGTGAGGATACACGGTAGGACTGAATCAATGGACGAGAGAAGTTTTTTCCCACTGCTGGCATGATTCTTGCACCTTTTGTTCCTGATGTTTGTTCCTCCTTCTTGTGCTTCTTGTACGATCTTCTCTCTGAGAGCATTTTTGTTGTTCAAGCCGCTGCTCCTCTGTCTCGACTATGTGGTCATCTGGAGTGGCAGGGTCTGACAAGTATGACCCCATGCATTCTTTCGCCCCCTGAGAACCTGTAGAAACAATTCTTGTGCATCAAGATCTGCCCTCCCAGCATCAACCGACTCTGTAAGTTCCTGTAATGACGCTGTTGCCGTTTCGCCTTCCTGGGAAAATTTGCTCCAAACCTACACTCCAAATCCTTGAGCAGCTTCCACTCATTCCAATCGGGAGCGATGAACGTTTTGGGAGTCTGCTTTGAATCCGGCACTTCCGGCTGGCAAGGCCAAGACAATCGCCCGTGTAAGCTCTCCGAGGTGCTCTCTACTATTGGCAATCATTCCCTCACGCTTCTGGCCCTAACAAATTCCTTTGGCTTCCTGCTCTTTAGTGCGTGCTTCTTGGTCTCTGACCTTCCTCTCCCTACAGACTGCCATATACTTTCCATATTCGGGCTCCCATGGAATGCCTAACTAATCACAATGTTTCTGCACAACCTGCTTCGGACCAACGGTACCCTTGTCTCTGCCATCCGCACACTGAAATCGAACATATGTTTCTCTGGGGCCCGGCACCTCGCCTGTTTTTTCACGTTTTTATTCACCATATGCCTGTTCGATCACCTTCCATCCCTAAGCAATCCCTCTGGCAAAGGCACTTCGCATAGATGTGAAATGCCATTGATAACTTGGACTTTTGCTTTTGCCTTGTACATTACCTGGGACGGCTGGAGCGAAACCTGGTCAAGGTGGTTGAGCGTCAAGGTGTCAAGGCCCAAAATATGCTTGAGCCACAATGTCTCGAGCCCAACAAAAAGGAAATGGAAACAAATTTGCAAACATGTACAGTGAGGTTTGGTTCCACAACTCTATGTTGAACGCCCAACTGCATCACATGCTTGTAGTATGTCCATACAAGTTGCGGAGCTTCATTCGCTGTTCCATACAATTTCACAGCACGGCATATTATTTCAATATTGATGGTGTGTTCCCGAGGTCGCCCATTCGGCATTTTATTATTTAACATCAGAAACAAACACACACATGTTAGTACGACACCAAAAGACCATGCGGACTTGAGCTCGGCCACAAACAACTTGTAAGGCATATGGTTAGTACTGTATATGCCACCTCAATTTATAAGTATATATATATATATGCAAATATATATATATACATATATACATATATATATACATATCCTATATATATGTATACTAGTATACACCTGTTCGTCAGTTCTCTTAGTTAAAATCGAAGTTACGTTTCGTATTATGTTCACCGTATTCGCAACCTCTGAACTTCGAGAACAGCTTCCGATGCATATGGCAAAGCACCTGCAGGTTCACAGTGCTCACCGCACTCCGGCAGAGGCGCTGACAGCTCACCGAGCCGACAGACAATGCGAAGATGTCGTCGAGGGCCTCCGCTGAGCCGTGCAAACACACGAATCCTAATAAACAAACAAACACCCAGGATTGCTCGGGTAAGCAAAATACAATTTTGAGCCGAATCCTGGTCCGGCCCGCCGTCCTTTGGACTCGGGTGGCAGAGAACCCGAATGGGCCGGTGTTCCTGTGTCTGTAGCATCCGTGGCGGTCAGTTTCGTTTCCGAGTTAATATTGTGAACATTGCAAAACAATTCAAAGTTGCCCCGAACAAGCCGCGAATGTTGGTTTCCATTATTTGCACTCAATTGCACCTTAATCGGACATCCGAAATGCAACTTGGAAAATGCTGCCCTAACAGAACAACCTTCCTGCCGAAGAATTATCCTGGGACTTCTTGGGGAAGGCCGAGCAGATCATCCTGGTGAACACACGGTGCTGTTGAGCTTGGCAGAAGACTGTGCCCTAGTGATTCACCACCGTTTTTGCTTTCGCTGAACAATTGGAGGCATTGAGATAAAGATATCAAACTGTGAAGATGATGATGATGATGGAAAACGAAGATAGTCAAGATATAGCGAATGTAGAAAAGTCGGGAAACCTTGGCTAGTTGAACCAACCTCAGCAAGTTGTTGAGAATGCACTAAAGGGTGAATCGCTACCTGCCGCAACAAAAGTCAGGATGCAAAATTTCGTAGCGGGTCCCAAGTGGCTGTTGTCAACCGACTTCTTCAACCAGGCCGCTCGAGGGTATGCACATGTGCACATCAAGTCGGCAAACACAAGAGAGAGAACCGACAACATGGACAAACGCAAATGTGAGCAAGATGTACACACTGGGGCGGAAATAGCAAGATAGTGTGACAAACCACAGCAGAAATCTAACCTAAACCACTCATCAAGAGGGAGAAATCCGTGGAGCAACTACTAGAAGAGAACGGAGTACATAAGGAAAGAAGAAGACGAAGAAACAAATTAAGAGGGAAAATAATAAGAGACATAATAACAAGAATAGCAATATTAAGAAGGAGAAGAAACCTAATGAATACAAACATAACAAGCAATAAACAATACGAAGTCAAACCATACAAACAAACTATCACTAATAAGACAAGGGATAAGGACAAATCCGAATAATGAACAAAAAGGCAACATAAGAAGAACAAACATTTTAACAACATCTTGATGTATCCCTGAACTTGAACCATCAGCAAGCATGCACATCAAGGATTAGGGTGCAGCTTTAGGTGGCAGTGGGCGCGCCAAGAAATCTGCCAGCAACGTTACTACTGCCACGTCAACATTTGCCAGGCTACCGAGCGCCATATACGAGAGCGCACTGTGCACACAGAGCGCCGTGAGTGGCCGGGTGCAAAGCGGAGAAGGCACACATGGCTGGCTTGGGCGAGAAGGGCTTTAATGCACATTGTGAAATGACTGTGTATAAATGATTAGTCTTATGTTTTTTACAACTTAGTTTTCAACTTAGTTTTATGTTTTTTACAACCTTCTCTGTGCACGGATGTGGATACATCCACATTGTTGCACAAGGGACTGGTGTGTGCGCCGCACGTATGCCTGCGGGTCACATACAGGCAACTGAACAACATACAGCACTGCATTGCAAAGTGGATCCCCAACCAACACAATGTGTTAGGAATGACCATCAAGTTTGGTCAGGTCTGTGTGGTCCATGCATGTGCAAAAAAACTAACTTCCGTTTTTTATGTGTATATATATACTGTTTACTGTTTACTGGCGGTAGATGTCAAGTCAAGACTCGCAACCCCATAGGTGATCTACCTACACACCTACCTACTATACACCTATATACCGGTAGAGATCTAGAGAAAGAGAGAGAGAGAGAGAGAGAGACACATATGTGCATCAAATCAAAAGTTTGTTTTTGCACATGCATGTAACAAAGCATGAGTCAAAGGTTGACACACTTGTGCCACAACATGTGAAAATCATGTCGAATCCAACACCGGGCATACATTTCAAGTTCTTGTGGATGCCTTTCTCAAATTATTAACATGTTCGTACTTTACTGAGACCCTAGATATTGCAGAATTTTGAACCCTATCTTCCGGTCCCCAGACCCCGCGACCCTCATAATCAGGTCCGAACCGCAATTGTATCTCGAGTTTGCTTCATGCATTGCTCAAAATAGTCCAGTGAGAGATTTAATGGCACCGGGGACGGGTTTGAACCCCGCGACCCTCATAATCAGGTCCGAGCCGCAATTGTATCTCGAGTTTGCATAAGGCATTGCTCAAAATAGTCGAGTGAGAGATTTTATGGCACCGGGGACGGGTTTGACCCAATCAAGTCCATGTTAGAGACTGCTCTGGAGAGCTCGGGGTGCTGGTCGTGTATGTTTAGATTCCTAAACGTATGTATCGTATTTTATTGTTTGTTTGATTTGTGTACTTTTTAAGAGAGGTGTTGTTCGACGTGTTGCTGTATTTATAAAGCCAACCATAGCAAAACATGACTCAAAGATTGACACACCTGTCCCGCAACATGTGAAAATCATATGAAACAATGCACCGGGTATACATTTCATATGTTTGTGCGATGATTTGTTCAATTTTGTGATCCTCTCAATCTTTGAGCTATGTTGCAATCAGAGTAGGGAAGTTAATCCATATGGTTGTGTTGCTCAAGCCCAACTACAATTAGTTAAAATTAATGGCAACTAATTGGATGTGATTGAGATCCATTCAAATGCAGCACGCAATCTTTAGCAGCTATTGAATCTCAATGCAACAAATTCTCAAACATGTCAATGTAAATCCATTCAATCCCACTCAAACCTATTCAAATCACTTCGGGGTAAGAGCCTTGCTGATAGTGGGCAAGCTACTCCAGACTCTCCCCTGCAAAGGTTGCTGTGAAGCTCATCCACAGCCCATCCTCTCCCCTGCAACCGTTGCTGTAAAGCTGCGAAGCTGGGTCTTCCAACCCCACCGTCGGAACCCCAATATTTGAAAAGAGACAGAACTGCCAAGCTCTGGTGGTTTCCAATCGCAGCCGTTGAAACCACTTGGACATAATAGTCCGTGAAAATTCATTCAAATCTATTAAAATCCCTTCGGGGGAACAATTTTACTGATAGTAACTCCGTGCACCTCAACCCACCCTCTCCCCTGCAACCGTTGATGTCAAGCTGCGAAGCTGGCTTTTACAATCCCAGCGTCGGATCCCCAATATGTGAAACGAGCCAGAACTGCCAGTCTCTTGTGATTTCCAGTCGAAGCCACTATTCATGTAGGCTTGATGTTAAACGCGCAGGCCTTCTACTAAGATGAGTACCCAATACGAGCCGACGACGGCAAAACAAAATCGGGCCAACATGTTTAGAATACAAGCAACACCACATGTTGAACAACTGCTGCTAACATATTATGATTGTTATATGGAGTTCTACGACTTTATAACTTTCTGTGCCACGCACCGTATCGGGCATACTATGTGTAAGAGTATGTGTGAGTGACTCGTGAATAATTGGGTTTGGGACTCGCAAGGTGTCTTAAATTCCAGAACAATTTGCAACTATGTCAACACAAAACAATCTCAGAATCTGGTTTGCCTGGTGGGCACACTCTTGGGAGGCATTGTGTAAGCATTCCCCCTTATACTAGTCTCCCATCGCCCACATAATGCAAACTCTGATAATCATCGCAAACTTATGGTTTAATGAATTCACTCGCCATGCTTATTTTCGTCATATATCCACAATATATCCTTTCACGGGCCACTGTAGGCCATGCGGCCCCCGCACGAAATTTGGACCCCTCATGATTTCCCTTCATAAATACCTACGAACTCTAAGTAGGTGCTTTCATAAGGCTGGTGGCTGTGAAGTCGTCCGGTAGCTGCATAACCAGGATTTACAATAAAAACAACAAGAGGAACGAAATTATATCTATATCTCTCGATATATATATGTGTATACATGAGTATTCTCTCCTGCTTACTTTACTTTATGATTTCATTTTTGTTATTTTGCTTCGCTATAACTCCAAAGAAAATCATAATTATGTATGTGTCTCTCTTGTGTTTATTTCATTTCTTGAGAGACAAAGCCAAATATATGTTATGCTTTATAGTAGTTCTGCTTCGCGGACATCTTACGACTTCCCGTCATACGTATCTTCGACCGCTAAGGAGGTGTCCTCATATGGCGGGTGGCTGTGGGATAGCCTGGTAGCTGTATAATTTGTTCGAGGAGGGGCACAAGGTTCATAAAGGGAATGATTGAAAATTCGTTGGGTCTTAGTGTCCCAAACATTACTGTACCACATGCCAAATTAATAATGCAAGATTCGTAATCCTATTTTCCGGCTCCCCTTACGAACAAGTGCGGCCTCCAACTGTGTCAAAGTTGCTGCAAGAGTTGGGCAAAAAGGGTCAATGATAGATTTGAAGTCGCCGGGGACGGTGTTGTTGCTTATAAGTGTGATTTTTACTTTGTTAAGAGAGGGTACTTATTGAAATATCTCTAACGGTTGCCGTGAATGTGGCAAACTATCGGAAAACACTTGAATCAACACTGCAATTAATTAAGCATCGAATTATTCAACCAACTTCAAATACATTTCCTACCCCCATTTGTTCCGCCATAAAAACTGAAAACTGAAAACATCCCAGGCCACCAGCGGCCTCATACTCGATCGATTTGTGCAACTTCTGCGGCAACTTGGAGGCAATCGCGGACCGGAGCTGGCTACAAATTAAACATACTTAACTAAATCGGCTAGGCAACAAATTAAACATACTTAACTAAATCGGCTAGGCAAATATATTTCCTTTAACTACATTTGTAAGTTCTTTGTACTTTCCAATTAGTCCGAAGGATTTCCTATATGTCCCAATGCAGCTACAAGGCTGGTGGTTGTGGGAGCATGTAGTTTGCACTCACGGCGAAGACTGGACTGGCTGTTCAGTCAAAGTTTATGCGAATTCAAAACCGACTCAACTAATTCAAAACCGACTCAGCTAACAGAATTGCCTGGGGCAATGTGATGTAAAGTGCAGGAGATGGTTTGCATGCAAGGGGAAGACAAGCAGAAGCAATAGCACATGGCAAGCACTGAAAGCGCATGCACACACATACATATATGTATAAGCATTCATATGTATATGGTGGGCATTCTTCGCCACCGTGCCTTGGCACCAGTGGAGTGACTGCGAGGAGTTTTAGTACTTGTTTCTCCATTGAATTGTTTTAATTGATTACACAAGCTCGGGGCATGATTCTTCTATCTTAAGATTGACTTGGGGGTGGACTATTTGGTTTCGTACAAATTGGGTTTTTGTGACCAACGAGTGGCAAACGAATCTTGGGAAAGTCCGTTTGGATTGACAAATATGCATACGAACTCGATGTCGCGTTTTTTGAAGAAAAACATGTTTTTTGGGGTCCCTTTTTTGGATCCACAAATGTTCTGGTTTTCTCACACTTGGGATGCTTCATGGCGCGTTTTTTCTAAAAAAACATTAAAAATATGCAGGACCCCAAAGTGACCGATTTCGTGTTTTTTGTAAAAAATTATCGCCAAGTGACCCCGAAGTGACCCCAATGAGCCCCCACAGGCGCCCCAGTGAACCCCCAAAGTCGACAAATGAAGCCCAATAACGCTCCAGAGGCGACCCAATGGACACCCAAAGGTGACAAATGGAGCCCCAATGGCCGTCCAAAGGCACCCAAGGCAGCCCAAGGGTCCCCAAAGACCACTGAAGACAGGCCAAAAGAGCCCAATGCAACCTAAAACTTGAAAAATTGCGATAGTGGTTCCTTTAGAATGCAATATTATGGTAGTGTCATTAATTTTAATGTTCCAAGCGGCGTTGCGACGGTACTCCGGCACAAATGTCAACACAATGAAAAATCACCTTAGTGGCCCTAATTTTAATGTACCAAGCGGCATTTCAAACATAAAATTCAAAAAATCGCGGTAGTGGTGCCCTTTAGGCTCAATATTATGGTAGCGTCATGTAGCGTCACTAATTTGAATGTACCGAGCGGCTATACTCCGGCACGAATGTCCCAAACAACGAACATTAAACAACAAACAACAAACAACAAGCAACAATCAACAAACTACAAAAGCCTTAACCCTTAATCCTTGCACTTTGAGCCAATACATGTGCACCTTCAATGTGTCTTCTATACTATCCAGACCCCGATTACATAGGCCCTCCGCATGTCAACGTCACATGTGTGTGTTATGTGACCCAAACAAGGCACGTTGGCGGGTTGGCCGAAGGCAATTGGATAAGTCCGCCTTCGTGCCTCCAGGCACCTATCTGCCAATCTGGATATTCGTGTTTTAGGGGACACACACACCCAAGTTCCCGGCATTTGCACGCTTTCGCGGGCACTCCCTCCTGACCTGTTCAGAGAATTGAACACAGCGATTTCACTCTAGACCTATGTCGATTTTTGGAAAATGGGCGACCAATGAGCAGACAGGCTTCTGACCAGAATCGCATTCTGGATTCCATGGGCTTCCTTGAGGGTCCCCTTACGTATGCTTCTTTAACCTCCCGCGGTTCCTCCATCTTCCGTGTGGGATCCCGGGTGCCCTCCCCGAGATTTCGTGTGTAAATCCGGCATTTGCTTGAAAAGTGATTCGAAAATCCGCCGGAATAGATTGTAGTTGTATAGGTGTTTGGACGGCACAGGCATGCGCGGATTGCATGCGCCCCTGACCCCGAAAGCGCTCCAAAAGTAAGCTCAAAAATTCATTGCTTGGAATATGTGGGGTTTCCTTGGTTCCCAAAGTGCTCCCGAGGGTTCCTTTGGGCTGCCTTTTGGATGCCTTTGGGTGGCTTTGTGGATGTTTTGGGTGCCCTTTGCGCATCCTTTAAACCTCCCTTGCTGAGAATTAGCTGCCTTTTTGGGTGCCTTGTGTATCTCTTGGCTGCTTCTTGGGCCATCCTTGGGTATCCTTGCTTTGCCTTGGACTTCTCCTTTGTTTTTCGTCATCTTTGTTTTTATCATCCTTTCCAATATATACATATATGTGATATATATGAATGGCTGGTCCCAGGCTAGAGGGGGGCGGAAACCTATGGTGGAGTTCTCTGGGGTAAGTACCTCCTGAGTCATTCTAAGGGCCCTTGGTGTCCCTTTGGGTCCCTTGGGCTCCCGTGCCTCCGGGGCTCCGTTTGGGTGCCTCTTGGCTCGTTTGTTT
>Ga0099797_101087_pt1 | contig 15215 bp, 6 predicted proteins | sample Uncmet_Sort48C_1_FD_89871 | JGI IMG/M metagenome (GOLD analysis project Ga0099797, IMG submission 89871) | Marine eukaryotic communities from CALCOFI LINE 67, Pacific Ocean - C012_Sort48C_1 | ecosystem: Environmental > Aquatic > Marine > Oceanic | place: Pacific Ocean: Monterey Bay | collected... | reverse complement strand
TTGATCCTCATCAGAATCGTAGGCATGATAATGATTCCTGTACTCCCCTGATTTTGTACTACTACTATGATTATGATAATGATTAGACCTAGAATTATTATAGTCACGGGAATTAGACTTTGCAAACTTATGATTAGTATTACCCCCTCGGGCCCTATAATCACCATGATAATGATTCCCCTCACCTCGGTGGTCTCTATAATTTTTCGTAGCAGAAGATTCTCTTGAATCGTTCCGAGTCCTTCTAGGAGTATAACCATAATTCCTGGAGTTACTTTTGACATGATTGTACGGTGTCCTAGTATTAGACTCTCGAGAGTCGTTACGAGCTCTACTGCCAGAAGACTCATTGTAACTACGATCATAAGATTCATGATAATCATTGTCAAGACGAACGTCTCCGGGACTGTGTTGACTAGACTTACTATAAGAATTCTTGCTATAAGAATTCTTATCATTATAATTATAGGAACCATCATCGTCTTTGTTATAGTACCAGTCATTGCCATAATTGGAATTATTGTTCCATTTAGAAGTCTTGGAGTCCCATGATTTATTGCCGTAGCTTCTAGTACTAGTAGTACCATGATTGGAACTATTGTTGTTGTAGTTACCATACCGTGACCACTCATTTCTGGAATTATTGCCATTGGACTTGTAATCATCAATGTGATCTGATTCATAGGATTTATCATAATAATCATAATTATGATCTTTTGTTGACAATTTACTTCGAGGTCCTGGAGGTCCACGTCGGGAGTCCCGATCGTCCTCATCGTTATAATCATTTTTGTGATCCTCATCAGACTGGTTTCGTTGACTACTATTTAATTTTCTGGACCTATTCGGTCCACGTTGTGAAATTTCTCCTCTTGTAACTGTAACCGTAGACTTAGTAACTCCCTGAGTTGGCATTGCAGCTGCAGACTGTTGACTTGGATCACCACCTGAAGTACTACTTTTCTTTGACAAGTTAAACACTTGGTACATATCCGACTTCACTGGTGTGTGGCGATCCATTCGTCTTAAAGGAATCAATTTATTAATATTGGGATTCTGAGAACTTACATTGGCGTCAGATGGTTTTTCTGCTTGGACCAGTGATTCAACTGCTGTTTCTGATTCTACTGACAGTTTGGTTCCAGACTCTGACTCAAGATTCTGCAGTAGCTCCGCCACACTCCTCACTGGTATATTGTTATTATTATTATTTTGTGTTCTAAGTGGACGTAAAGGATTTTTACTAGTATTGGTCACTAGTATTGCTGGAGTTGTAGTTACAGTGGACTTCTGAGTCTCCTGAGTGACAGTGTCAGTCTGACTCTGCATCAGTCTAGTAGTACTACTAGTAGTTACAGTACTAGGTTTAATATTAAGTGGTTGAAGAGGATTGTGTTGAGTGGTTCTTTGCACAGGAAGAGTCACTGCTGGACCCGTGACAGTTGGTCGAAGAGGCTTCAATGGATTTCTACCATGACATTGAATTTGGGGAGATTCAACATTAGAAGATAATACCGAGTCTTCCTCCGACTGGTCAAATTTACCATTATGATTTTGTAAATGATCTTCTGAAATTTCTGGATTTGAATCACAAACGCCCTCGCTTGCTTCCTCTGTAATACTAACTGTCTCTGAACCCTCAATCTCACTGCACTGATTTAATACTGATTCTGCTGAGTCTTTTTCATGACTCTCATCATCCTCTAAATTGACATTGTCTGAAGTTTCTGAATAGACTTCAGCTTCTATAGGATTATTAAATTTCAGATTGAGATTCCTACCAACCCCAATATTCAACAAAAAGCCTAATAATTGTCGTGCCAAGTCGTCTTCACAAGAGCCCAAGAAATTGAACTGCTGATCATTTTGATGTGATCTAATGTTCATCTTGATGAGGAAGGAAACGTAGACATAAGACTTTGATTCAGTATCAGAAGTCTGACTCTTAGCCAACTTTTTATTCTGAATAGTAGTCTTAGGTGGACTCGCAGTCTTTAGCGTCTTTATCTTCAACTCATTATCGGGATAGAAAGTTTCCGGGTTGTGGAGAGCCAACTGGTGGAATAGGGTAGTAACCTTTTCCCAAAGAGAATCACCTGGAAGAGTTTGGAAGATACTGTCCAAATCAGAAGTAACTTGATTCACTGTGGACATCGTGAGGCTGTTAAAAATTATTAATTAATCAAAATTAATTTTAAATTAAATTAAAATTTACTTTAATATTTAACTTCAAAGTTCATTAAAGGTAAGCAGTATTAAGAGCTTGGTTGCGAATTGTCTCTGAGAGTCTAGTTTGGATAAATGTAACAGAAAAGTCTTTTAGAGCAAAGTTTGGCTGATAATTTCTGCAGCCTGATATATATTTCTAAAAAAAAAGCATAGATATTGAAATTTCGCAATGTGAAAATCCAGTGCTGGAGGCTGAGCGATCTTAGAGTACTTAGTAGGCTAAGGTCCCCCGTCTTGCATCTGGAAGTTAAAACTCAAATAACGGAGAAATTGACTGAGAATTCCTTCTTATAATTTATTATCCTTTTGAAGGAGTATTTAACCGTAAGAAAGCCCATGTGATTGTGTAGTCCATAGACTCTATCGTGAAATTTGAGAGAATTTCATAGGAGCAGTGCGGACAAAGAATCCTTTCTCAAAGGTGTATTAATTTTTCCGCTCAATGATGTTCGATCATTCACCCCATTGTCAAGCAAATTTACCAGACTCATGAGTGACCTGAGAAGTTGAACACAGACTGTATACTATTCAGAGACTTTGATGTATCACAGTTCGGACGCTTTTCATATTTACAAAACTGAGTCTGTACCACAGTCTTAAATGTTTTACACATAAATTACAGTATCTACAAAATATCTACACACGTCGAAATGTCAAATTAACTACTATATTACACTATCACCCTACTACTACAACTACTACTTGGACCTACTCACCGCCTCTGCTCGTTCAATCGCGTCTTTCATCCTAGCTCGAACTCGTTTGATGTCAGTTTTTCCCGAATCCGAATTAGCGTCCAATTTCTGCATCAAATCTGCGAGCAACGTGGCGGCCTGGACGTATTCGATCTTGGCGGCCGGCCAATTGGGCTTATTCTGATCATCTCTCAACCTATCTCCCTTTTCTATCTTGTTCAGGGCTTCTTGGAGGAGACGGGTAACAGGAGGATGTGGTAACTCATGGGAGTCCAGACTCGATGGTGAGGTTCTTGGCTGGTGAGACGTGGTGGTAGTGGTGGTGTGCGAAGAATCATAATTTTCTGAGGTGGTTGTGTCTTGTTGTTGGTCTGACGTTGCTATTAAGTTCTGGCCAGTGTTTTGTTGTTTCTTCTTATTGTTCTTTTTGTTGTTTTTTCCTGAAGTAGTAGTAGTAGTAGTCGTGGTACTAGTTCCAGTTGAGCTTGAACCATCACCCGGTCCTGTCTTTCCCTCCATGCTAGTCTTCTCTTCCTTTACTGGATTCAAAAGAATGACTCCACTACTTTCTCTAGTATTACCAACTGTTACTCTTTGTCCCACCACCGTGCCTCCTCCTCCGACACTGTAATAGCTTGCTCCACTACTCTCCGACCTATGATCTTTACTGCCAGTTACACCTAAGGATGATGGTCCCATAAATCCTCCCGGTGTCGCTTTCTTCATCCGCGCCGCCGTTGGTGTTTCTCGCAATCTCCTATTCACATCCCGAATCGCCTCGAACGACACTCCAGCGCTCTTCAAATTAGTACTGTTAATATTCCTGCCTGTCACTGAGCCTCCCGCCTGATTCTGAGACTGAGACTCTCCTTCCAGTTCTTCTATTTTTTCTAATGCTGCTCTTGCTGTTGCTAAATCTTTTCTACAGTGTCCTAATTCCAATCTGGTAGCTTGTAACTCCTGGATGAAAAACTGGGCATTCTGCTCTTTTTCAGACATGTTTCTTCTGACCCATTCTAATTCCGTGGTTAAGCGGGCATTCTCAGATTTATAATCGGTCAGTTCTTCTTGGCTTTCCTGTAATAGTTGCTGGAGAAGCCGAATATTTGGATTATTGCCGTCGGAATTTACCTGAGTACCTTGGTTCTTTCTTACTAGAGTATAATTAGCACTGCTGCTGTTTTGACTCATATTATTCGCACTGTGGTTTTTTCCATTAGTGGTTATATTTTCGCCACTACTCAAGTTACCACTAAGTGGACCGTTCCCACCAGAACTATTAGTTGTATCTGACACTCTATTAACTCTCTTTTTCTTCCGCGGTGGCGGCGGTGGAATCAATTTACACGCCGTTATTATGTCTTCAACTCTTAATACCACACTTGGTGGGTCTGCATTCCTTTTCATATTTTCTCTAACCAACCGTTCAGCCTCCCTGCTGTCCAACGATTGTTTAGCCAAAGAAAAGATCCTTTCCGCGAGTCCGCCGTTCATCAAAGCCCGCGATTCCGGTAAAGTATATTTCTCGATCAAACCCGCGATCGGCGAAAAGTCCCAGTCGTTCAAATCGGTTGTGGTTTGCAAATTTTCATTATTGTTGTTGAGAGCAGGGGTGAGGGTGGAAACCTTTGTTGTCAAATTTGACAATGTTGTTGTGCTAACCTTTGTATTAGTAGTAGTACTAGGACCCTGAGTCCGGTCCCCGGTGGTCTTCCTTTGTTCTTTCTCATCTTCTTCCCCACTTATATCATCTTCTTCCTCATCACTCTCTTCATTCTCCCCAACTATTCTCTTCCTCAAAGTCCCACTCTCCAAATAAAACCCCCTTCCCTCCGCAATTAAGTTCAAAATCTGCGCGATCTCGTAACAATCATAATCCGGAAAATCAAATGTATAGGTTATTCGTCGGTACAATCCCGAATTCGACCTCATAAAATTCTGCATATCATCGGTGTATCCAGCGAATACCATAACTGGAGAGTCTCCAGGCTTGCCATTCATGGCTGCCATCAGAGTTTCGATGGCTTCTCTGCCGAAAGCGTCTTCCTTGCCTTCGGGAGATAATCGGTAGGCTTCGTCGAGGAATAAAATTCCTTTTTTGGCTTCTTCTATGACTTTGGCGGTTTTGGGCGCCGTTTGACCCACGTATTGCGCAACCAACGAATCTCTCTGACATTCCACTAATTTGTCAGTGGGAAGAATTTCTATCTTCTTTAATAACGTGGCGATGATTCGACCCATTGTGGTTTTACCCGTCCCAGGATTACCCTGAAAAATCATGTGATATTTTTCCTTGTCTTCATTTTTATCACTACTGTTGTTAGTATTACCTTTACCATTACACGGACCAATCAATCCTGCTTTCCTTCTTCTTCTATCCAATTCTATGGCTCTATGGAACTTCCGAACCTGTTGTTTCAACGGTTCTAACCCAATTATATCTCTGAACTGAAACTCCAACCAGGCCGCAGCGCCCCCAGCGAATATCTTTAACTCTTCGAGGGTGACACTGTTGGTGCCCACCAAATCAATTTCGGCAAAACGCTCGATTAAGGCGGGAAAGGTTTCCTTAATAATCGCGCGGTGCGTCATAATGTCCTCGAGAGAAATTTGGGTGCCGTCTTCGCCCGCAACTTTGTAGAAAAATTCTTCGAGCTCGTCCTCGGTGAGATCCTCGGGAGGACGAATCGGAGGGTTTCCCTTTTTGTTGGAATTTCCGTTGGCTGAGATGTTTTTGCGGGGGGTTGTGGGTTTAATATTATTAGGATTATTAGTGACATTGTTGTCCCGCGGAGAAATACTGTTTGTCCTCGGACTATCTTTGAAAGTATTAGTACCAGTAGTACTGTCTTTACTGTTATTTTTTGAGTTGTTACCAACTATATTCCCAGTGGTCTGTCTACCACCACCACCGCCTACATTACCGCTAGTCCCTACCGTACTCCTTCCCCCAACTCCCCCGGTCGTATTACCTGCGTGTGTCCGTCGATAATTCTGCCCAATATTCGTATTTCCCCCTCCTATGCCCATCATATTCGCCACTGGTTTACGATCTTCGCGCTGCACACGACGTTTCTCCAACTTGGTTTTCGGCTTTTCCCCGTATTTTTCCATGAATTGGTCCCGGGTAATCACACCATTAACTGCGATAGAATCAAAATCTTTTGTCAATATGGGAAGTTTTTGTTGCACATATTGCGAGCGCTGGAGAATGTCCTTAAGAGTGATCTCGTTCTTCATGTAAGGATCAAGGCGCTGCCAAATCTGGATCAGCTCCAGACGGTTGTATTTATAAAAAGAATTAGTCATTGTTCAGGGTTATAATTGGTAGACTAAATCTGAATCTTCTGAATATATGATTTAAAAGCTGATATGATAATATAAGGCTGCAATTTGAATAATATTTAAGTGATGATAAGTGAGGGATAAATAATCTAATTATATTAGGATTGAAAGAGTTATATCAAGGTATGACAATGTAACTCCTTAAACTCAGACTGGTATAATAGGCCAAGACTAAATTATTTCTTTCACTCGGAACGAAAAATTTGCCTGGCATAATTGATTCTTTCAAATTATTTTCTCTCTAATCTTCCATTGAGATTCAGAATTTCATTCTCTTTTCACCGATCACATGTCTGTTTGTCTTATCGTCTTGATTCAAATTGTCACAAATTCGAAAATATTAATAATTATTATCAATACACAATGCAAACCTCGATTTTTTTTTTTTTGCTAAGCGACTATAGAGACTTAATCGTTGATATTCTTTAACTTTAATAGAGACTTTCCCAAGCACTTCTAAAACGAGTCGTAAATGCTTAAGAGAAAGGAGTAATAAAGGTGGGGCAAACACACTGGGAATAAAAGACGAGTCCGCGCAGGAACTCAGCAAACCAATTTGAATGATTCATTAATTTAATATTAAAGTATTACTGTCAGTCTTCCCCTCCAATAATTTACACGTATTAACACTTTCCTCCGTAGACTTCCTTCAAAGTCTTAGTTTCCCCTCCAGTTACACTAAATTCCTCAAAGTTTCCCCTCCAACACTTTCCTCAAAGTTTCCCCTCCAACACTTTCCGTCGTCTCTCCAGCCTCTTCTCCCTCAGTTTCTGCAATAATTTCCTCAAAGTTTCCCCTCCAACACTTTCCGCCGTCTCTCCAGCCTCTTCTCCCTCAGTTTCTGTAACAATTTGCTCCTAAATTTTTCCCCATCTTTCTCAGCATCTAAAAGTGATGCTTTCAAAACATGTAATAAGCTGAACTTCTCTACGTCTGATTCATTGCTTGTGATTTCTGTCATCCTTTTTTGTCTATTGATTTCCTTCCATTCAGCTTCGGAACTGGGGGCGAAACTTATTGTGGAGGGTGATTCCTCCTGGACCTCAGTGATCATAGGACCTAAAGATCTCCCTACTGCTGTTGCCCACTCCTGTTTATATACCGCAACGAATGGATCGTTCTTGGGATCTTCGAGCACAGGAATCTCTTTTAATTCCTCGTACTCATCGCTACTGTAAGTACTTCGAGACCTTTTAGATAACACCATCCTCTCATAATCTTCTTTAGCAACTTGATTTCTGTACCTTTTCACATCCGGCCCCAACAAAAATGCCACTAATCCCCCCTTCAGCGGGCAAAAGGGAACGAACATCTCATTGTTGCCGTCTAGAAGGTATTTCACTGTCTGCGAATTCTTTCGCCCAAAGCGAAAATGTCTAAATTGGTCGTAATTGTAGTTGGTCAGCACAGTTAGGGCGTGGGACAGATTCGTTATAAAGGCAGGATTAAATTCATTGGTGAAACGATGGCGAACGCTTTGGGACCAGTTTTTTAAGGAATTGGTAACTTGGCAGAAAAAAAGATCGGGAAAAGACATATTATTAATGGTCCTGGTGCCAGTGGTTGTGGTGGAATCATGATCTTCTTTAAATATTAGGTCAGTGCATTGACTCCAGTTAACGCCGATAATATCGTACTTTTTATCAATAAAATCCAGAACTTCAAGAACTACTTCCTGGATCAAAAAAGCATTGTAATCATTCTTTGGAGGTTCTGCATTTGTCAAAACTTCAGATGAAGGTCCTTCCGTTTTTGGAGATCCAGTAACTGTATGCCTACTACTACTACTAGCAGTAGCTCCGAAGTCTCGACTGTAACCGCTGGTACTACTACTACTATTGCAACAACTCCCTCCATATCTTGTGACAAAAGCAAAACAGCTTTCTGACATTGAAGTCTGACTCTCAGGGGAACTATTAGTACATGACTTTTCTTCTTCTATTAGCATCTTTGCCTCTATAGTAACCATAAAGCCCGTAATGACAGCCAATCTATACATATCGATAAACCAGTTTCGAATGAGCAGATCGCATGGCTGATGCAAACGACTCACAAGCGGATGTGCAATAATTTTTCTAGGACTCGGTCCACTTAAATTTAGTACACTTTCAAGTCGCTTCAACTCCGCTTCACAGTGTTCTTTCGTTATAAAGTCTTGTCTAGGAGACTCCTCCAAATTTAATATTACGGGCAATGATATTCCAAAAAAGCCTCGCACTTTCTCGAACATTTCTTCTTCTGCCGGCATTCTGCCCCTCAATTTTTGTCCTTTCTCCTTCGACATCTCTGGAAATGACTGAAAACTCCCGCTAAACTCCAAAAACTCTGCTGCGTACTCAGTCTTGACGTCAAAACTCGCTCCTTCCGCGTACTTTTTGCTCCACAATGGCCATCTTTTCACTTCTGTCCACGGAATTTCACTTGATAGAGTACTCATTACATTTTGGTTTCTCTGATTCAGATTCTTGTCTCTGAGGATATTTCTTCGTAGTAAAGAATAAACTCTTTTCCAGGACCCCATCTCCTCCCGGGTTGCGTCGGCAAAACCGTTGATAGCCATCGACACTGTGTTCATATTGTTGCTGGAGACTATCATGGGTCTACAAGTTGATTCTAAATCACTGGATTTACTACTAGTACTACTACTAACTTGAACTTGAACCAGAATTCCATCCAATTTGCTCATAAAGGGGCCGCTGGGAAGCAGAGAAAAGCAGTGGTTTTCCAGTTGATTATAATTTATAGTATTAAAAGATCGGAGGAGGTTGTGGAAGGAAGTAGACTCCTCTACTGAAAAAGCGAGGTACGGAGGTTTGGGATCTGATTCTAGTTTGGTATTAAACTTTAAGGCTGATATTTGAAGCTTGGGTGAGGGAGTGAAATCTATGAATATTAAAGTGGTTATTAGTGATATTAAAGTGTAGTAATTATAATTTAAATTCATTATAGTTAGTACTAGCATTTTTGACAAGATGTCAATTATTCAAGATTTTCCTGCAGGGTAATGGGATAAGAAAACTCGACTATTTAATTTTGAGGGGAATTTGATTCTAGTTTAATAAATTTTATGTTTAAACTCTCGTACAGTACTAGTCTCGGCGAGTTAATACAGTCGAATAAATTTGTGTCTCTCGATTTTCGCCCAAACTCCATTATATAATTCGAACTCTATTAATATACTGTAACTCGAAATAATTCTGAAGACTTTTGTGGTAAAAAATTCTTGTCTTAAAACTTAAATTTATTAATATGACAAACAAATCTGAAGGATTCCGACCACATCAGAAATTTCACAATTCCCCCTTAGGCTTCCAAGTTCCACTGGCACTAGTACTACCACCTTGTGACCCAAGTTCTTCCTCCATCCCTGCTGCTATCGCCTTCATTCCCTCTGTTTCTCCCCCTCCCTCTTTCAATAACGTTTCTCTCCTTTTTCTGTTTCTTTTCCCTATTATTCTCAGCGTATTTTTTTGTTCGATTTCCGTCATCTCATGCCAGTTGCTAATCCGAGATAAAGAACCGTCGTTGTTCAAAACGAGAGGACCCAGTTTGTCCAGAAGAACCTTGTCACCACCAACGACTATCACCGTTGGCTTATCATTGACATCGTTGTTAGATTCACTTGAACTTGAACTTGTCAAAGCTTGTCTGTCGGGGAGAGCGAGCTGCTCAACTCGCTGATTGACACTGTTTGACAGTTCAGACTCTGCTTTTTGTTTAGCGTAATGTTCTTCGGGAGTTAGAGCGACAGGTAATCCTCGTTTTGGGAAGGAAGTATCCTCTGTATCATCCTGAGGCTGCGAATCTGACATGCTGCTGGCAAGACTAAAATTGATGTAATTAAAGGAGTCACCACCGGTGATACTAGTGAGAAAGAGTCGATTAGTATTAATTCTTAGAGCACTGAAAAGATTCAATTTTAAAGTACACAGACTCTGAAACTGTCTAGGCAATAGCATAATCTAATCTACTTATTCGGGACAAGCCTGTCTTGGTTGGAATGAGTATTTTAAACGCATAATTGGTTACATCATGAGTCATTTTAAAGTCTTTGTGAGACTCAGATTTTATCAGATTTGACAAGTTACTGATTTTTAGATTCCGAGTTGGATCGGTATTAAATTTTGACATACTAGTTTCGAAGAAAACTTGAACAATATTGCCTGGCAGTGTTGGAAAATTTAAAAATTTAGTAAATACTACTCACCCCCGAGCGGGCACATTCATTCATTCATTCACTACTAAAAATATGAAGTTCATTCTAAATAATTTAGTTGCCAGATTTACCAGTAACTAAATCGTCGAGGTTAATATTATATCTGGAGTCACGGTCCGGTCACCATAGTAAACTGCTATTATACTAATAGACTCACCATTCATAATTCGGTACCACCTTCTGGTATCAATACCACTTTTATACTCTCACTGCTTTTTTCTACCAGTCCAAACCCTCTCTCAAATTCACGCATCGGAATAACATGCGTAACTATCTCTTCTATCGGTAATGGTAATAATCTTGAAATTCCCTTTTCCGACTCTTCGTTACAGTAACTGTTTTGAATCATTTCAATTGCCAACGGGAATGTAAACGGGCTCAAATGTCCTCCTCTTATCTCCATTTCTTTCGCGTCTCCGATCACCGTCCAGTCGGCAGTTGTTTTTTATCCAAACACCGCGTATTCCACGAACAATCCCTGTCTAGCGATCAATTGAAGTCCTTAGGTAACAGAACTAGGATGCCCAGTTAATTCAAGATACTTATCGCAACCTAGTCCCTCCGGGGTGTGGTGGTCTTTGATGTGACGAATGAGAGCTTGGGGAGGGAAAGCGGGGATTGAATCAGGGTCGGGAGGAGGACCTGATGAATTTAAATTACTGTAACTAGTAGTACTACTATGTGACCCTGAATCTGGTAACACCCTAAACACCAGATCCGCTCCGCATTTCTTGGCCACTTTCAGCTTGAACTCAAAACAATCCAACGCTATCAATAATCTGGGGTTTTTCCTTCTAGCCGCTGCTACAGCTCCTAATCCAATGGGTCCGCAGCCCGATATCACCACCACGTCAGAGAATTGAATGTCAGCCCGATTCACGGCGTGGATTGCACACGCCAACGGTTCAATATACGCCAAATACTGTGGCGTCTTATGAAACACTTCTTTCTTCAATGGACCGTGGATCAAGGATTTAGAGGGTAATCTCAGATAGGTAGCCATTGCTCCAGGACAATTCTAACGGAAGCCGAAAATATCGTGGGGAACACACATATTATAACTACCCTTTTTGCAATAACGACAAGTTTAACAAGGCACGATTTAGTCCGCTGTTACTCAATCCCCAAGGTGGAGCACTTAGCCAGAAGAAGACCGCACACAAAGCTTCTCTACAACTTCTTCTTCTTCTTCTTCTTAGACTGAATCAGAGTTTAAATTAGTATTACTTTTACCGTTACGATTACTAGACTTAATAGTAATTTAGATCTTTTCTTTCCCCCAGATTTCACAAATCTCTCCAACAAATTCATGACCAGGACTGATTGGGGGCTAACAATACCCTTATTATCCTTTCGAGTCCGACTAACTATATTCTCCTGCCTTTCAGAAATGATCAGCACCAAGAAAGCATTTTGAATCACCGGCGCAAATCCCGACGGCCAAAACCCTCAGTAAAACGTCACCAGGCTCGGTGAGAAGGGGGACCGGAATACCATTGCCATTGCCTCCCTATTAAGACTCATTGTCAACAATGTTGTTGTCATAATATACATAGTCTTTTGGGCCATTGCAGACAACTGCAGCCATACTCACCTCACGACAGCTTGGTCCATTCGTGTTCGATGGATGGGAAGAATAAGTGTCGCAAATGCTGTCGTGAGGTGAGTATGGGGTAACTGGAGTTATTGAAGGCATTATAATAGTAAGTCTAGTAGTACAGTATTCAATTATTATTATTAATAATTATATTTGAATTTCAGATATTAGTAGTACTACTACTATAACCAAGATTCTAGTTAGTATACGAACCAAGATTCTAGTTACAGTGTCAAGGCACTGTACCGTACAACTGAATCACGAACAGCAATGATAGATTCTTTAAATTTACAATATTCGTTTCTTAGTAATTCAATCAATGTATAAGAGAGCCATTGCCATTAACGTAATAATCTATTACTGGGTTACAATTTAATTCCTTTTTTTGACGAGACGTAATTATTTGAACCCCCCATCGTAAGCCCTAAACCCGGAAGTTTCTAGGACGGGGGAGATTCCCAAATTGAATAATTTGCTTTGAGAGCAACTACTACAAACATTTTCAGTGGCATTCACATTCAATAAAAGTATTTTAATCCTAATAACTAGTGTTTTTGCTAAACGACAATGGAGACTTTATCGTGAAATCACTAACTTTAATAGAGACTCTTCTTTATAGTATAAAACAAATATTGTGTCTATCAAGAAGAGGAGTTAATGTTGGGGCAGACACCTATTGTTAAGTCTAATAATAAATTCGGCAATAGAGTATTTAAATCATGAAGTGAATGGTCTAGTAATTTACATGGATTTTCTTGCAACAAGTTTGTCAAATCTAATAGTACTTAAATAGAAGTCTAACAATTTTTTAATTGAATCCTAATAGATCGACATATTCATCATTAGGTACCTTAATCTCTGCGAGATTCATCCTCGATGTCATCGTGGTCCGAGTCTATTGCGGTGTCCTCCTCCTCCGCAGCTTCTGGCTGAACTTGAGTACTAGCAGCTTCTGGTCCTTGTGGACCAGGCAAATTTTGAGTACTAGTATTACTAGTAGTAAACCGACCGCCGCCGGGCATAGGCGGAGCCCATGGCAAGAGAAAACCGCCCCCCCAAGGTTGAAGATTCTGCGGCAGAACTGGGCCCACTGCCGGTATTACCCAATCTGAATTCGTACTAGTACTTTCAGTCTGAGATTCAACCGGAAACAGGACTCGACGTACCCCCTGTAGGTCCCGACACAACAGTGGACTATCATTGTCTCTTAATCTGAATCTAGACTGACCAACGCCTGGAATCATCCATTCTTGATCGGGTGTTTGTTCATTATCTCTCCTCCTTGGCGCATACGCGAGCGTGCACAATCCTCCACAATTTTCTCTTATCCATGAAACTTTCACCCCCCCCAGTTCGGTCATTAAGTTTTTGGAAATCTCTGTAAAACCTAACTTGAGTCCTAAGCCTGAGGCTGGCCCTTGTTGACTACTACTACTACTACTACTACTACTACTACTACAGTTACTAGTACTCACAAAGCTCACTGCTCTTAAAAACTGCTCCTTTTTTACAGGGTGTTCGTGGCCTAAATTCATCTCGTCCTGAATCAACTCTCGCAAGTCCATGTTAAGGTTCAAAATAGATTCAGAAGCTGATGACGACGAACCCGACGGATTCTGATTCAATTCCATGAATCTACTAACATTAATGCGTCTTTCCATCACTAACTCGCCGCTTAGCGTCCTGGCCTCAACCACCAGGAAATAACGTCTAGACTTCGACGTATTTTCTGATTCCAATCGAAGAATCTGGAGATTCAAAATGGTTTGTGCCTGTTCAAGGCTCAACTGATTCACCTGCGGTGGAGGAGTTCTCGGAGGAGAGTTTAAAAGTCTTGACAAGGCAGATTCGCCTCGGCGGCGCGGAGTTTCAGGGGGAGTAGTCTCTTGAGTTTCCAGGACCCTATCTTGAGTTACTCCAGGACCTTCAGTTACATAATTGTCATTGTCAAGTCCATTCAAATTGTCCTCGGAAACCTCAGAATTTTCACGAGAAATCTCATTGCTACTAGTAGTTACACGTCCAAAACTTAGCGCTACTAGTAAGTCTGTAATTATTAGTAGTAAGAGTTTGAATTTCAGAGAAATTGTTAAGCTAAACATAGTATTAGTATTAATAATTATTTTAAGTTACGTAAATTTAGTAGAAGTTTAAGTATTAATCGTTCTCGTCAATTTGAGATCACTGGAGAATGTTTGCAGAAAAATTCAGTTCAGTGTTGGAAGTTTAATAAATTTTGATTTGGATTATTATTCATGGAGTGTGATAAATTTTGATGTATATTTTAAACCAACAGAACAAAATTTGGTATTATAAATTTGGACGAATCAATTTTAATTTCAAAATTCAAGTCTTTGTAAATTTAGTCTACACCTAAGAGTCTGACCTTACAGGATTATAGAATGCCTAGCAGTACTTTTTCCCCCTTCTACTCCATATTAATTGCCGAAGGCTACAGCTGACAGGTAAAACCAACAACAGAGGCTCTTTACTTCGCTGCTAATTAGTACTACCCCTCAAATTTCGAGCCGCATAACGACACAATACTTTAAAAAAATGTACACCCCTTTGCTTCTCATATGAGCCTATGAGCCCTCATACGATACCTTTTTGAAATATTTCGACTAATTTTGCACTTTTTTCACTGGCCAAATTTAATCCCATCGCTTCTGAAAAGCAATTATTTCAATCCAAAAGAAATGGAACAAAAACCTCTTTTCGTGGAAGCAACCGACAGTTGACAAGCAGTGAGTCCAACTGAAAGACACTGAAACATACTACGAGCAAAAACCACTCCCAAGACAGGCACCGCCAAGAAAGAATGGGAACGCGTCAAGAAGAGGAGAAAAATGAAGCACCAAGACAGGACTTCTACTCGCAATAGGTAAGACGTTGCAAGCCTGCGAAAAAATACAAATTTACTCGAAAAAAAATCAAAATATACTAGCTGATGAATAAATAAGAATGGTAAGTACATAATACTTTAAAAAAAAGTACACCCCTTTGCTTCTCATATGAGCCTATGAGCCCTCATACGATACCTTTTTTAAATATTTCGACTAATTTAACACTTTTTTCACTAGCCAAATTTAATCCCGTCGATTCTGAAAAGCGATTATTTCAATCCAAGAGA
>Ga0099797_101086_pt1 | contig 15217 bp, 17 predicted proteins | sample Uncmet_Sort48C_1_FD_89871 | JGI IMG/M metagenome (GOLD analysis project Ga0099797, IMG submission 89871) | Marine eukaryotic communities from CALCOFI LINE 67, Pacific Ocean - C012_Sort48C_1 | ecosystem: Environmental > Aquatic > Marine > Oceanic | place: Pacific Ocean: Monterey Bay | collected... | reverse complement strand
ATTAAATAAAAAACATCTTTTAGAAACTTGGTGTGATTTATATGAATTAGATTACAATAATGAATTACCTGAATTTTATTTAGATTCAACAGAAATAGAACAATATAAAAAATCTTATAATACAGATAAACCTATAATGGTAATACATCCTAATGGAGGATATGTTGTTGAATTCGGATATAATTGGGCACGTGATTTACCTACTGAAGTAACCCAACAAATAATAAATGATAATAAAGATAAATACACTATATATCATATAAAAGGAAAAGATCAAAAGTTAAAATATGATAATGTAATTGAAGAAACTGGTAGTATAAGAAAAGTAGCAGTGTTACTAACATTAGCTGAAAAAATAATATCAGTGGATACGTTTACACAGCATTTAGCAGTGGCATTAAGAAAAAAAGCTACAGTATGTTGGGTAACAACTAAACCTAAAGTATTTGGGTATAATTTTCATAGTAATATTATATCAAACGAACCCGAATTTTACACCCCATCAAATCAATACTTTGGGTATAATCTTATAGAACCTATAGAAAACTTGCCTTATCGAGATACTGGTCGTATATTTGATGTCGAAAAAATAATTAATTCACTAAACGAATAATATGTTTCAAAGTTATAATTTTGATCAACAAGAAGTTGATATGCAACAGTATTACTTTTTCAAAGAAGGTTTTACTAAAGAAGAATTAAATAAAATATCTCAAGGTGTAGCTAAATTACCTTTTAAAAAAGCATCAACTGCTGGGGGTAATGATAAAAAAGTTAGATCATCATCAGTAAAATGGGTACCTCAAAATAATGAGTGGTTTTGGTTATATGAAAAACTATCTGATTATGCTGTACAAGCTAATTTTGCTTTATGGAATTTTGATATAACACAAATCCCAGAACAAATACAATACACTGAATATTATGCCTCAGAACAAGGACATTATGATTGGCATGCTGATATAGGACCAGGTTTATTATCTAAAAGAAAAATATCTATTACAGTTCAATTATCAGAACCAGATGAATATGAAGGTGGTGATTTAGAGGTTTTTAAAGGAGGAAGTATGAATGGTCCTTTTGATAAAGCACATAGAAAAGCAGGATGTGTTTTTATTTTTCCATCATTTTTGATGCATAGAGTAGCACCAGTTACTAAAGGTACAAGAAAGTCATTTGTATTATGGTTAGGTGGATCTCATTACAAATAGTATGGTAAACAATTTAGCTAAATTAGTTATAAACAATGGTGGAACCATTACACCCTTAATCTTATCTAAAGAAGAAGGACGTGGAATGGGGTTATGTAATGTATCTATTTTTTTAGATGACAATGGTGAATTGTTAGCTAATATTAGAAATGTACATTATATATTATACCATGATGAATTTGAACAAAATTTCCAATGTAAATGGGGTGTTTTATCTTATTTAAATCCCGAAGACGATATTAAATTAAGAACTTACAATTATTTTTGTAAATTAAATCCTGATACTCTAGAAATATTATCATCAGATGAAATAGATACATCAAAAAATGATATTGAACCAGTTTGGGAATTTATTGGTTTGGAAGATGTAAGATTATTTAGATGGGAAAAACAATTATATGCCTCTGGTGTAAGAAGAGATGTAAAAGAAAATGGAGAAGGTAGAATAGAATTATGTAAATTAGATGTAACTCCAGATGGAGTTATAGAAGCAACTAGGGATAGAGTCGAAGTAGACCCACATACACATTTAGAAAAAAATTGGATGCCTATATTAGATATGCCTTTTCATTTTGTTAGATGGTGTAATCCATTAGAAATTATAAAAGTAAATCCTAATAATAAAAGTAAACAAAAAGCACTTAAAGGTGAACTTGATATAATAGATAGTGAAGTAGTATTTAAATCAAATAAACCTTTAGATTTACCTTTAGGTTTAAGAGGTAGTTCTCAAGTAATACCATTTGGAGACAATGGGGATAGAATATGTGTAACCCATGAAACACATTTCTTTTGGCATCAAAATAAGAAAAAAGATGCTCAATATTACCATAGATTTATTATATGGGATAAAGATTGGAACATAAAAAAAGTATCTGAACAATTTAAGTTTATGGATGCTATGATTGAATTTGCTTGTGGTTTAGTAATTAAAGATAATAATTTTATTATTACATATGGTTATCAAGATAATGCTGCATACGCTTTAAAAATGCCTATTCAATTATTGGATAAATTAAAATGGGATATAGATGAATAAGTTACAAAAATATTTACATGAATATATTAACGACCCTTTAGATTTTGAAGTTAATGCTAAATTAGGGGAAGAATATGAAAAACAAGGTCAAGGTGCTGCTGCATTATCCTATTTTTTAAGGGCAGCAGAACTATCAAATAAAATTGATAAAACATTTTCTTACTGTTGTTTATTAAAAACATGGAAACAAGTAAATAGTATAGGTAGAAGAAAAAGATGGGAAAAAAGTCAATTAGAATTAGCAATTACACATTTACCAAATAGACCAGAAGCATACTTATTTTTAAGTGAATGGTATAGTAAAAATAAAGAAGACCATACAGCATATCTATACGCATGTTTAGGATTAAAATATATAAAATCAGAACCATTAAAATATGATGTGGGATATCCAGGTGATTTTTTATTATATTTTTTAAAGGCATATCATGGATGGCATATATCTAAACGTGAAGAATCTAAACAAATTTGGAAAATATTAGGTGAAATGCCTAATATACCTAGTAAATATAAAGAAATAATTGACCATAACAATAAAAATTTTGGGAATAATCCAAACCCACCACAAAGTATTGAGTTTACTGTAAAAACGAGCTCACAATCAAAACACACAAAATATTTTATTAACAAATAAGCCAATATGTATCGCCATGTTGCAATAATGTTTAATTAAAGCAAATAATTATGAGTTGGATCTATAACGGTGAAACGATTAATGACGTAACAGAATTCCCTCCAAATACTTATGGGTTTGTTTATAAGGTAAAACATATACCTTCTAACAAAACTTACATAGGCAAAAAAATCTTATTTTTTACTAGAAAAGTAAAACTTGGAAAAAAAGAAATAGCAGCTTTAGGAGCAGTAGTAGGACGTAAACCGTCTTATAAACTGGCTGTCAAGGAATCTGATTGGGCTACGTATTACGGATCACAAAAAGAAATAAAGGAAATACTTAAAGAAAGTAAAACTAAAGACTGGGAACGAACAATAATTAAATGTCTTCCTAGTAAAAAATTACTTACATATTTCGAAGTCAAATATCAGATGCTATATCAAGTATTAGAAAAACCAGATGAATTCTTTAATGATAATATTCTAGGGAAATTTTATACTAAAGATTTTGCAGAGATTAAGGAATATGAAAACCCAAATGAAATAGTGGAACATTAGTATGGGTAAAAAAAGGTTGTCAATAATAGGTAGAGGTACTGTTGGTTGTTTAAATGCTTTAAAATTTTCAAATTTAGGGTATGATATTGACTGGTACCATGACCCTGAAAAACCAGCATTATCAGTAGGTGAAGGTACAGACTTAGCTTTACCTAAATTTCTTTCTAAAGAGTTAAATTTAAGTTATGATGATTTATTTAAATTAGATGCTCATTATAAACAAGGTATAGAAAAAATTAATTGGGGTAGTAAACCTTTTACACATTTATTTGGGATTGGTTATATGGCTTTACATATAAATGCTAATAAATTACAAAATTATATTTGTGAACATATAAAAGATAAAGTTAATATTATTGAAAAAAAGGTTGATAGTAAATTAGAAACATTTACAATCGATTGTTCAGGCATACCTACTTTATCAAAAGACCAATTTGAAACACCACCTATACCTGTTAATAAAGCTTATGTAGTTCAATGCCCTTGGGATAAACCAACATTTGATAAAACTATTTGTATAGCTAAAAGTTATGGATGGGTATTTTTAATCCCACTTCAAAATAGATGTTCAGTAGGTTATATTTACAATTCTCAATATGCTGAATTTGATAAGCTTCAAAATGAATTATCTTCTATTTTAAAAGATTATAATTTAATGGCTAAAGAAGGTAATATAATGCCTTTTGAAAATTTTTATAGAAAAAATAATTTTAGTAATAATTTAGTTTATAATGGAAATGCCTCATTTTTCTTAGAACCTTTAGAAGCTACATCGTTAAATACATCTATAAGCATTATAAATCAAACACATAAAATGTTATGTGATTCAACCCCAGAAGTTGAAAATAAAAGATATGAAAATCTTTTAAAAGAAACAGTTGATATAATAATGTTACATTACTTAGTAGAACCACCTATAAAAAATGCATTTTGGGAAATGGCTAATTATAAAGCAAATATTTGGTTTAAATCAAGATATAAAAACTACCCTAAAATTCGTTTGATTACCCAAGGAGATTCATTACATTATGCGACGTGGTTTGAAGACAGCTTCAAACAAAACTTATCGGGTATGAACCTGTATGAGAAATTAAATAGTTTTAAATGATTAACCAATTATTAATCACTTTAGTAAATTCAGTACTTGGTACGGGTAAACAAACTGCTCGTGGTAATATGGCTTATAACTGTCCTAGTTGTAACCACCACAAACCTAAATTAGAAGTTAATTTTACTGAAAATAAACAAGGACATAATCCTTGGCATTGTTGGGTATGTGGTAAAAAAGGTAAATCAATTAGTTTATTATTAAGAATAGCAGGTGCTAGTCAAGATAAAATTAGTGAAGCAAAATCATTATCTAAAAATGTAGATGATAACTATGTACATAAATCTGTAGATACTATAACGCTACCAGATGAATATATAAGCCTAAATGACGTTGATAACAGCGATATAATGGGACGACACGCTATAGCATACTTAAAAAGGAGACACGTGAGTAAACACGATATAATAAAGTATAATATAGGTTTTTGTAAGAATGGTTTATATAAAAATATGATTATATTACCAACATATGATGCAGATGGTAGATTAAATTACTTTACTGCTCGTTCATTTGAAAAAGAACCATATGTTAAATATCGTAACCCTCAAGTAAGTAGAGATATAATTCCAAATGAACATATGGTAAATTGGAATGTGCCTATCATTTTATGTGAGGGGTTATTTGATGCTTTAGCTATAAAAAGAAATGCTATTCCATTATTAGGAAAAAACATACAAAATAATCTAATGAAGAAAATAGTTACTTCATTAGTAGATAAAATTTATATTGCATTAGATAGGGATGCAATTAAACAAGCTTTAAAATTCTGTGAAAAACTATTAGCGGAAGGTAAAGAAGTCTATCTTGTAGATTTACAAGATAAGGACCCGAGTGAGATGGGTTTCGAAAATTTCACAAAACTTATACACAAAACAGTTCCACTTACCTACTACGACTTAATGGAGCAAAAACTATCATTATGATAAAAAAATCTTATAAAAGATTACTCGAAATTTCGGATGATTACCAACAAGTTACAATGCCTGATTCAAGGTATTATAGACGAAATGGTAAATATTATCCATCAGTAACGCATGTTTTAAGTTCTTACCCAAAAGGTAAATATTTTGAAGACTGGCTTAAAAAAGTAGGTTATAGTGCTGAATGGATTGTTAAAAAAGCAGCTGAAGAAGGAACATTAGTTCATGAAATGATTGAAGATTGGTTAAATGGGGAAGAAATTACATTTTTATATAAAGATGGTAACCCTAAAATGCCAGCTCATGTATGGCAAATGTTTTTACGTTTTGTAGATTTTTGGGAAAATTATAACCCAACATTAATTGAAGCCGAAGTACATTTATTCTCAGATAAAATTGAGGTAGCAGGTACTTGTGATCTAGTATGTGAGATCGAAATTGATGGTAAAATGGAACGTTGGATTATAGATTTTAAAACATCTAATCACTTACAAACAACATACGATTTACAAGGGGCAATATATGCTCAATGTTATGAAGAATGTTATGGTAAAGATATTGATCGAGTAGCAGTATTATGGCTAAAATCAAAATCACGTGGACCAGATAAAAATGGAAAAAGAATAAAAGGTAAAAATTGGGAGATATACGAGTCACCTCGTACGCAAGAACAAAACATAGAGATATTTAATCATGTCAAAGCATTATTTGATATTGAGAACCCAAAACCAACACCTTATACAAATACTTTTAAGACAACATCTAAAAGAGATGCATAACAACATCCTTTTTAATATGTATAATAAAACAACTAATAAACAATATTATGGCTTTATATCCAAATGCGGCTGATCCAGGAAATTGGCAATCTTTTGTACTAAGAGAAGATGTTAAAACTCTTCCTGTTTCAGAACAAAGAAAAAAATATCTAACGGAGCAATTACAATTTGAAGATTTTATGGCTCAACAAAGATACTTACAATCAATGTCAATTAATTCCTTAACTAACCAATTACATCAAGGTGGAGGATTTGCAACTAACCCAGTCTTATCAGCTAATTTTAATGGTACAATTCAGGCTATAACAGGAAACACTACTCAAATTGACTTAGTATTTAACGAAGCTGTTACTATAAATACAGCAGGTGGTACTCCCTATATTGATGTACCAAATAACCAAGCAGGTGGTGGTGTAACAACACCAGTAAGATATACTTACTATGAATCAAGTGGAGAAACAAATATGAGATTTGAGCATGTACACGCCGCAAATGCAGGAGGTGTAGCTGCAGCTGTATTAACATCAACTACATCTTTAGAAAGCTCAATTTCAAGTACAACTTTATCAGGAGCAACAGGTGGTGTACAAACAGGAGTTACATTTACTTATGCTCAAGGAACTGGAGTTTCAGGTGGTGGTGCTAATATAAGTTGTGATATTATTGTTTCTGGAGGTGGAACTACATTAGATGAAATTACAATTGATGGAACTATTCCATCTGGATTATACTACCCAGGAAATACTTTTACTGCTAATGCTGCTGCTATTGGAGCAGGAGGAACGGGACAAGTAGTAGTTACTCTTGTAGCAGGAGATTTACAAGGAGATGTTTTAACCTTAGTAGGAACTGATGTAACACTAAACGGTGGTTACATTTATAGTACAGAAAATGGACCATCATATCCATTAGACCCAGAATATACATCAACAGATACAACAACAGTTTCTGCAACTTAATATAAATAAATTTTAAAGATAGATGTGGGGAAGCTAGGCTTCCCCATTCTTTTTTCGTATATTCACGGCAAATATAAAGGTTATGACTCAAGAACAGATTTATTGGGAAGAGCAAGAATACAAACGTGCTCAAGAAATTATGCAAAAAAACGTAATGGAAGTTACTAAGGAAGAACTTGAATTCCTAAAGCATATGAATATGATATAATAACCCAATATTTATAATAAACTATTTGAAATGATATCACTATATAATTTGATTAAAGAACAAATCGAAAATCCTAAAGCAATAATTTTATCTGGTGCTCCTGGTGCTGGTAAAGGATCTGTTTTAAACGGTTTAAATCTTGGTGATATCAAGATACTTAATGTAGATAACGCTTACATTGAATTATTAAAGAAAGCTAATGTATCATTGGATTTAAAAAATGCTGGCCCTGAAGATAGAAGCGAAGCAGCTAAAGCAATGGCAGCAGCTAATAAAGAATTTAAAGGTAAAGTAGCAGCTACAATAGAAGGTAAAGAATCATTTATATTAGATGGAACAGCGGCATCAATTAAACAAACTGCTAACTTAAAAAAAGAATTAGAAGAAGCAGGGTATGAAGTATTTATGCTTTATGTTTATACTGATTTAGAACGTTCATTAAGACAAAACCAAGATAGATTTGACAAATCAGGTGGTGAGGATAGAAGTTTAGCCCCAGCAATTGTAATGAGAACATGGTCTCAAGTTACTGATAATTACAAAGCATATGAAGCAATGTTTGATGATAATTTTGTATCAGTTGCTAATACATTAGAAGATGAAAAACTAACTGATATAGAAGATATAATAAAAAAATATTTAGATCCTTTTAAACCACAAGGTACAAAGCCTAAAGATGCTAAAGCACAAGCAAGATCAGATAAATCAAAAGCAGCATTAAATGATAAATTAAAAGAATTACTATCAGATGAACAAGTTCAAATGATAATTAATAATTCAGTATCAAAAGAAGAAGCACAAACTAAAATAAAACAATTTTTATCATAATGAGTTTAGTTGACGAATTAATAAAACCCTTACTTGAAGAAGAAAAAAAGACTGTAGCTGTATATGGGGGTGGTTTTAAACCTCCAACAACAGGTCACTTTGAAGTAGTAGACCAGGCTTTAGAAGAAAACCCAAACATCGATGAATTTATCATCTTAATAGGTGGTAAAGAAAGAGATGGGATTTCACCTGAAGAATCACTTATTATATGGGACATTTATAAACAATATTTACCTATTAAAGTAGAAGTAAAATTAAGTCCTAAACCACCAATTCAAGCAGTATACAATTATGCTAAAGAACATCCAAATGAAGAAGTATTATTTGTAATAGGTGCTAGAGAAGGTAACGAAGATGATTTTAGTGATATAGCAAAAAGAACAAAATCATTAGACAAATATGATAATCTAGAATTACGTACTATTGTTACACAAGGTGGAGCATCAGGAACAGCAGCTAGGAATGCAGCAAAAATATCAGTAGAAAAACTAAAACCATTACTTCCAAAAGAATTAAAAGATGAAGAAGTAGAAGAAATATTTAGTATATTAAGTAATGTAGTAAAAGAAAATGATCCTGAAGATGGTAAGGCAGCACCTTATGGCTCAGGATATAAAAAATTAAATGAAAATGCTTCGTATAAAGAAGATATTGATATTCAAGATAAAATAGATCGATTAACTCAACATATGATTGATAAAGGTATGAATATTGAACCTTTACCATCACTTGAGTTTGTAGATGGTGATTCAGAAAATGCAAAAGATTTCTTTGGTAGAACAGCGTATTACGATCCAAACAGACAACACATTGTTTTATATACTGAAGGTAGACATCCTAAAGATATAGTACGTTCATATGCGCATGAAATGATACACCACATCCAAAATTTAGAAGATAGATTAGGTGATATAGCAGGTACAGATACAACAAGTGATGAACATTTAGATAAATTAGAACAAGAAGCTAATTTAAAAGGTACAATGACATTTAGAAATTGGACTGATAGTTTAAATGAAGGTAAGAAAAAAGACCCATTTGGTATAAATGCCTATGCTAGAGAATTAGCTATGGGATTAGAAGAACAAGAAAAAATTGATTATAAAATTTACTGTGATATGGATGGAGTACTAGCTGATTTTGAAAGCGGGTATGAAAAACTAACAGGGGTAGATTTAAAAGGTGAGTTTCAAAAAGGAGATGACTTTTGGGAACCTATTTCTAAAGCAGGAGTTGGATTTTGGGCTGGGCTAAAATGGATGCCTGATGGGCAAAAATTATGGGATTACTTAAAACCATATAAACCAGACTTACTATCAGCACCATCACGTGAAGATTCATCTAGAATAGGTAAACACGTTTGGGTAAAACATAAAATCCCAGGTACAAAATTAATATTACGTTACGCAAAACAAAAACAAGAATTAGCAACACCAGAATCTATACTAATAGACGATAGACAAGTTAATATAGATCAGTGGGAAGCTGCAGGGGGGATTGGTATATTACATACCAGTGCTGATAATACTATTAGCAAATTAAAAGAATTAGGTTTATGAGTGGGAAAGTACAAGGATTAAATAAAGAATTTCAAAAGAGAGATGTTGAAAGAATGAGAAACCTCATTCAGGGAAAATATGGAGAAAAAAATGGTACAAGTGTAGGATTTTCAACACCTCATAAAGAATATAAAGAAGGTGAAACATGGGAAAAAGATGGTCGTACTTGGACAATTAGAGATGGTATCAAACAAAATGTTACTAAGTTAGATGCTGCTAAAAAAGCACACACAATGCCTTTGTTTTGTCCTAATTGTAAAAAGGTAATGAAAAATCGTAACGATAAATCTTTTTATAATATTCATAAAACCTGTTTTAAGTGTGTTATTAAGAAAGAAGATGAAATGAAGAGAAATGGTACATTTGAAGCATATCGTCAAGCAATTAAAAACGATGAAATCGATAATAGAATTAAAGATTTTAAAGTATGGATGAAAGAAAAAGTTAGTGAATCAAATACTCAATATGTATCAGAGGCGGGTGATGTTGAAACATGGAAAGGAAAAATAGACCATAGCCAAGTAGATACTAATATGAAAGAAGTTATTGAATATTTAGAATCATTAAAAAAATAAGATTATGAAAGACAATTTTGATCATTATGCATGGAACCAAAAAAGACATTTGGCTGAAGGGTTAAATGATCGTATAGCAAAAATACAAATACTATACACAGACTACGGACAACTATATTCAGTTAAAATAGATGACTCTGAAGGTAAAAGAATAGATAAAGTAGGAGGAGAGGATGCTAATGCAATTTTAAGATATTTAGGAGTTGAAGGTGAATTACCAAGAAAATTATCAATGGGTGATGATGAAAAATTAGATAGTATAGTTCAACAATTAAAAGATATGGAGATTGATGCTGAATGGGATGATTATATGGATGTAAGTTAAAAAAAACTAATATATGAAATATTTAAAATTATTATTTTTAGGATTATTATTTACAGGATGTGCTTCATTTCACTTAAGCACTTTAAATCATGACCCTATATATGATACAGTTTTAGTAGTACCAGCTGATGTACAAATAGATACATTATCATCTTCACAATTAAGATGGAAATTAAGAACTGACTTTAGATTCAGATATGATTTTGCTCAATATGCTTTATCCCAACCTAGATCATTTGATTGGAATAATAGAGTTTTAGGTAATAGATATAATGTTTACAATCCATATTATGGATTTGGATATAGTAATTACTGGAGTAGAGACATGATGTGGAATGATTGGGTATGGGGTTATAATTCATATAATATGTGGTCACCATTTAGATACGATAGATGGGGTTATAATCATTATGGATGGAATAGCTGGGGTTGGAATGGATATTGGGGTAATAGCTGGGGTTGGAGACAACAAATGAATAATTATGCTTGGCAACATAGAAATAGACCTAATACAGCCTACATTAATGGTAGAAGAGGTTCTAATAACATACAAAGTAGAATTGTTGTTAATAATACTAACCGAACAAGAGTTAATAAAAGAAATTTTGTAATTGAAGAAGATGGAGTAAGATGGTATTCTAATCCTAATGAAAATGTAGATGAAATAGCTTTAAAATTAAAGAACAAAATCAATAATAAGAACATTAGAGTTTATAATAACCCTAATAATCCTAACCTAAATAACAATAGTAAGCCAAGAGTTTACGTTAGACCTAATAATAATAGTAATAATAATACTCCTCCGCGTATTTATAACAGACCACCCGTGAATACTAATAATTCTTCTACAAGACCTTCGGGTAATGTAAGTAGAAGCAATAGTGTTTCACGAGGAGGTAACTCTAACAGAAAGAATTAATATTTATAAATAAAAATATACATAATGGACAACTTTGATTTTAAAAAATACCTAGCTGAAAACAGAATTCATGCTGATCATGATCTTCTTAGCGAAAAGAAAGAAGATTCTAAAAAAGGTAATAAGGAAGAACAAAAACGCCTTGAAGGTGCTATTAGAGATAATAGAGATCATAAATTCGACATCGATAAAGATGAAGATGACCAAAGAAAAAAATTAGCTAAACTACAAAAGGACGCTAAAAAAGAAGATGGTAAAGGTAAAAAAGGTAACAAGGACGAACAAAAACGTGCTGAGGGTGCTATTAGAGATGCTAAAGACCACAAGAAAAATCTTGACAAAGACATTAAAGCTGATGAGAAAAAATTAGCTAAACTTAAAAAAGACTTTAAGAAAGATGTAGTTAAAGAAAATGAGCAAGTTGATGAATCAGCATTAGCAGTAGCAGCAGGAGTTGCTTCAGTTTTTGGAGGTGCAGCAGCAATGGCTAAAATTATGGATAAACTTGAAGCAGGGGATTTAGGAGAAAAAGGAAAAAAAGTTGCTGATGTATTATCACAATTAGGTAAAGGAGCTGCTAATAGATATAATGAAGGAATAGAAGAAGATATTACAGAAGGTGATCCAGATGCAGCAGCTAGAGGCTTAGAAAACATTATTAATGGTATTTCAAAAGCATTAAATAAATCTAAAGAATGGGTTAAAAAGAATGTAGATGTAGGAAGCATGCAAAAAGCAATGTCTGAATCTGAAGAAGTAGAAGAAGGATATGGTAAGCCAATGTATGATGAAGATGATACAGATCCAGTAAAAGAACAATCTTCAAAAATGCGTGTATCTGAACTTAAAGCTAAAATTAGAGAAGATATTTTATCTACATTAAATGAAGACGAAGATGTAGATGTAGATGTTGATTTCGAAGATGAAGTAAATGTTGATGCTGAAGGTGATGATATTGAAATAGAAAAACCAGCAGTAAAAGCAAAAGTTCAAGTTGGATTATCTCCAGAAGAAACAATAGTACAAGATTCTTTAAAAGCAGCAATGGATGCAGCAGACGCTTTAGGAAACGATAAATTAGCTGATCAGATTGGAAATACAATTACATTTTTCACTAGAGAATATGTAGTTGGAAGAAACACTGATTAATACATGCTTAACGAGCGTAAACTTACGGAAAGAGAACTAGACCATCGCGAAGTTGTCCTTCAAAATTTGTTGAAAAACAAAAGGAACCTAGTCAAACGGTATGGTAAGGATGCGGAAAAGGTTATGTATGGAATAGCAACTAAAAAGGCTAAAACTAAAGTCGAAGGCATGAATAAAGAAAAAATCAAAGAACTTATTATAAGAACACTAGAAGGGGTAGACTCCTCTCCTAGGTCTAATACAGACGATATTGATGCTAATAAATCCTTTTCAGGAGGTGCAGATTATGGTTCTGAAGTATCAGCAACATCAAAAGAAGATAGTGTTGAACAAGGTGAAACAGCCCCATTACATTATAGTTTAGAAGAAGGCCATGGTTTAGATCAAGGCGATGTTGATATTCTACAAAAATTTGTTGATGGTGAAGATATGGATGTAATTCCATTAAAACGAGTTCTTAAATTTATTATCAAATCAAACATACTACAGGATAAAACAAAAGATTTATCTGTAAAAGAAAATAGATTTTTAGCAGCATCAATGGATGATCTAGAACAAGTAATTAGAAATCTAGCTCATACAGGTGAAATGTCTGAAGACGAAGCATTAGAAATGGCTATTAAAAAGTTAGAAGCTATGTTAGATGGTCGTGATGATATAGAAGAAAGAGTTACTTATGATGATGTATTAGATTTAAGAGCTGATAAAGCAGATTTAGAAGATAGAATTTCACAACTATATAGAGATATGGAGCAAGAAGCTGAACCAGAAGGTGGGCCAATTGCAGATAGATATGGTGATGAATTAGAAAAATTAGAAGCTAAATTATACAGAGTCAGTAAACAAATTGCTGATTATGATATGAATGAATCAGTAACTAACGAAGCACTTAACCCAGAAGTATCTAAAAAAGTAGATCAGTTCATTAAAGCTATGGCTAAAAGATATGGGTATGAAGAGCAAGATGCTGTATATGCTATCATGGCTGCATTAAGACAAAGAGATTTTGATGGAGTAAATGAAAAATTAACTAAATCGTCTTCAGTAGAAGATCATATAGATGATTTTAAAGATTCTGATGCTAAACAATTCAAAGGTAAATCACTTAAAAAAATAAAACAAATGGCGTTAGCGTCATTTTTGTCTAAACAGAAAAAATAATGACTAAAGCTGAACTTAGAGAAAAAATTAGAGCTCTAGCATTGCAAGTTGTTGGAGAAAAATCAAAATCTGAAGATGCTGCTTTAGCATATGATGAATTAACTAAATTCCCTGAATTAAAGGATGTTATTGTTAGTTTATTAACACATGAATTTGATTCTTTCTTAGAAGATATAATGTGGATTTCTCCAAGACCTTCAGCATTTAGAATTGTACTATTAAACGGACAATCATTTATATTAACTTATGGTAAAAGAAGTTGGATAGCACAAGTAGAAGGTAAAAAATATTACTTACTAAACCTAGATGAAGAAGAATATGCTTGTCAAGCTATTAGTCGTATATTACAATATGGACCTGAAGCAGGAGCAGAAGTCGAAGGAGACGCAAGCACAGATGATTCAGGTGATACAGAAGTAGAAGACGAAGTAGATGTTAACGTTGACGTAGAAGCATAAAATGGATATAGTAGAAAAAATTATAAGAGAAAATTGTTGGAGATTTGATAAAGGGTATCCTGATAGTCAAGAGGATATTAATTATCTAAAAACTTTAATTGAACAACAATATAATTTATTTTCGGATGAAGAATTAGATTCTATTACTATAAAAGTTAAAAAAGAAACTGGAGTAGATTTAGAAAAAATAGATAAAAATACTAAAGAAAAGATTCTTGACATAGTGGGTGATGATGAACTTACTGATGAAGAAATTAAAAGAATTAAAAATTTAGTTAGTGGTTTTAAATTTGAAGAAGATTTTTATAATTATACTAAATCTAAAGGATTAAGTGATAAATCTCAAAAAGCAATATTTAATAGAGCTTCCCAAATGGGTGAACTCCCAGAAGTAGTTAGTTACATCAAATCCTCTAAACCAAAATTTGAAGAATCTGACGAAGGAAATATTTTAACTTTATTCAGTGACTCTGGATTATCAGATGATTTTTTACTTTGGTTATATTCATATACTATAGGAGCTGGTGATGATATATTAGGAGTAGGTAGAATGGAAGAGTTTATAATTTTTATGTTTGATAATACTATAAACCCTCCTAAAGGTGATGCTGGTTTAAAAGATGGTACTGAAATCGAAGTAAAAGGAAATAATGCCAAAATTTGGGGACAAAAAAATGGTATTCTAAATAGTACAGGTTTTAAAATTGGTCAAAAATCAATTGATAGAGAATTTAGCAAATTATTAGATAGTCCCTATATAGGACAATTTCAAAAAATGTCTAAACCTGATGAAAAAGGTAAAAGAAAAACACTTGTAAAAGGAGATACAGCTTTAGATTCTAT